>ENA-UPSB01000529-UPSB01000529.1-bioreactor-metagenome-genome-assembly--contig:-NODE-529-length-62475-cov-924.468984_pt1 | contig 62475 bp, 54 predicted proteins | sample MGYA00238182_ERZ773286 | MGnify/ENA primary metagenome ERZ773286 (study PRJEB29026, sample SAMN07631240) | bioreactor metagenome | isolation source: Switchgrass digestor | place: USA: Dartmouth...
TACCAAAAAAGAGGGGTCTCTTGTTTTTTTAACCTAAAACAATTTTACACTAAGTAAATCAAACAGGTGCAGAGACAGAAAACAAACCGGATAAATCTTGCATTGCATCACAGTTCCAGTGCAAAAAGCCTGTCGGAGATCTCCGACTGCCTGTCCGAAGCAAAGCTGAATACTTCAAGGATCTTCTCGTATTTGGCGTTATTTGCAGGATCAGGCTTCATGATCTCTGTCGTCCTGTGTATCTCATCGATCCTGGAAAAGTCTTTCCATATGCCGCATCCGACCGCCGCCACGCCAGCAGCGCCAAGAGCAGCGGCATCCTGGTCTATGTTGGTCTTCACGATATCCATATTATAAACGTCAGCAAATATCCTCCTGTACAGCGGACTCTTGCTCCCTCCTCCCACCAGCAGCATCTCGTTTTGGAGCCTGCAGTGCTTTTTCAGCACATCCAGCCTCAGCCTGAGGTTCATCGCGATCCCCTCCATACATGCACGGATAAGATCTGCCCTGTCATGCTTCAGGTCCAGTCCCATAAAGGCTCCTCTCAGATTGGCGCTGGCATCCTGTGAAGTGCCTCCTGCCAGGCTTGGGTTGAACAGCAGCCTGTTTGCTCCCACAGGAGATTTCCCCGCCAGTTCATCCATCATTGCATACGTGTTTTTCCCGCCATCCAGTTCCTGCATTTTCAGATCGGCGCATATGTTGTCCCTGAGCCATCTGAACGAAGTACCCGCGGAAAAGATGCTGACGGCGGAAGTATACATTCCGGGTATGACATGAGCAAACACATAAGGCCTTGCTTTCAGGTCAAGTACGGGGTCGGCGGAAGATACGGCGATCCATGCCGACGAGCCGAGGGATGTGTATACCCTGCCCTCTTCCAGGTTTTTCGCGCCCAATGCCATGCATGAGTTGTCGACACCGCCGCAGACTACCTTGACATTCGTCCCAAGTCCCGTTTCTTCAGATGCCTCCGGCGTTACAGTTCCCAAAATCTCAGCGGAGTGTACTATGTCGGGCAGCTTGTCGGCAGATATGCCGCTTGCACTGATATACCCATCATGGTACCTGTTCCTTTTCAGATCGTATACTCCTGACCCCGAGGCATATGAATGGTCTGTACATATGACGCCGGTCAGCTTCAGGTTAACGTAATCCTTGGTCCCTATTATTTTGAAGGCATCCCTGTATATATCGGGTTCATTGTCCCTGTACCACATTATTTTAAAAACGGTATACAATGCGGCGGGAAAGCCGTTTCCGGTCGTCATGTACCATTCATGCTCATCAATATTCTCAAAAAATTTGCGTGCCTGTTCCTGGGCCCTGGCGTCCGACCATATCGGAACCGTTTTTCTGAGGAGGCGACCGTTTTTATCAACGGGTACGGCGCCAAGGCTGTGCCCGGAAATAGCCAGGCATTCGATATTTTTGCGGTCCTCGCCTGTCTTTTCGAGCAGTTTCCTTGTGCCCAGCACAACAGCGTGCCACCAGTCCTCCGGCCGCTGCTCGTGCCATCCCGCGCGGGGATATATGGTATCATACGGGATGAATACCGATGCCAGGCAATTGCCTTCAAAGTCGTACAGCGAAGCTTTGTTGCCGCCTGTGCCGAGATCATATGAGATAATCCTGTTTCCCATTCTGCCACCTCTCGCCGATATCGAAATCTGTTGCTGCATTCATATACATGGATTATGGCCCGGATCCATGCTGATTTGCTCTCTTTCTTCAAAGCCGCTTTATACACGGTCAACGTGACCACCTTCTGCTTATCGTGACCGTCTTCTGCTTATATTGTAACCTCGCCGCCCCTGGCAATGCACTCGTCGAGTATCGCGATGCCGCTGCACATATTCACGCCGAACCGGGTGACCCCGAGACTGTACATCTCCAACAGCGTATCGAGGGTCCTAATGCCTCCTGATGCCTTGATCCTGATACGGTCGCCCACTATCGATTTTATGAGCTTTATATCTTCAATCGTCGTACCCCCGGGCATCCACCCCGTGCCGGTTTTAATAAACGCAGCGCCTGCCTTTATGCTTATTTCGCAGGCTTTCTCAACTTCTTTCCTGTCTAGGCACGATACTTCGATAATGACCTTTACAGGCAGCCTGTCGGCAGCTTCCACCACTGCCTTTACATCATCCTCGACTTCCGCGTATCTTCCTGAACGCAGCTTGCCCACATTTATCACCATATCTATCTCATCACAGCCGGCATATCTCAGTTCAACTGCCTGGAACACCTTTACGCTTGTTGTGTCGGACCCGGACGGGAAGCTCACATTCCCGACTACTTTTATATCGGGCCTGTCCGAAAGCAGTTTCTTTATGACCGGAATAAAGCACTGCATGACGGACACATGTCCGCAATTATAACGTCCGGCGTTCTCTGCCAGGTCTTTGATATCTTTTTCATCGCTGTTCGTCCTGACACAGCTTAGATCAAACATCTGTGCAATATCATTCACTGTCAGTACCATGTCGTTTCCACCTTTCGGATCATACGGCGCAGATCAGGGTTTCCGGCTGAACCTCGCCTGTACAATATGTATAAAATTACTCAAAATAAGTGTTATAACGTTATAACATGTTATTACTATGATAGCAGAAGCATATGAGCACGTCAACTGTGCTCCGCTGATATATGGCATTGAATGATTGTTTTATAACCTGGATATTTTAGTAGCTTGTTATAACAACATTTACGTTCCGCACGAGTTGGCTGTTGAATTTACATATTGTTGAAACTGTCCAAATGTGCCGTAATGCATTGTAAATCTGTCGAAGCAATGTTAAACTAGAAAGGAATCGTGCAACATAAATCAAATAACTTGTATTTTACAGGAGGTTTTCATCTGATGGCAGGTTACAAAAGGCGGTTTGGCGACAGATACGACGGCAGGCGTCTGAGATCTCTGGATCCTTTCTTCAAGATAATACCTTACATCATGCGGAGCCGTTTGGACTCGCAGATATTCTTCGAAGAAAAAATCGATATCACACATGCAGAGGCATATTTAAGGAAAAGGAACAAAACCTCCGATACGAGGCTGAGCATGCTCCATATCTTTATTGCTGCTGCCGTCAGAACTCTTGCCCTGAGACCCGCTCTCAACAGGTTCGTCGCAGGCCAGAAACTTTTTGCCCGCTTTGAATACCTGGTATCCCTGGCAATAAAGAAGGAAATGACTTTCGACAGCCCTGAAACGACCATAAAATTCAAATTCGAACCGACAGATACACTGTATGATGTAGCCAGGAAAGTAGAGCAACAGGTAAAGGAAAACAAGGAAGCGGAATCCGACAACACGACAGATAAGACCGCGCGCATCGTTACGCTTTGTCCCGGCTTCATCGTGAAATTCATAGTGTTCGTGGTCAGACTCCTGGATTACTTCGGGCTTATGCCAAAGATCATATACAAGGCAAGTCCTTTCCATACAAGCGTTTTTATAACCGATGTCGGATCACTGGGTATTTCTCCTGTGTATCATCACCTTTATGATTTCGGTACGACATCCGTATTCGTCTCATTTGGCACGAAAAGGACCGAAAAAGTCATAGACTCGGACAACAACATTGTCAACAGAAGGTTTATAACGATGAGGATAGTGTGTGATGAAAGGATCGTCGACGGCCACTATTTCGCCTCAGCAGTCAAGCTTTACAAAACTCTGATCGAGAGCCCTGAAAAGCTGGAAGTCCCTCCGGTGAAAGTCGTGCCTGATGTGGACTGAATATAAATTACAGCCTTGATCCGGTCATTGCGGATCATTCCCTGCCGTTCCAGCAATATGTGCAGACCTTGCACGCCGGAAGGCCTATGGCATCGATCATATCCTCAAGCTTTTGGAACCTGAGGCTTGTAAAACTCAATTTCTTTCTGATGCACTCCACCATGCAATGGTATTTTTCGGTTTTGGGATCACAGTACTCATCAAAGCCGGAGGGCTCACGGCCTTCGATCTCCACTATGGAACGTCGTGTGATCAGGTCCATTTCCGAACGCGACCTTGAAAAGTTGAGGTACTTGCACCCGAACATCAGGGGCGGGCACGCCGGCCTTACATGCACTTCCCTTGCATCGAAATAGTGCAGCAGCGCTACGGTTTGTCCCAGCTGTGTTCCGCGGACTATAGAGTCGTCACAGATAAGCAGCCGCTTGTTCCTGATCAGTTCCGGTATCGGGATGAGTTTCATTTTTGCAACAAGGCTCCGGACACTCTGCTCCTGGGGTATGAAACTTCTTGACCATGTCGGGGTATACTTAACAAGAGGCCTGGAATACGGTATGCCTGATTCATTGGAATAACCCAGCGCGTGTGCAATGCCGGAATCAGGGACTCCCGCTACGGCATCCACCTCCCTGGTGTCGCCCCTGGCAAGGGCCTGCCCGCATTTGTACCTCATTATCTCCACATTCCTGCCCTCATAGGTGGACGCAGGGTAGCCGTAATAGACCCACAGGAACGCGCATATCTTCATTTCCTGCCTTGGCGGCGCCAAGGGCACGATCCCTTCAGGCGTCAGCAAAATTATCTCGCCCGGCCCCAGTTCATATTCCAGGCTGTACCCAAGGTTCGGTAGCGCACTGGATTCAAGCGAAACACAGTACGATTCGTCCTTTTTCCCCACCAGCAGCGGCGTCCTGCCCAACCGGTCCCTTGCAGCATAGATTCCTTCATGGGTAAGGACGAGCATCGTACACGAACCGTCTATTGCTTCCTGCGCTCCAATGATACCGTCCTTGATGGTATCTTCCTGATCGATGAGAGCGGCGACCAGTTCCGTGGGATTTATCTCGCCCCTGCTCATCTCGAGAAAATGTATATAATTGCGTTGAAAAGCCTTTCTGACCAGTTCGTCGATATTGTTTACGCGTCCAACAGTCGTCAGCGCATAGTGTCCATGGTGGGAGCACACCGTAAGCGGCTGCGCCTCGGTATCGCTGATGCATCCTATGCCCATGTTTCCGGACATCTCGGCAAGATCGCTCTCGAATTTCGCCCGGAATTGAATATTCTCGATATTGTGTATATATCCGGAAAATCCGTTTCCGGAAAACACCGCCATTCCGCCCCTGCTCGTACCCAGATGCGAATGGTAATCAGTTCCGAAATACAGATCCATTACACAGTCGTTTTTTGAGACAACACCGAATATACCGCCCATAATTACCTCATCCCGTCTGTTTGTATCCATTTAGGTTTAATGCAATAATTAACATACTATCATTGTATTTGGAAATCAGAAAGTGTCAAGTAAAAACAGCAAACGAGGGACGCTTTTTTGCCCCTCGCCTGCTGCATTCCTTTCTGCCGCTTCCTGTTTTCGGATCCGTACCGCCTTTGCTGTTATTCCGCCTGCTGGTCATTTATCAGGTAAAGGATCTTGACCGCATTCCCTGCGACATATTTATTGCCATATACCGCTGTTACGCTTATATAATACTCAGTTGCATAGGTGAGTTTTTCAAAATCTCCGTTGTGATACTGTTTTGAAGAGTCGATCACGACCGATGTGGTATCTTTTCCATATGCCTGATCATAATAGCCGTTTGCAGGATATGCGGGTTTATCGCTTTTCTCCGAGATGACAACACGGTATTCCGTCAGAAGCGAAGAATCCAGCTTGTTCCACTTCACCACCAGCTTGCCGTCTTCGTACGCTGCGCTCACCTGCGGCGCCGGGAACAGTTCCGGGCTGTCTTCGCCGACATACGTGCACCTTATGGTGTTGCCGGTCACCGACTTATCATTGTAAACAGCCGTCACACTGAAGTAATACTGCTCACCATTGATAAAATAGCCTTCGAAATCGCCGTCGGTATACCTGGTGGAGTTATCTATCACCGCGTAAGTCCTGTTTACATCATTGATCTTATACAGGTAGCCGTTCTCCGGGTATGTTACAGTGCTGTCATTCTTGGATGCCGAAACAATATATCCTGTCAGCTTGGGCGAATCGATCCTGTTCCATCTCAACACCAGTTTCCCGTTCTCCACGGAAGAACTGACATCAGGCGCCACGTACAGTTCAGGGTTCTCAGTCCCGTTATAGACAAAGCTGACCGTGTTCCCCGGCACATTCCTGTCGGAGTATACCGCCGTCACACTTATATAATAGGTCTGACCTTTGGTGAGGTAGTTCCCGAAATCACCGCCATTGTATTTTGTTGAGTTGTCGATGACGGCATATGTCCTGTTCCTGTCCGTGATTGTGTAGAGGTAACCATTATCCGGGTACTGGGGGGTGTTATCGCTTTTGGAGATCACGACCCTGTATTCCCTGAATTTTTTCGAGTCGATCCGGTTCCACCTGAGAACATGCTTGCCATTCTCCGCTGACAGGTTGACAACCGGCACCGCATACTGTTCGGGATTCTCAGGACCGTTATAGACAAAGCTGACCGTGTTCCCCGGCACATTCCTGTCGGAGTATACCGCCGTCACACTTATATAATAGGTCTGACCTTTGGTGAGGTAGTTCCCGAAATCACCGCCATTGTATTTTGTTGAGTTGTCGATGACGGCATATGTCCTGTTCCTGTCCGTGATTGTATAGAGATAACCATTATCCGGGTACTGGGGGGTGTTATCGTTTTTGGAGATCACGACCCTGTACTCCCTGAATTTATCAGACTCTATCCGGTTCCACCTGATCACCTGCACATTGTTTTCCGTTTTGAGTTCTATTATCGGCCTCTCGTACGTATAACCGGTGTTCGGGTCATAGGTGACTTTTTCTTCATCATATGTCACTTTCTCTTCGTTCTTCTCAAATGCACGCTTCAGAAGAACGGCCGCCTGTGCACGCGTCAGATTGCCCTGCGGATCGAACAGCAGCCTGCCGTTTTCCGTTTTCCCCACAATAAGGCCGTACTTGACCGACAATGCAACGTGCTTCCTGAGGTTCGGAGAGATCTGGTCCTTGTCTGCGAACTGGTTAAGGATACTTGTATCTATTGACTCACCCTGATAGCCAAGTGCATTGACAAGTGCAACAGCCATGTCTTCTCTGACCGCCGCCAGCGACGGTTTGAAGTAATCTCCGCTGGAAGTCCTGAAGCCTGTGAGGTATGGCTTGGCGCTTTCCACATACGGGTACTCCCACGAATTCTTCTTTACATCCAGGAACGAAGGCGTTTCCGGGGAGTATTTTTTCAGATTGAGAGTGTTTACCATCATCTTGGCAAACTGTGCCCTGGTAACTATACCGTTCGGATCAAAACGGTCGCCTCCGACGCCGTCGATGATGCTCCTTTCCAGCATCCACATGATGGCATCATATGCCCAGTGGCCTGGTTTTACGTCTTTGAACTGTTTGGAGTTCGACTGCGCTGACTTTGCAAAAGCCAAAGACGAAACAGAGAAAAGCAGTGTAAAACACAGAACAACTGAAATAAGCTTTCTTATCCCGTTTTTCATACCATTTCTCCCTCCATTGGTTTTATAATACATTTCTGGTTTTATAATACATTTCTGCTTTTGTAATATAGATTCGCCGGCATTGTGAAATATTCCGAGGTGATTTTGATTCGTAACATAAATGTAATATCCCGGTAATATCACCGGGATATTATGTCCTGATATTCACATACCGGTAAGACGGAGGGATTAACAGATGCCTTAATGTCGTCATCGCCAACTGAATGGGATCGGGTCCCTGAGCTTCACAACGGTATTTTCGCTTACCATATGTTTGCTATGGTGCATATCTGCCCGGGAATTCTGCACGGGCCAGTTGGGTATATTTGTTTACAAAATCACTCTTCGCTTCGGTATATCCATCTCTGTCATGGGTGTACTTCTCTTTCAGCGCAAGTTTCAGCCTGCCGTATTCTTCGGCGATATCCGGATGCACGCATAAATAGTCCCTGAAGTATAATTCGTCCCAGTCGCCGGAGTGCCTGACATGGATATGTGCACACTGCCCGCTGAAACCCTGAGGAGTATATCCCTTAAGGTACATAATTATATCCTTCTGAGGAGTGTTTACTACATATCCTTCGTCTCTCATCCTTTCAGTGATCGCAGACAGGTCGGTATCTTCCCGGATCTCCAGCAGTATATCAATAGTTGGCTTTGAAACAAGCCCGGGCACGGATGTGCTCCCGATATGATTTATCCTGACGATCTTATCGCCGAAAACAGACCGCAGGAAATCCGCTTCAGCCGCATAATGATCCTTCCATGCAGAATCATGCTTCTCGAGTTTTACCGGAAACAGTTCAGAAAGTTCCTCCTTCGTTACACCTGTGAAATCCTGCCGCACTACTTTCCCTCGCTTTCAACACCATTCTTTTATTTTGATCCCCACCGCCAGCCATGTTCCAGCATGACCTGGCGGACTATGTCCATCGCCTTTCCATCCAAACCCGTTGCAGACGAAATATCGCGCTCGCTTCTGTGGGTAAATTCGTCAAGATAAGTGCAGCCAAGCCCTTCGACAGCTTTCCTTGCGCTGGCATCAAGGCGGTCAAGCAGTACTTTTATGGGTACCGGGATATATCTGTCCTTTGGCGGGAAGCTCTTGTCAAACTCCAGCACATCCTTTTCATCAAGGCTTTCAAATACCGGATCGATGAAAAAGCGTCCCTGTATGCCGTCAAGCGCTCCATCATACAGCGGCAGCGCCATGAAGGCATCGAATGTGTTCCCGTCGGCGGTGGTCAGGCCAAACTCCGACGCCCGCCTGAACCCCACGCGGGGATAATAATCCGGATGGCCGAATATCACTATGGCACGGTAACCAAGTTTTCTGGCCTCCTCAAACGTACGCAGCATCAGGGCTTTGCCGATCCCCATGTTCTGGTATTCCGGCAGCACGCTGAGAGGTCCGAATGTGAGCACCTCGTGTGTTTTCCCGGAAGCATCCTCGATCCTGGCTCTTGTATACATAATGTTGCCCACGACCGTGCCGTCCGCCTCAGCCACATAGTCAAGCTCCGGGATAAAAGCCTGGACTTTGCGCAGCCTGTGTACAAGCAGATGTTCGTCACAGAAACCTCGTATACTTTTCCAGAATGCTTCGCGCGTCAGTTCCTCAACAACACGGTAATCTTCGGGTCGTTCAAGTCTCAGAACTATATTCGGTTTCACCATTTCCAAACCTCCTGTTCATAGGCCCACATTCTGACACATATTGCACTTTGCTAAGTACAAGGTGACGTGCCTGGTACCGATCGTTATTTCCTGAACACAGCGCACAGTGTCTCTGATCCGTCGTCATACGGCTTTCCGGCTACATCGCCGTAAAAACCGTCACATATGAATCCTGCCGGCAGCACTTCTTCCAGCAGGGACTCCCGTGTAAAACCTGTATCCCAGATGTTATGACAGTGTACTTCGTTTTCTTTTATAACAACATACCTGTCGAGAGAGATGTTTTCATTATAGCGATACCGCGCATTCAGGCAGATATGGGGTTCAGGGCTCCAAAACCCGCCTTGCGGGCAGATTTCCCACGAAGTGCCTTCCTTTATCCCCAAGGTATGTTCAGGTGTAAAAACGTCGAAAATGAACCTTCCTCCGGGCTTCAGCGCACGGTACACACGCTGCAGCAGATTGGCGCGCTCCTCCGGGATCAGCGCACCATAGTCGCAGTAAATAAGTATGACCATATCAAAAGCATTTTCAAAATCCATCCGCAGATAATCCATAAAAATATAGTCGCTCTTTTTGTCATGTTCCCTTGCATAATCAATCGAACGCTCTGAGAAGTCGATGCCTGTGACCCTTATGCCTTTGTCGGATAGGCGCTTTGCGTAAAGCCCTGGTCCGCAGCCGATATCCAGCAGGCTTGCCCCTTCCGGCAGCAGGGAAATGATCCATTCGACAGACCGGTCGATGAACCCGGGCCTGCGGCTCGCAGCATCGGTGCTTGGATCCAGATGGGCTTCCAGCATCCCTTTGGATATATGCGGATCATTCCAGAACTTCTCGTGTGTTCTCTCATACAGATCAGGTTTTTTCAACAACGCACATAATTCCAGGTACATATCGGATCATTCCTTACGTCGATAAGTCGCTCCGGATGCCGTAGCACCCGGGATATACCGTTTGTTTGATTTTATCCCTGCAGTTGTCACGCCGCAAGTGAATATAATGTTATCATTAAAAATATCACGTACTGTCCCATGCCTGAATGTTCCCGTATCTCAATCGAAAAAGCTCAATTGCTCCGGCTGCCTGACCTCGTATGTATGCAGGTATCTGAAAATCTTGGCATTATCGCAGACTATGCCGTGTTTTCTGCACTCTCTGTAAAAAATGTCCATTAGTTTATCGTTGTTGTCGCTCGTTACTTCGTAACTGTAACCGTATTTTTTATGGTACTTCTGCTTAAGACCCGGAAAATGTACATCGAGTTTCGAATAAAAGTATTCCCTGTTGCCTTCGCGCAATGTCATACCCATGCCAAAACATATGATCCCATATACTTTCGACTTGGCGCAGTAGTCCAGGATGCCTCTCAGATTCTCCTCCGTATCGTTTATGAAAGGCAGGATCGGGTCCAGCCATACGACCGTTGGAATACCGTTCTGATTCATGATCTTCAGCACCTCAAAACGTTCCCTGGTTGTACAGACAGCAGGCTCCAGGATCCTGCAGAGGTTTTCGTCGTATGTAGTAAGCGTCATCTGGACAACACATTTGGATCTCCTGTTTATGCTTGTCAAAAGGTCCAGGTCCCTGAGTATGCGGTTGGATTTTGTCAGGACGGTAACGCCGAAACCATATTTGTCTATGATCTCGAGACACTTTCTCATATAGCCCAGCTTTTCTTCGATGTGCATATATGGATCACACATGCTGCCTGTGCTTATCATGCACTTTTTGCGCTTCTTTTTCAGCGCAGCTTCCAGCAGTTCAGGCGCGTTGACCTTGACTTCTATGTCTTCGAATTCATGCTCCATGTTGTAGCATTTGCTCCTGCTGTCACAGTAAATGCAGCCATGGCTGCAGCCACGGTATATATTCATACCGTTCTGTGACGACAATATCGATTTGGCTTCCTTAAAGTGCATATCGACTTCCCTTATGGCTGCCGGGTACACCGGGCAGGAAAACCGTCCCCGTATCTCAGCCATCCCTCTGTTTGACGCGTCCTTAAGCATTATTTGCTGAACACAAAACCCTCCAGTTCGCAGATCGGCCTGTTTTCGAAGCCTCCTTTTGCCCACTCCCAGACGTCGCCGTATTTGTCCTCGAAAACGAAATACAATGCGTGCCTTCCAGTCACGCACCGCACGACTGAATAAAGGATCCCGTCATCCGGGCCAATATCGCATCTGCCGATTTCCATGCCGTCTTTCCAGTCGTCGATGAAGATCCTGACCTGTCCTTTCGATCCGCAGCCCCTGATTTTGGCCGAGAATTCCATGGTCCTGCTGGAGTGATCCTCCCCGAAATCAAAATATTTAAAGCCAATTACACATCCATTCGTAATATTGACTACGGGCCGCTGGAAAATATTCCTCTCAGTTATGTAGCATCCGCCTTTCAGCACGCATGCTATGTCAGCCGGCGTATATCGGTAAGGGGAAAGGGAATTTTCAAAACCCAGCGATGTCATCTCGACCTGCGGGATCCTTCCGTCGCTGAGGATCTCAATGCGTTCGACGCAAGCACGCCTTGAAAATACAGAATTGTTGGTCATCCTGTGATAAAAAATGTACCACTGGCCGTTTATATTGCATATGGAGCCATGGTTGTTCCCGGCAGGATAATCGATCCCATTGTCGATGATGGTGCCGCCGTATTCGAACGGGCCCATTGGCGACCTGCTGACCGCATAGTCCAGCCGGCTTCCTTTCCTGGGCGAGTAGATCAGGTAATACGTATCTCCGATCTTCCTCGGCGAACATGCCTCATAGAAGTCGCTCGGCCTGTTACCAGCCGGGATTATATCCTTCCTGACCGATCCGGGCAGGATCTCATGCATGTTGTCCGGATCTATCTCAGCCATGTATGACCTTTCGAATCCCCAGTAAACATAGACTCTGCCGTCATCATCGACCAATACGCCCGGATCGCAGAAGACCCCTTTGTCCATATCATTCTCGTAGACGGCAGGAACACGGTACTGCGAAATCAGCCTGAACGGTCCTTCCGGCCTGTCGCTCACGGCAACGCAGCCTTTTGTATAGAAAATATACGCATAAAGGTAGTACTTCCCGTCTTTCTCGACTACATCAGGCGCATACAGTTCGCCGTCTGTCCATGGCGTATCGCTTTCATGGTCGCGGTCCGCCCTGGTATGGAACGAGTCTCCGTGGCATATCCAGTTGTTCAGATCGTTCACGTCCGCAGACCAGACTTTCAGTTTATAGTCGCAAAACTTGCCGGATGCTGCGTTGTCATGTGAACCGTAAACATAGACCCTGTTTCCGAAAACTCTTGGTTCACCGTCCGGTATGTATTCCCAGTTCGGCAGGTATGGATTGGCCATTTTTATCCTCCTTTGCCGGTTGCCAGGCACGAGATCCGTTCCAGCGTCTCAACCGCCCTTCCGGCTGATGTGCCTGGCAGCACGTTTCATTTATTCTGCATAACCAAATCATAAGTCTTCTCTATCACGCGCCAGTGATAGGGTGCTGAAAAGCCATGCCCTTCTCCCTGGTATACTTCAATTTTTGCATTGGGATATAGTGAAGCCGCTCTCTGTCCATATCCGACAGGTACGACATTATCCTTGTCGCCGTGGAATATCAGCACTTGCCGGTCATATTTCCCTATATGTTCAAAAATGTCGTATCCGTGGACCGCTTCAAAATACGCCCTGCCAAGCGTTACTCCCCAGAATTCGTACAGGTCCGGTATGCTCTCTCGTGTCGGGAACCGTTTGTTCCAGTCATCCGGAATGCAAAGCGCAGGAAAGTCCAAAACCAGGCCCTTTATATCCGCACCGTGCTCATCGGCTGTCAGTGCCGCGACTGCTCCGCCCTGGCTCATTCCGAACACGAATATGTTGTTTGCGTCCACTCGGTCCCATTTCCTGACGTTTTCCAGGACAGCAATCAAATCTTCTTTTTCAGTAAACAGAGACATTTCATATGTCCTGAGACTACTCCTGGAGTTTACGGATCCTCCGCAGAAATCGAAACGATAAGCAGCCACGCCTCTGGATACCAGGTACTCGCTGTATTCTGCGAAATCGTCCGCAGAACCGTTGAATCCGTGGCAGAATATAACGATCGGCCACTTGCCCGTCCCATCAGGAAATTCAGCTATGCCATATATTATTCGGCCATGATGTCCGATTTGTATGACTTCCCTCGTCACATGTCCCACTCCTCTCATTTCCAGATTGATATCATAATTGATATCGGCAGTTCTCATCAGTTAGTTTCGGCAAGTTCATCAATGTAAGCCAGGTCACTTTCGATTTCTCTCTCTCCGGCTTTTCGCATAATCGCGGAAAGCCAGCAGTTCTGCCCTGTCCCAGGTCACGCCGCCGGTCTTCCTCTCAGCCTCATCGACCGCCCTGTCCGAGCTATAGACCTCCAATGCCTTCCCGACGAGCGCCGAATATTCCTGAGGCAGATTCCTGATACCCCACAAACCGCCTTCATATTTGCTGAGTATCTGTCTTCCGTCCTCCTCAAGCAGCTGCAGGACACGGCAGATATTCAGGATGCAGTAATACGGCGATTCACATATGTTCTTATCCGAAACGGTCCAGTCAAAATCCGCAAGCACCGACTGCATGAAATCCTTCCAGCCGACCTCGCCGAAAACCTCATCGACAGGCTTTCCATACAGGCAGACTCCCCGCTTCCTCACACACATCAGGTGTGCAGGAAGATCAGGGTCGGTAAAATGTTTGCCGTATTCGACCCGGTCATCGAGCACCATGCGGTGCCATGCCTCGCTGTAATGCAGCTCATACGGCATCTGGGAAGGCACGGCCTGCGCAGTCCTGAGGGTTATCACGCTAAGCTCGATACTTCCGGTTGTCGGTCTTTTTTCCGCATATCCGGCAATCGACCGGTTGAGGCTTCCGGCAAAACCGGCATCAAGACCATTATAAACGACGATTATGAGGTCGATATCGCTCTTGGGCGGGAAGTAGCTGCCCATCGCCAATGAACCATGGAGATAGACACCGGCAAGGTTGCTGCCCAGCCTGTGCCTGAACAAATCCACCAGACCCGTAATATAATCGCGTATCCCTTTATCGCAGTTCGTCCACGACTGCGGTTTGGTTTTCATATGAGGCTCCATGACTGTTAAAGGGTACGTACGGCAAACCGTATGATCTGTCGCACCTCACAATATACTTAGCCTGCGTACAATATCGTCTATCTGTCTTTCGCGGTTTTTCCGCGACCAATTGACGACACCGCTCGATATGATCTCAGCACCTTTCGCCCTGCATACCTCAGTTATCTGGCGGACCACATGGTATCCGCCCATCCACGGCCACTTCAGCTGCTGTGTCACAAAACAGCTGACTTTTTTGCCGGTCATATCGGGCAGCTGCGAAAGATACGTCTTCATAGCACGCGCCAGGGAGAATGCATGTACCGGCGATGCGAAAATCACCGCGTCATACTGCAATACATCCGGCATTGATTTAAGCTGAACAGGCGCGTTCGAATTCGGGTTGTCGTCCACGGGCTCCACTCTTTCCAGGCTGACTGCATGTCCCGCAGCTTTTATGGCCTGCTCAAGTTTCTGGGCAACCGACAGCGTATGCCCGGTATGGGAATAAACGATTATACCTGTTTTCATATTCACATCCCCTATCTATAAACTTTTACAGCCTTTAACATACCAATATACGAAAAATATCGTCCAGGGTCCCAAACCGGAAACTTCCGCTTTATACTGCCGTAAAGTAGATCAGCTTCCCTTTGAAATCGCCGTGCAGGCCTGTGATATTTATACCGGCATACATCAGTGCGCTGCCTGAGTATGTTTCTCCGGTCTTTTCATCCCTGTAGACGGTATCCTCGTCAAGCCCTTTCAGGCGTATCCTGCGGCTCTTGTAGTTCGGCCTCTGCATCACCTGTATATACGTAACAAGCGCTTCCTTTTTATCCCTGGACACGACCATCCACGCATCATACAGGTGATTCTCGCAGTAATCGGCGATCCTGTAGTAGTCGCCTTCGCGGACCAGGTCGTTGTACTTGTGATACATCTTTATCTGTTCAGGGATCATTTCCCTGTCTTCCTTCGGTATCCTCGTCACATCAAGTTCATACCCGAACGTTCCCGCCAGCGCCACGTATCCTCTTGTCTCAAAGGGTGTTGTCCTGCCGAGGACATGGTTGGGGCAGTCGCTCACATGCGCCCCGATCGTGGAAAGCGGATACACCATGGCAGTGCCGCGCTGTATTGCCAGGCGTTCTATTGCATCGGTATCGTCGGAGCACCAGATCTGCGGGCAGTAATACAGTATGCCCGGATCAAACCTTGCACCGCCGCCTGAGCAGCCTTCGACCAGGATGTACGGGAAATCGGTCGTTAGGCGATCCAGCATCCGATAGACAGCAAGCACGTACCGGTGGCAAAGCTCGCCCTGCCTTTCGCGCGGCAGCCAGTTGCTGCCAAGATCGCTCAGAGGGCGGTTCATATCCCACTTCACATAAGCAATGTTGGCTTCCGTCAGTACTTTTTTCATCATGCCGTAAACAGTTTCGACAACTTCGGGATTTGTCAGATCCAAAACCAGCTGGTTTCGCGCCAGGCCGGGAGCGCGGCCTTCTATGTGTATGCACCAGTCAGGATGGGCACGGTACAGGTCCGAATCCGGAGAGATCATTTCAGGCTCAAACCAGATACCGAATTTCATGCCAAGCTTGTTCACTTCATCAACGAGAGCCTTCAGCCCGCCTTTTAATTTCTCTTCATTTACGACCCAGTCGCCGAGTGAGCAATTGTCATCGTTGCGTCTGCCGAACCAGCCGTCGTCCATTACCAGCATCTCGATGCCGAGAGCGGACGCTTCCTTTGCTATCGCCAGCAGCTTTTCGGTATCGAAGTTAAAATAAGTTGCCTCCCAGTTGTTGATAAGGACAGGACGCTTTTCGTTCCTGTACGGGCTCCTTATAAGATGGCCGCGGTACAGGTCATGGAAAGTCCGTGTCATAGCGCCGATGCCCTGATATGAATAAACCATTACGACTTCAGGGGCAACAAATTGCTCACCGGGCTCCAGCAGCCATTCGAAATCAGTCGGGTTGATGCCCATGACCACCCTGGTCGTTTCAAACTGTCCGCCTTCGACGCAGGCACAGAAGTTACCGGAATAAACAAAGTTAAAACCGTAGACTTCACCGAAATCTTCCGTCGCATCGGATCCGACGACAGCTATGAAAGGGTTGCACTGATGGCCTGGCTCTCCGCGGTTCGAAGAGAACACCTTTTTCCCCAGTCCTGCAGGGATCCTCTGTATATGCCTTTCCCTCGCCCACGAGCCATGCAGCGATATGATGTCGAAGTCATCCCCTTCCAGGTCGACACAGCATGAGAGTGCTTTTCTCAGCCTAATCGGGTCTGATCCGTTATTTTTGATCCGTACGCTTCTCGTAATGACATCAAGTTTTTCAAAAGCAGTATAGACAAGAACCACTTCAAGCTTCAGCACAGTATCCTCACAGAAAATTTCAAGGGTCGTGCAGTCATCCTCGTTTCCGAAAGTAGCCGGCAGCCCGTCCAGCTTCGGCTTGCCGCCCGTTATCCTGTGGGACACATACTGCAGCTTGCTTGCCGCATGGCCGTCAACATCACGGATCTCAAGGCACGTTTCGCGGAAATCCCCGATCCCGTGCGTCGGGTACTCCTGCGGAAAAGCATCATAGAATGACAGCCTGTCCCTGTTGTTTTTCGATGGAAGAAACGGATACTCGTTTGTATGCATAAGGCTTTCCGGTGAAAAATGCCCGTCCCCGATACGTCTTCCGAAATATACATGCCCGATGAAATCCTCATCATCGACGATCCCGATGATATATGAAGTGTTGTTCGCGTCAAGCTTGAAAACTCTCTGATCCTCAAAGTACTTTATTCCCATTCCGGTCCTCCAGTTCCCGCATCATTGGCAAATATCCAGGTATTTTTGATTATCATACCAGTCTGCTGCCGATGATATGTTATAGTTACCGGATAATTATACCACAAGTTGCCCCTCATATCGAACACGACAGAAATACGCAAGCCTCCGTATACCGGCATCCTGCTGCTGTTGCGCCAGATCCCGGAACCAGACCTGATAATTGAAAAATTTTTGTATCTTTTGCAGCATTTTCTCCGTCTAAAGAGTATACAGAGCGGAGGGGTTGATATATGGCATACAGGTCCTGTCGGCCGGAGGACTTCGATGCATTTGTGGCAAGGAATGAAAACAGATTGTTCCGCGCTGCTCTGTCAATGACGGGAAATGCGTCCGACGCCGAGGATATACTGCAGGAAGTATTTTTGCGGGCATATGAGAAAGCCCCTGCGTTTACATCAGGCGAGCATGAAAAAGCATGGCTCATGAAGGTCACGATCAACCTTTGCAAAAGCCGGCTTCGTTCCCCATGGCACAAACGCCGGGTCGCCATGCTGGAATCATACCCCGCAACCGAACCGGAACAGCATGAACTAATGGAGCAGGTCATGTCCCTGCCTTCCAAATACCGCGCAGTCATCCACCTATACTATTATGAGGGATACTCCGTCAAAGATATTTCGGAACTAACCGGGCAAAGGGAGTCCACAGTAAGGAGCCATCTGACCCGCGCCCGTCAGAGGCTCAGATCGTTTCTGAAGGAGGAAGTATGAAAGCATATAAAGATTATATGGATAAAATAACAGTATCAGATGCGCTTCACCGGAAACTCGTGTCACATGCATCAGGCAACGTCAGGCCTGTTTTGATCAGGCGGTATGCGGCAGCCTTCGCCTGCCTTGCATTGGCGCTGGTCTGTACTTATGCAGTGACACAGTTATATCAAAACAATACGCCGCAAGAGCCAGGTAAAGATCCATATGTCACACCCGGTGAAACCCCGGTCGCTGCAAAGTCCGGCGGGTCTCAGAGTATTGCGGGCCACAGTAATACTGCGTCCGATGAATCCGATACAAACCCGTCTGTTTCACAATCAGATGATACTTCATCTGCAGGACAGCCGGAAGGCTCTCCATCAGTATCAAAACCTGATGAAGCTCCGTCAGTTCCGTTTCAGGATGAGAGTCCGTCCGTGGCCGATATACTAGTCAAACGCATCTCGGACTCCGCCGGAACCGATGTGCTGCTAAATAATCTAAGCCTCGATGAAGCCCGCGCTGACGCTGATTTCGGTGCCTATCTGCCGAAAACCGTTCCCTCCGGATTCGCCTTCGAATCCGCGACGCGCTATGTCGATGAGAAAAGCAACCACCTGACCGCATTGTGGTTCAAAGGCATGCGCATGATACACTGGAGCGTTTCTAAGCTTGATGTGGAGGACAAGGCCAGGATCACCTCCGTATCGGACACAAAAAACTATGACCTTGCGCTGTATCCCATCCCCCATGCGGAATCAGTACCGGAAGATTTAAGAGAAATCGTGGACGACCCCATCTTCATCATAGACGATCTGACGCTGGACGCAGTGAAAGCACGTGCGTATGAGGTCCAGGATGCCGGCGATATCTCCGGGCCCCGGATGAGTTTCAGCGTGCTGTATGGCGATACGCTGATAAAGCTCTACGTGAAGGGAGCATCACCCGAATCTGTTTTTGACATGCTTATGCAGATCAAAGCCTGACACGGAACATGTAAAAAATCGCCTGTGACTGTGCAATTTTTTCGTTTATGGGCGCTTTTACGGTTGTTTTTATTGTATATTATCCATATTTTAGCTACATAATATGGCAATTCTCGTATTACGTATACTTAGCCGCGCCCATAAACGAAATTTCTGCACACCAGCAACAGATCAGGAAATTCATCTGCGGAAACGATAAAAGAGATGTCCTGTTGAGGCTTAATATGATTTGAGCCTCAACAGAAGCGATTCCAGGAAATCCGCAGTCATGGCATACTGCAGAAAACAAAAGATTTTTGCATCATCCGCAAACGGATCAGGCTTCTTTAATATCAAAGCAAAAAGAATCCAACCCGTTTGTGATGGACCGGTCAGCCCGGAATTTTGAAATAAGCGCTTTCACTCAGCTTATGCATCTCAGAGTCCATTTCAAAGGAAACGAAGAAGTCGACCCTGTATGTTTCGCCCGGTGCGAAATCCCTGGCTGAAAGATCAAGTTTTTCGTTCACTGTGAATTTTCCCCCGCTGTTTATTGTCTCGTCGACTATAGGAAGTATGGAAAACGGGTATTCTTCAGAATGCCTGTATACTTCATTTCCGCTTTCGTCATATACGGCAAAATCGTAAAACGGATAGTACAAAGTAATTGTAATGTCCTTGCCGGCATTATTTCTTACCTGGAACTCCAGGTCGATGGTATTGCCGGCGGCATTTGCTATCAATGCCGTGCTGACGGCGTCACTTTCCGCGTAGGAACCATCGGTCTTTTTATCCGAAATATTGACTGTCCTTGTCGCCTGGTCCCATGTTACTTCTTTGCCGAACAGTTCTGCAGCTTTCCTCAGTGGCACATATGCGGTATTGTTATACACAAAATGGTCGAGATCGGTTTTTTCTCCGTTGTACAAAATGTTAAGGGAGTTGAGCATGACCTGGATACTCGAACTTGCGAATGCATGCGCAGCTGCTAATGCTATGCATACCGTTACTGCTAATAATAGCGACAATCTTTTAGTGGTTCGTGACATGTATATCCCTCCGTAATCTGATTTTTTCCGCGGCTGTTTCCTTAATCAGCCGTCATATGAAAGACGTTTCTGCCGTTCAAAATGTTGCACGTCCCGGCACAAAAAGAAGCCGGTTGAAATACAACCGGCTTTTGGCCAATGAATGTCCCCGCAAAGTCACTCGGTCCGCAAAGCAACTACAGGATCTTTCTTAGCTGCGCTTCGGGACGGTATGATCCCTGCGATCAGTGTCAGGAGCATGCTGATTACGACAAGCATAACCGCGACCTCAGGCGGCAGGAAAGCTGAAAGGTTGCTGAGACCTGTCAGATGATGGAGTATCATGTTGATCGGTATGCACAGCAAGTATGTGATCAGTACGCCCAGCAGGCCGGAAGTGAACCCTATTATAACGGTCTCGGCATTGAACAGGCTGGACACATTCCCCTTCGATGCGCCGATGGCACGGAGTATACCGATCTCCTTGGTGCGCTCCTGCACTGAAATCAGCGTGATAACGCCGATCATTATGGATGATACGATAAGCGACACTGCAACGAACGCTATAAGGACATAGGTGATAGCGTTTATGATCGTTGTGACCGAAGACATTATCAGTCCGACATAATCAGTGTATTTGATCTCTTTCAAATCATCGACGCCCTCATTGTATTCCGCGATGACTTCTTCTATCACGTCCTTGTTGGCAAATGACGACGCATACAGGTTGATGGCTGCCGGACTGCCGCGGTCGACAAGGCCTAGCTTCAGCAGATTGTCCTCATAGGTGGAATCAGAGAATACCACCAGTTCATCATAATAAGCAGCGCACTGCTCATCGGTGAACTGTTCCAAGGCCATATCGAGTGCTGCCGCAAGCTGCTCTTCAGTCATGGCGCTCATCTTTTTGGCCGCTTCAGCGGCATACTGCGCCCTGAATTGCTCTTCCAGCCCCTTGACAAACAGTTCCGTAAGATCTTCATCGTTCATTGAAGCAATATAACCGGCGATCGTTGCCTCATCCATTCCCGTTTGCTCAGCCATTGCCGGAGCGATCGCCAATTCCATGTCAGATCGCGTCATACCTGCAAGCGTGCCGGAAATAAACTCCTGCACCGCTTCCTCTGAAGGAATGCTCATTATCTTTTTATATGCTGCCGCTTTTCCGGCAGTATCAAGGGATGAGATGTAACTTCTGAACTCATCGGCCCTGCTGCTTTCAGTCTGATCCCCGCTGGTGTTCCTGAACGGCAGGCCGGTGAAAATGTCGGTGGACGGATCCGCAAGCTGTGCTTTTACGGCATCAGACTCATTCGCTTTATCGATGATGTAATCCGTGAGCATATACGTATAACCTATGGACGCGTTCGTCATTGGTGAGATCGCGTCTTCATCCGGTTTTGCAATGCCGACGACGCGGAGCTTCAGCGCATTGTCGTACAGATACTTTAGCCCTGCTTCCGTTTCCCGCAGATCAGTATATGTCCCTGTCTTTTCATCATACGTATAGCAATCGCAGTTCAGGATTGTGCGGAAATCCATGTCGCATATTTCTTCGTATGACCATTTTCTGACCTCATAATCCACTGTCTTCTTATTCAGCGCAGCGTCCATCAGGGTCTCTATCTCTTTTTCAGACAACAGTCCCAGTGTGTAAAGCGTCAGATCGTCGATTTCATTGTCCTCATCCACAAAAAGTACTAGTTCGTCATATCTGGACGGCCATCTTCCGTAAATGATGTCATATTGCTTTTCAGTAACGCTGTTGACGGGTTTCCCCGAATCTCCCGGCACAAGTTCCTTCCAGAGGCCCATGGACTGCTTCATCAGGGAGTCGGTACGGCCCATGACCGTTTGCTCCCTAAGGGCAAGCATCGTCGACATATCCATTTTGGCGTATTTTTTCATAACTTCAGTCAGTATCGTCTGCCTGTCGGAACGAATGATGCTTCCATCCACGTTTTTCGTATATATCATCAGGTCAAGATCATAAGAATACTGTACGCCTGACAGCGCGGAATGGAGCTTGCTGTTCTCATCCGCACGCTGTGCCTCGATATACTCCTTGAATGCCTTAAGGTCGTTTTTCTGCGTATCGAGCGAGTTCATCGAATTCATCATCTCGTATATCATTGCTTTCTGATATACGGCATCGTCTTCATGTTCGGAAACCGACTTCGCTTTCCCCAGGAAAGTGGAGATCAGGCTCGACATATCCACGCTCTGCGCCTCGATCGTCAGCGGGTAGGAAGCCAGCGTATCTTCCTGGACCGAATCGATGAAAGCCGTCGTTCCTTTTGATACGGCATAAATCAGCGCTATGCCGATAATGCCTATGGAACCGGCAAACGATGTCAGAGCGGTCCTGCCTTTCTTCGTGAAAAGGTTTTTCAGCGACAGGCCGAAGGATGTCAGGAACGACATCGAGGGCATTTTCTTTTTATGCGTTTCTGTTTTCTTTTTCTTTGCCTCATCAAGTTCCTTCCTGTATTCTTCATCCGTGAGCGGCTGGCTGTCGTCGATGATTTTGCCGTCCAGCATCTTAACAATACGGGTGGAGTATCTCTCCGCAAGGACCGGGTTGTGCGTGACCATAATGACGAGCCGGTCCCTGGCTATTTCTTTCAGGATATCCATCACTTGTCTGCTCGTTTCCGTATCCAGCGCCCCGGTCGGCTCATCTGCCATGATTATATCCGGGTTGTTGACGATAGCGCGTGCGATCGCAACGCGCTGCATCTGTCCGCCGGACAGTTGGGCGGGCTTCTTCCTCAACTGGTCTCCCAGACCGACTTTCTCAAGCGCTTCTCTCGCCCGCTGGCGGCGTTCTTTTTTGGGTACGCCCGTGAGCGTCAGCGCGATCTCCACGTTTGACAGCACGGTCTGGTGCGGTATCAGGTTATAGCTCTGGAACACGAAACCGACAGAGTGGTTGCGGTAAGCGTCCCAGTCGCGGTCTTTATATTCCTTGGTCGACCTCCCGTTGATAATAAGATCGCCTGAAGTATAACTGTCGAGGCCGCCGATGATGTTCAGCAGGGTCGTCTTGCCGCATCCGGACGGCCCAAGTATGCATACGAATTCGCTGTTGCGGAACTGCAGGTCTATCCCTTTCAGCGCCTCAACATCCTCGCCTGCGGTATGGTAAGTTTTCGTGATGTTTTTCAGTTCAAGCATTGTCACTGCTCCTTTACTGTATATGGTGCATATTTTGCTGGTCAACACCTGCTATCCGGCAAGCATTGGCACTGTCCGATCTCAGTTCGCCGATCGCTTCACGGAGGGCTGAGATATCGCTGTCAGTCATCCTGTCCGGATTTGCCTTTATTATGAGCTTCTGCAGCCGGGCGATATCAACCTTGATCCTTTTTTTCTCTTCCTTCGGTATCTCTTTTTTGGCCTTGTCAAGAGCAGCCTGAGCGGCAGCCAGGCACCTGTTCCCCTCTGTCTTTAGTTCTGTCGTCTGCCGGCGTATACCATCCTGTGCCGCATATCGTTCGGCATCCCGTATCGCCTGTTCTATTTCTGCATCTGACATGCGCTCATTGCCGGTTATGGTGATCGATTGCTCCCTGCCGGTATCCAGGTCCTTGGCAGATACTTTCAGTATGCCGTTCGTATCTATGTCAAAAATGACCTCTATCTGCGGCACTCCTGCCGGAGCACGCTTGATGCCGTCAAGCCTGAATCTTCCAATGCTCCTGTTATCCTTCGCCAATGGGCGCTCCCCCTGCAATACATTTATCTCGACGCTTCGCTGGTAAGGCGCAACAGTGGTGAAAATATGGGAACAGCGCACCGGGAGCGTAGTGTTGCGTTCCACGAGCCTTGTGGCTACACCACCGAACGTTTCAATGGAAAGGCTCAGCGGCGTGACGTCAAGCAGAAGGATATTGTCTTTGCCGTAAAGCACCAGTGACCCGCCGGAAAGCGTATCGGCCTGTATAGCTGCGCCAAGTGCGACACATTCGTCGGGGTTGATGTTCTTTGAGGGAACTATCCCTGTCAGCACCCTTACTTTTTCCTGCACGGCCGGGATCCTGGTCGAACCGCCGACGAGCAGCACTCTCGAAAGCTCCGACGCGGCAATGCCGGCGTCAGTCAGCGCATTTTGCACCGGAACGGCGGTGCGTTCGACCAGGTCCCGCGTCAGTTCATTGAACTTTACGCGGGTAAGGGTATATTCAAAATTGACCGGGCTGCCCCGGTACTGTGTCAGATAAGGAAGAGCGATATAGCTGGTCTCGGAAAAAGACAGCTCCTTTTTCGCCTGTTCCGCCGCCTCCTTCACCCGCTGCAGGGCGGCAAAATCGCGTCTCACATCGACATGGTGCTCTTTTTGGATCACGTCGGCAAGATGGCTGATTATCCGTTCGTCAAAGTCATCGCCGCCAAGGTGGTTGTCTCCGTTGGTTGCCAGGACTTCGATGACTCCCTCGCCGATCTCTATGATCGACACATCGAATGTGCCTCCGCCGAGATCGAACACCATGATCTTCTGCGGGGTCCCATTGTCAAGTCCATAGGCAAGCGCAGCACTTGTCGGTTCGTTGATTATGCGCATCACATTCAGCCCGGCTATCTTACCTGCGTCCTTTGTAGCCTGTCTCTGGATATCGTTGAAATATGCCGGTACAGTGATTACGGCATCTGTTATTTTCTCTCCAAGGTAGGCTTCCGCATCGGCCTTCAGCTTGCGCAGTATCATTGAGCTGATCTCCTGCGGGGAATACGGCTTCCCGTCGATCTCCTTTTTCCAGCCGGTGCCCATGTGGCGCTTGACTGACCTGATGGTCCTCTCGCTGTTTATTACAGCCTGGCGTACCGCCTGGTCGCCGACGAGCCGTTCGCCGTCCTTCGTGAAGGCAACGACGCTCGGCGTCGTCCTGTTCCCGTTTTCATTGGGGATTATGACCGGTTTGCCGCCTTCCACCACCGCAACACAGCTGTTTGTCGTGCCCAGGTCTATTCCTATGGATTTGCGCATGACTAAGATCCCTTTCTGTCAATGACTGTATAATAAGCCGTAGAACAGTATTTGAAGAAACCAGAACAATGCTCGTGCAGCCATGATGCCCAATATCAGTTTGCTTATGAAGCCAAAAGGCGAATGGACAACCACCGTTTCGCCATATGGGTAGTCTGCCCGGTTTTCACCGGAATACTCGGACATAAGCTGTTTATATACCGGGTTCCCCGGGTCCATCCGGACAGCTTTCCATATGAGGTACGTCAGGTTTTTTTGCTGAATTCCCGGACGCATTTGGGGCAACTGATGGATATCGTCTTTCCCCTGCCGGGTCTTCTGATACGCACTGTCGCCTTGCAGTACGGGCACCTGTAATATTTGTGCGTCTTCCTGTCACGCCACATGTTTCTCCAGAGCGAAAATCTCTGCGTGACCCTGTATTTCAGTTCCATGTATTTCTGCCTTTCCGCCTGCCGCCTGTATACGTTTCTGGAAAACGCCCTGTACCATGTCCAGATAAGCAAAATCAGCGCAAAGCAATACAGGATCCTCAAATAAGGTACAAGAGATAAAACAAGCAGAACAAGCCCAAGGACCGAAACGAACCGGGATAGTTCATCATACCCGTAGCGTCCGTACATAAACTGCTGCAGCCTGTATTTCAGATTGCCGAACCAATTCCTCATGACCACTTCTTCCTTCTGCCTTATTGCTGATCAGATTATACGGTCTTATTATAAACTGAAAATAAACAGGGGAACGGACATATTATACGCATATGTCCGCTCCCCTATATGTCTGTACGGCGGTTATTTACCGTAAGTGGAAATCCCTGTTTTACGACAACAGTGACGGGATCGGCGGTTATCGGTGAAAAATATCCCAATCACCAGCAGGAACATACAGCCAGCGGGATTATTTCGGCAGCGACACCGTGAACACCGTTTTGCGGTTTCCTGATGAAACCGTAACATCCCCGTTATGCAGTCTGACGATCTCTTTCACAACGGCAAGTCCGACTCCGTTGCCTTCGCCGGAATGGGACTCATCCGCCTGGTAAAACTTCTGGAAGATGCGTTCCCTCAGTTCCATCGGTATCTCGACACCTGTGTCGGATATGGAAACAAATATGTTCTTCTCAGTTTCAGTAATGGTGACCCGGACCGTGGATCCTTCGTCACCGAATTTGATCGCGTTATCTATCAAGTTGATCCACACCTGCTTCAACATCTCCTCATTGGCACGGATGGTGTGTTCGCCGAAATCGAGTTCCGGTGTGATGTTCTTTTTGGTCCACTTGTTTTCGAGGAGCAGGAAGCAGTTCCTTATCTGCTCGGACATGTTGAACTCCGTCACTCCGGTCAGGATCGTCTGGTTTTCGACCTTTGTCAGGTTCAGCACGTTTGTCGCCATGGCGGCAAGGCGCATGGACTCTTCCTCGATTATATCGATGTACTCCGCCTTTTGATCTTCGGTCAGGTTGCCGTGCTTCAGCAGTTTGGCAAATCCTGCGATGGAAACGATGGGAGTTTTGAACTCGTGGGAAAAGTTGTTTATAAAATCGGAACGGAGTATCTCCGTCCGTTCAAGCTCTTCTGCCAGGTTGTTGAAACTGCGGCTGATCTCTTTTGCCGTCGGATGCTTGCTCAAATACTTCCCGAAACTGAGGCGCGTTTTGAAGTCGCCGGAAGCAAGCCTGTTCATCGCATTGATGATCGCATTGACCGGTCTTAAGGGGATGCGGCTCGCAACGGCTGACAGGATCGATCCGATCATTACGCTTGCTATCATCATCCTGAATATCAGGTGATGGCCTCTTCGGCCCTGGCCGACAGGTTCCAGGATCCCCCGCTGGATCAGGTAGATTATGACTCCGCCGACCACGATCATCGTTACGACGAAAAAGCTGAATACGACACCTGAGAAAAGCAATGTCAATGCCAGGCGTTGTTTCCTCTGTTCAGGCTTCATACCTTTTTCACCGCCTTATACCCGAGTCCTCTGACCGACACGATCTCGAACTCTTCCCATCCCTCGAAACGCTTCCGCAGTCTCGCAATGTGGACGGTCACCGTCTCCCAGCCGGATTCGCTGTCGTTGCCCCAAATCTCGTCCATTAGCTGTATGCGGGTAAAAATCTTCCCGGGATAGGAAAGCAGCTTGAACAGAAGCATGAACTCCTTCTGCGGCAATTCCTGGACATCGCCGTTCTTTGTGACCGTAAGGCTGTCATAATCCAGAACCACATCGCCGATGACGATCTTTTTTTCGGTGGCGATCTGCGCGCGACGAAGGAGAGCCTTGATGCGCAGCAGCATTTCTTCAACGTCGATGGGTTTGGTGATATAATCGTCGGTCCCGACGATAAAGCCCTTGTGCCTGTCTTCCGGCAATTGCCTGGCGGATACCATCAAAATGGGCAGGTTGTTGTTCGATTCCCGCAAAACCCTGGTAAATTCGTACCCGTCCATTTTCGGCATCATAATGTCGAGGACCACCAGGTCGATGTGCTCCCTGTCCATTACCTCAAGCGCTTCTTCGCCGTTGGAAGCAGTGAAAACAGTGTAGTTTTCCGCTGTGAGGACCGCCTCCAGCAGCCGCCGCGTGTTTTTGTCATCATCGACGACCAGAATCCGAACCATCTGCATCTCCCCGAATCTGCCAAAAAGGTTCAAATAATTTCTGAAACTATTATAACACCTAATTTAAAGGAATTTTTCGGCTACAGAAAAAATCCTCACATCAGCGGTGTTTCAGGAATCGAAAGCCTCGTCATAACACCTTGCCCGCCAGCGGCTTCCATGGCATGCCCCATGTATCGATTAAACGCAAGGCAAAAGACGATCATTGAGATGATCTTGAAAACTCCAGCAGCTTATCCGCGATTTTCCTGCGCCTCGCTTTATCCTGCAGGGCCTTTCAATACTTCCTGGGCAAGATCCGGTTTTGGTTCAGTTTTCAGTTGTGAGTTTTCTTTTTTGGATAACTGCGCTTTCAAAGCATTAATTTCCTTTTGCGGCATACAAAATAAACCCCCGCCCACATACCGGCTCCCAGCAAGAAAAGCACAGCTTTGTTCATAACCCATAATGAGCTGCCAGGAGCCGCAAAACGTATAAAAGGGTAAAAACAGCCGATTACCGGAAGCCTGACCAGGTTTTCCATAAAAGCTGCCCGAAGTAATAAGCTCAAAAGCCAGGCAATACCGCACACGACAGCCGGTAAATGGGGCTGACGGCTTAAAAAGGAAACAAGCACGCCCAGCGTCGACAGGAAAAAAGACGTGCCGATATATACAATAAGCATTTCAATGGCTGAAGCATCCGGAAACAAAACACTGAAATGCAAAGTATACAAAGCATGCTGCCAGTGCCGAACACGGCAAAGTATCTGCAAATAACCCATTTAAACAATGATCCGGCATGAACTGCAATTACGTCGATCAAAGGATCAGATAACGTCTTGACCCATTCGCACACCATAATTGCAACAAAAAAAGGCAATAATACCTCAAATCCCAATACATCCCAGTCTACAAGGTCGCCGCCAATGACCGCGGCCAGGATGAATAATGACAGGACAGTCAGCATGATCAAAAACAAGTTGCTTCCCGCAATCTTCAGCTCATAGGAAAACTCCGAATTCACGCCGTCTCCCTCCAAATGCTTTTCCTGCATTTCAGAAGCAGGATTGCTCCTATGCCTGAACATATGAGGAAAGCCAGGTTCCATAACAGTCCGGCAGGTATGATTTGCTCAAACTGTTTATACGTATAGACCAGTTTCAGTATATCCTTTTGAAACAGGTATAATGACCGGATCATCCCGTTTTCTGTGTATATAAAATCGGTATTCATTAAAAAATATATGGAAAAAAGTACATAGAACATACGGATATCGATCACCGCGGGAAGTGCTACGGCACATGCCGAGACGAAGAAGCAGGCCGGTACGGCCATTGCAAAAAAGCCAACTGCATAAGGTACAGGGCTGAACGGACCAGGATTGTGCACAAGCTGGACCAGTGCATTAATTGCAAAATAGATCGCCATTGTAAAAAGCACAGTCACATAATTGCCAAGAACCTTTCCCCAAATATATTGCTTCTTGCTCAACGGGCTTGCCATAAACAGTTCCGATATCCCTTTTTTTCGGTCACCCCTTATCCGGTCGGACAAAAGGAACATAAAGCCAAACAGCATCAGAACACCCGCGTGTGCAAGTATCCTGCTGACTACATATCCCTGGTCGGTAAGGAAATCCAGGCGGTCCAGGTTTGCTTCAGACGGGAAATTGTCCAGCAGGGCAACTGCAAGTGCAAATGCAAATACAACCCAGAGCCGGACGCTTTTTATCTGCATGCTTATTTCGTATTTTAAAATAGTAGCAATGTTACGCATGCTCGTTCCCTCCCATACAATAAACATAGGCATCTTCAAGTGTTTCATGCACGGGAGCCTGCGGGAACCGGCCGTTTTCATCCATAATACGGACTGTTAAGCTTTTACTGCCGTAAGTGGTGGAAATGACGACTGCACGTTTCCGGAGATCCGCCAAATCTCTGTCGGAAGATAGCTCAACAACCTTGACCTTACCCCGGACGCGGTCAAGAAGCGAGTCGGAAGGTCCCTGGAAAAACAGGCGGCCTTTTCTCAGAACGGCAAGATGGCTACAAATCTGATGAACATCTTCAATGATATGTGTGGAGAGGATTACTGTCCGGTCATTTCCTGCAAACCGTGATAATATTCCGCGAAAACGTACACGTTCTTCCGGATCGAGTCCTGCCGTCGGTTCATCGACAATGACAATCCGCGGGTTGCCGACCAGCGCCTGCGCTATACCAACGCGGCGCTTCATTCCGCCGGAAAGCTGCCCGATTTTACGGTTTCTATATTCGGCCATCCCTACTTCATCCAGCTTGTTCAACGCCTCTTCAGCGTTTGTTACACCTTTGAGGCGAGCCATATAGGAAACGAACTCAAGGGCGGTCAGATTGGCATACATGCTCAGTTCCTGCGGCAGATATCCAATATTCCGGCGGACGGCTTCCCCCTCCTTTACAGTATCATGCCCCATAACGGTGATTGTACCGGAAGTGGGGCGAAGGATCGTCGCGATCATACGCATCAATGTAGTTTTTCCGGCTCCATTATGGCCCAGCAGCCCAAAAACTCCGGGGCCAATGGAAAATGTGACGTCCTCCAGGCCAACCACACCGTTTTTATATATTTTTGTGACATTATTTATATCAATGACGGGCATTCATCTCTCACTCCATTCCATACTACTGTTTTGATAAGCAGGATATGGGTAGAAAGTCCCTTTTGAAATGGAAAGCGAACACCACACTGTGACAATGAGCATCAGTACACAGGCAATGACAGCACTAATTCGGCGTACCCCTGCTGCGGGCAGGAACAGCTTTTCAAACCGTTGCTTCATTTCCCTGTAGGCCAGGATGCCTGCCGAGTCCCGCAGGGCCAAAGGCTTACGGCGGGACATTTCCATAAGTCTCATCAGCATGCGTGCATACCCGGCCTCGCTGCCTGAAGGCAACCTCTTTATAACATGCGCGTCACAATCCATTTCACATGATAAGGAAAAAGCGCGCTTTGCGATCCATATCACAGGGTTCATCCAGTGAATGCAGCAAAGTAAAGTAAACAACCTTTTTAACGGCAAGTGAAACCGTTTCACATGGATACATTCATGCAGCAGGACCATGAACAGCTCTTCCTCGCTTAACCTTGCAGTCACCTTTTGGGACAATACAACGGCAGGCCGTATGCAGGTCGCGACACATGCAGGCTCGTTCAGCGTTCCATAATAGACAACGGGGCTTTTCTTCAGACCTGCCTGCTTTGCGCAGACATCGAGCAATGCCAGTATATCCGGGTCAGTGCAACGGGTAAACTTCCGCACAGATAATTTAAGAATCAGCATTTTTAAGATCATGAACACGGCATAAGCAATCATGCCGGCAATCCATATCCTCGCGGCAATCCCGACTCCCGGCATAAAATCGTTTTCAGGATCAATCAGTTTAAGTCCCGGATACTTGACCGGAATCACAAGTAACAGCATCAATATTACGTAAAACGCATGGGGGAGCCTGATATTCCGACTTGCCGCACAAACAGGAGCATAAGCCACGATATCGCGCTGACGCAGCTTATAAACAGCATTATGTAGAATATGTCCGCAATCATTGCTTTTTACTCCTTTCAAAGTCTTCCACCAGTTTCTTTAAGCGTTCAAACTCTTCCCGGGTAAGACTCCCGCTTTTCAGCACACCCATTACCATGCTGCTCAGTGAGCCGTCATATACGCGGTCGATAAAGCGCCTGGCCTGCACTAACTGGCAATCCTCCTCCTTTACGGCCGGATAGTATAAAAACCCTTTACCCTGTTTTTTTGTGGATACGGCGGATTTTTTTACAAGACGTGCCAGGAAAGTCTGGATCGTACTTATGCTCCAGCCGGTATACGAAAGTTTCTCGGCAATTTGCGGCAGCGTTTGAGGTGAATTTTCCCAAAGTACTTTTAAAACCAGCCATTCCGAATCTGTTATCGATATATCATCATTCATATATTACCTCCGTAACCAACATTTGCTATTATTATATAGTTTTGACCTACATTTGTCAATGAATATTTTGGATAATCACTATTAAGCAATACCATTAAGCAATACCTGCTTCTTTCGAATAGAGCTCCCAATATAGCGACTTTTTTTCAAGAAGCTCAATATGGGTACCGGATTCGGCCACCCTGCCCTCATTAAGAACATATATCCTATCGCAGTTTGATACGGTGGATAGTCTGTGTGCAATGATAAGGCGGCTTCTTCCCTTGAAAAAATCATTCAGCGTTTTTTGTATAATCATTTGCGAACTTGAGTCAAGAGCAGATGTAGCCTCATCAAAAATCAAAATTTCCGGATTCTTCAATAAGGCCCTGGCAATTGAAATCCTTTGTCTCTGTCCTGCGGAAAGTTTAAATCCTCTGTTCCCCACAATCGTATAGTATCCATGTGGAAGCGAGCATATGAAGTCGTGTGCATCGGCAGCTTTCGCAACTTCAATGACCTGCTCGTCAGATGCGCTTATGAAACCGTAACGTATATTCTCGAGTATCGTCCCGCTGAAAAGGAAAACATCCTGGCTGACAAAACCAATGTGGTTCCTTAAATCAGATATCCTGACCTTCCTAATGTCATAACCGTCAATGGTAATAATCCCTTCCTGATGTTCATAGAATCCAAGTAGCAGTTCTGCTATGGTGCTTTTGCCGACACCACTGGGTCCGACAATGCCGACAGATTCCCCCGGGTTAACTTCAAAACATGTAATTGATTTATATAAATTAGGTCACAAAGATAAGGATTATTTAGTTTCACAAAAGCGTAGCATAAATAGAAGTTGTATCGCTAATGACAATATCCAATGCACTCGGTGTAAGAATGTTTGCCCCTTGAGAATAACTCAATATGGAAGCTGAAATTATCACAATTGATCAAAAAATTACATGTCCATTTTGCTGCCGAAGTCGTATGTAATGAAGTCACCGTTTACAATATTGAAGTTCGGATACTTTCCATACTTCTTTTTCATCATTTCACACAGGTTTTCACCAAGCTCGATCGCATGGTAACCGCATCCGGTGTCCAATATGGGATCCGTTGCCTGCCCGGTCCCCGGCCCTATCTCCAGTACCGTCTTACCCGGACCTATTCCCGCATACTCTATCAGGTCGTCAAACAGTTCGGCGCAGTAGCGCGGCCTGTATTTATCGAACTGTTCGGGTATAGTGTCGAATATTTTCCTGAACTCCATGACATTTCGTTCCTTTCTGAAACAACCGAACTGCGGACATGCCCGTGTCCTAAATATAGTATAATGTTTTTGTATCCGGATTGATAGAATTTTTTGCCTTATTATGCAACCGATCCACTTTTTTGTTGTCTTTACTGGTGAAGCTTCAAAAAAATACAAGGGGTTTATTGAGATGGATGACGAAATGATACTCGATTTGTACTGGGCGCGCTCCGAATCGGCTATCAGCGAAACTGCAAACAAATACGGAAGCTATTGCACTAAAATAGCGGTCAACATCCTGCAAAACAGCGAAGACGCAGAAGAATGCGTAAATGATACATACCATAAAGCGTGGGACTCCATACCTCCGCAGCGCCCTGCAAACTTCCGCGCGTTTTTGGGCAGGATCACACGCAACCTTTCGCTCAACAGGTACAAGGAGCAGAGGACCCAAAAACGCGGCGGCGACAATATCACGCTGATATATTCCGAACTGGAGGAATGCATACCGTCAAACAGCAATGTCGAGACGGAATACGAATCGGGCCTTGTTGCCGGTGCAATAAACTCTTTCCTGCTGACGTTGGACAAAGAGAGCAGGATCGTATTCGTAAGGCGGTATTGGTATGCCGATCCCATACAGGCGATCGCCGAGCGTTTTGGAATGAGCGAGAGCAAGGTAAAATCCATGCTCTTCCGGACACGCAAAAAGCTCAGGGCCTACCTCGAAAATGAAGGAGTGATACTGTGAGATCCGAAAAACTGATGGACTATATCGGTCAGATAGATGACAGTTTCATTATAGAAGCAGACAGCCAGCCGGCAAATACCAAATCCGCAAGGCGGCCCCGGATCAAATGGGTGCCTGCCGCCATTGCCGCTGCCTGCCTTATCATTTCTTCAGCGTTTTTGCTTATCCTGATGCGGCCATCCGGACCGGTCGATTTGCCCGATCTGCCTAAGCTCACTGTGAACACAGATTTGGGGTCATTTGGCTTCGAGGGGTTAATGGCATATAACATAGACGAACTGCGGAATGGCAACCCGTGGACGGAAAACAACGACCTCGAAACCATGCCTGTGTTTGCCAATCCTCATGAATATGACAGTGCAGGTGCGCCGGTAAGCGGCCTGACGCCCGAAGAGATGCTTGCCGAGGCAGAAAAGATCGCTGATATTTTTGGTCTTGATGTAACATCGCTGTACACAGAGCCTGCTTTGGAAGAAATAGAGCAAATCATTCAAAAAATGGAGGCCATCGGCGCATCCGAAGAGGAAATAAGCCGAAATACAAGCATTTTTTATGCAGCTGCAAAATGTAATGGCGCGGAAATAAGGGTTGAAAAGGACGGACACGTTTATTTGTCACTGACTCCGGAAACGGCTCATCTTGCCGAAGAAATCGAAAAGCTCAGTGCTTATGAAAGCTTTGAAGTCTCTTTCGATATCAAATATAAAACAGAAGACGGCACCATGTACAGTACCGGTCTTCCATTACCTGCGGGATACAGTTTTACCTTCAGCAACACATCCAATGAACAGGCGTTGGAGATAACACAATACCTGTATTCAAAGTACGGCGCTTTTACGGGAATAACAACACCTGGTTTTGACGTTGCAGCAGATTATACATTCAGCGGGGTTTTGACACGTCCGCACACTTTCGTCTTCGAAAACGAGGGCACCCTTACGGACCGTATACTCAATTACAATTTCAGGAGGCTTTATTTCTACGCAACCGATTCAGGCGGACTTGGCGGGATATCGTATTACAATGCCGACCTGTCGAAGAAAATCGGCGATTATCCCATAATCACTGCGGAAGAAGCAAGAAGGCTCCTGCTTGAAGGTCATTATATAACATCCGTTCCGGAAGCATTGCCCGGCAAAAGGTACATTGCCCATGTTGAACTGATCTACCGCGCAGGCAGGCTTGATACGGTGTTTATGCCGTATTACAGGTTCCTGGTGGAATTGCCGTCGATGGAACTTGAGAACGGGCTGAAAACTTACGGTGCATTCTATGTCCCGGCTGTCCGGAGCGAGTACCTTGAAAATATGCCGGTATGGGACGGCAGTTTTAATTAGACCAGCGAATAAACCGCACGGCAAAAAACAGTCTCAAATGCTTTTATATTAGTACTTTTCTGCTGCAGCTGAACTTCCAGGTCGTCAGCGACGGTCCCGGTTATTGTCACAGCGGAGGAACGATTATGGGAGAGGCTTCAAAGGACACCTGGGGATTGGAAACGGTAAGTAATCTTGCAAACAATATCGGGAACTTATTGAATAATAAAAAATAATAAGAGTATATGGAAAGGTAAATTGAAATTTATCATATTGGATGCCGAAATGCTGCAGTTGCTCCAAAATATCAATAAAAGAATGCTTTCTGCAAATGAAAATAGATACGACAAGAGCCAGCCCTGATGGACTGGCTCTTGTCGTATCTATCCTGGTTATCAGATTTGGTGGAGCATAAGGGACTCGAACCCTCGACCCCCACACTGCCAGTGTGATGCGCTCCCAACTGCGCTAATGCCCCACGTTTCTTCAGGCGTATACTAATTTTAATATATCACGGCCCCAGTAGTCAAGGCATAATAACAGCCATTTTAGAATGTAATTTTCTGCCTGGACATGCCAATAAAAATGTTGACACCGTTCCCTGTCCTGTGCTATTATTTTTTAAACCGATGAAGAGGGAGTAAAACTGCCGAACCTGTCGCACAGAGAGTCGGGGGTGCTGGGATCCCGGCGGACAGGAGCAGACAAATGGGCCTCTGAGGGCGAAGTGAACGGGCTTTTTGCCCAAGTAGCTTTTCGACGCATTGCCGGCGTTATGTGGCAGGGAGTGTGTTGGCACTCCGCAGAGCGGATGCAGTTATTATGCATCAATAAAGGTGGCACCGCAGGCTAACGCCTGTCCTTTAGTCAGGACAGGCGTTTTTTGTATGCTGAAACAAAAGCGACGAAGAAAATCCAGGTATGAAGAAGTCAGGAGCAAAACCGGTTTGGGCAGATAAAGGGTTACAGGCTAAGTAAAAACATCCATGCAACTCATGGATTGCAAATACAGAATTTACTGTACAAAACAAATAAGGGAGGAATGTATTATGAAAAGGGTTTTTCAGATCATCGCTGCATTAATGGTCATCTTTGTATTGGCACTGTCGCTTACTGCATGCGGCACATCCAAAACAGTCAAACTTGAGAGCAGTTCGGACAGCAGCAGTACGAACAGCAGCAGCGGCAACGGCGGCGGAAACAGCGGCGGGGACAACGGCAAGGTCATAGAGATAGGGATCGTACAGATAGTAGAGCACCCGTCGCTGAATACGATCCGGGAATCTTTCATTGCACATCTTGCAGAAAATGGATACGTGGACGGCAAAAACATAAGGATCGATTACCAGAATGCTCAAAACGAGCAGACCAACCTCAATACGATCTGCCAGAAATTCAAGTCGGACAAAAAGGATCTTGTCGTAGCTATCGCCACGCCATCGGCAATGGCGGCAGCCGGAGTCCTCACCGATATTCCGGTCCTGTTTTCCGCATGTACCGACCCGGTCGGGTCAGGCCTCGTGACAAGCCTTGAGAAACCCGGCGGAAATGTGACCGGAACATCCGACGCAGTTTCGGCAAGTAAAATAATGGAGCTGGCAAAGCGCATAACACCCGGCATCAAGACGATCGGCGCCCTCTATAACTCAAGCGAGTCCAACTCGATCGCCGTTATTAATGAACTGAAGGAATACGCTGCCGAAAACGGGATGGAAGTCATCGAAGGCACCGTCACCAACACATCCGAGGTACAGCAGGTAACGCAGTCGCTGGCATCGAAGGTCGACGCTATATTTTCCCCCATCGACAATACAATAGCAGCCGCCATGCCGATAGTCTCACAGGTGGCTGAAAACGCGAAAGTACCGGTATACGTCGGCGCTGACTCGATGGTAGCCGACGGCGGCCTTGCCACTTACGGCATCAACTATATCGAACTGGGCAAGGAGACTGCCGATATGGCAATCGAGATATTAAACGGGGGCAACCCGGGTGAAATGCCGGTAAGGACTATCTCCGAAGTCGAGATCTATGTCAACAAAAAGACTGCTGACGCCATCGGCATAACACTGCCCGAAGACGTGCTCAGCGAAGCCGCCCAGGTGTTCGAATAATCATCTGGATATGCAGTTAATGAGCAATTGGATTTTCGTATATCGGACAATAAGTGATATAATAGATAAAACACTATCATGCAAACAGGAGACGTATAAAATGGCCGATATTATAAAAGGTGCAGCAGAACTGGGCATTATCTACGCCATAATGGCACTGGGAGTGTTTATATCGTTCCGCACACTGAACATGCCTGATCTGACGGTAGACAGCAGCTTCACGTTAGGCGCCGCCTTCTCCGCAACGCTATGCGTAAGCGGACAGCCGGTACTCGGGCTCATTGCTGCATTTATCGCAGGCTGCGCTGCGGGATGCGTTACCGCGTTGCTCACAACGAAGCTCAAAATACAGCCTATTTTGTCAGGTATACTGATGATGCTGGCACTTTACTCAATAAACCTGAAGGTGATGGCCGGCAAGTCTAATATACCGTTGTCGAGGATACTTGGCATACCGACCGTTTTCAGCCCGTTTTTCGATACCGGGCTGGAACGGTACATTGCTCTTATCCTGAATTCGGCAGTGCTGGCACTGATAATCCTGCTCCTTTACTACTTCCTGAAAACCAGGTTCGGCCTTGTTCTCCGTGCAACAGGCGATAATGACAAAATGGTCAGGGCAGTCGGCGTGGACACGGACTTTACTACGACCGTCGGACTTGCCCTGTCAAACGGACTGGTTGCACTGTCCGGAGCTTTGCTGGCCCAGTACCAGGGTTTCGCCGACATCAGCATGGGCATCGGGATGGTCGTTATTGGACTTGCATCCGTTATAATCGGCGAAGTCATATTCGGCACAGGTTCATTGCTGAGGAGACTTATCGCCGTCGTACTCGGAGCCGTCACTTACAGGTTCATCATAGCGGGCGCGCTCGAACTGGGCATGCCCGCCACAGACCTCAAACTGGTGTCCGCGATTATAGTCGCTATAGCATTATCCATGGGAACCATCCGTGACAAGGTCATATCGCTGGCCGGCCGTCAGGCGGTCATGAGCAGGTATAAGGGAGGCGGCCATGCTTAAGATCACAAATGCAGTGAAAATTTTCAATAAAGGCAGTATCAATGAAAAGACAGCGCTGGACGATATATGCCTCGAGATGGCCGAAGGCGAGTTCGTGACCGTCATCGGCAGCAACGGAGCCGGAAAATCGACACTGCTCAACTGCATAGCAGGCGTGTATGAATTGGACGGCGGAAGCATAATGCTGGACGGCAAAGATATAACGAAAATGCCTGAGTACAAACGCTCGGCGTATATAGGAAGGGTATTCCAGGACCCGCTCATGGGTACAGCCTTCGATATGACGATAGAAGAAAATCTTGCCATAGCTTACGCCAGGGGCAAAGCCAGGGGACTGACCCCCGGCATATCGAAAGCCGATTCGGCTTTGTTTAGGGAAAAGCTGACGCGCCTTGAACTGGGTTTGGAAGACAGGATGAAGGAAAAGGTCGGCAGGCTTTCCGGGGGACAGCGGCAAGCCCTGACCCTGTTGATGGCAACGATCGTCAAGCCGAAACTGCTGCTTCTCGACGAGCATACCGCAGCGCTGGATCCTTCTATCGCCCGCAGGGTCCTTGAACTCACGGATGAAATAGTAAAAGAAAACAAACTGTGCACACTGATGATAACTCACAACATGAAAGCCGCCCTCGAGTATGGCACAAGAACCATCATGATGAATGAAGGCAGGATAATCATGGACATCAGCGGAAAGGAACGCGAAAGCGTCACCGTGGAATGGCTTGTGGAACAGTTCGGCAAAAAGAGCGGCGCCGGACTTGACAACGACAGGATGCTTCTCATTTGACATCCACGATTTGTCATAGTATAATGTATCCATTCTGATGGAAGGTGGTGAGAGGTATGAATATAGCCGCATTTTGCAGTAACGGCAATGCGTGTGTGAAATGCGAACACATCAAAGGTATCGCATACAAGTATGCGGCGTTAGGGGTGGAGTCTGCCCTTTTGCCCGTTATTTGCGCCATTTTGGCCCTGTTACGGGAGTATTGTGCCTTTTTTTCCGTATCGGATACCTCTCGCCGCAAACATATGCCGCCGGGCAAGGCGAATAGTGATGTCTGCTTTGCAGCAAGCGCTGCCTGACCGCGCAGCCCGTCGCTTCTGGCCGGAAAGTTTGAAATAAGAAAGTTTGCCCAGGTATTCGATCGGATACCTGGGTTTTTTATTGCCCAAATATGCTATCTGACAATAATCAGCCGACCGGAAATCATCCGACCGGGCCCGACTAAGTTTTAAAGCGGTGCCATCCGGCCGGAAACCGGAACGACTGCTTAAGGAGTAGAAAAAATATGATCAGGTATATAAAATCGGCTCAAATGGCGTGCCTGGAAAAAACAAACGGCGGCGTGCTGTATCTTATGCCGGATATATTCATAAAGATCTGTACTCTCATACCATTGATATATATGTGGAAGGCAGTCATGTCATCCGGCGCAGACGTAGGTATGACCATGGACCAGATGCTGACCTATACCTATGCAGGTGCACTGCTTTCCGATATGATGGTCGTCAGGACTCAGGCAACCGGCTGGCTCAGCGAAGGCGTGCTGATGAAGCTTTACGGCCGGCCGCTGTCGGTTATTGGACAGCTAATTGCACAGACAGCCGGCAGATGGCTCCCCAACCTGGCATTATTCTCACTTCCGATGGCACTCGCATCGCCGCTGTTCGGAGTGAAGCTCAGGCCGGCTTCGCCCTGGTTTGTTGCCAGCCTGTTCCTTTGCATTTCACTTGGCTTTGCCATTGACATTTTGTTTGCGTGTCTGTCGATAAAGCTAAGGAGCATGAACTGGCTGATAGACCGCATTCGTGCGGCGATCATAGCAATCTTATCAGGCACGGTGATACCGGTCAGCCTTTTGCCGCTAGGTTTGGCCGAAATTATGAAATATCAGCCTTTTGCGAGTCTCGGCGGTGCCGTGCTTTCCATATATACAGGCGCGGCGGAAACCGCGGCGATCCTTAAGGTGCAGGCTGTATGGAACATCGTCCTGTGGCCTGCCGCCCTTATCGTATTCAAAAAATCACAGGAAGGGATGGTCAGCTATGGAGGTTAAGAAAAAGATAAAGCGCGTCATTGGCTTATTTGCGATCTCAGCAAAAATGGATCTCCTGTGGCTTTTGAGAGATACCAGGTATGCCCTGGCAGGGATAGCAGGCGAAGCAGTATCGAACCTCTCGGTTGTTTCGGGCGTCTGGCTGATAGCAATACGGTTCGGCGGTATCGGCGGCATGAGCGTCGATGAGGTATTGTTCATGATGAGTTATTCGACCCTGGTGACAGGTTTGTTCATACTGTTCGGATCTGGCAACAATATCCATATCAGCCGAATAATCGGGCGCGGACAACTCGAACATCTTTTCATGCAGCCGAATTCGCTGAAGATGCAGTTGATTACCGGCGGTTTCGTGCCTTTTACAGGCTGCAGCAATTTTATAATAGGGTGTATCCTGCTGATAGTTTCGATAACACGGCTGCAGTTACAGGTGACCTTATGGTGGATGGTCCGGCTGATCGCCCACCTGACCGCCACAATGGCGATCATTATCGCCCGCTCATACCTCGTATCGACCGCGGCATTTTATGCGCCGGTCGAAGCGGAAGAAATTTCAACTGCAGCGATCGAAGGCACATGGCAGCTGAGCACCTTTCCGCTGTCGGGGATGCCTGCCTTCATACAGCTCCCCCTGCTCACCATCCTGCCGGAAGGGCTCATGGCATGGTTCCCTGCATTATGCCTGCTGGGAAAGCCGCCTTTGAACCTCACTGAATATTATCCGTTTGCATATGCGCTTGTTCTGGCACTTGCAGCTAAATATTTCTTCAGGAAAGGAATGAACTGGTATGTTACAAAAGGCTCAAACAGGTATGTACCATACGGATTTCGCCGTTAACGTAAATAACGTGACAAAGACCTTTATACAGTGGCAGCGTGACAATACGGGCAAAGGCCTGATAAGGAACCTCATAAAGCCCGAAAAGCGGAAGATCACAGCCCTGGACAACGTTTCATTCACGATCGGGAAGGGTGAGTTCGTAGCTTACGCCGGACCCAACGGCGCAGGCAAAAGCACAACGATGAAACTGCTTACAGGCATGTTGCTCCCGGACAGCGGCGATATATCGGTTTTGTCCCTGTCTCCGCAGAAACAGAGGGCAAAGCTGATGGAGCATCTTGGGATCCTGTTCGGCAACCGCACGGAACTGTGGTGGGACCACCCGGTCATACAAAGCTTTGAGTGGAAAAAGGTCGTCTGGGGGATCCCTGATGATGTCTACAAAAGGAATCTCGACATGCTGATCGAACTTCTGGATATAGGGAAACTGCTGAAAACGTTCGCCCGCGAGCTCAGCCTCGGACAGCGCATGAGGGCCGACCTTGCCATGATGCTGCTGCACAGCCCGGAAGTCATATTGCGCCCTTTACAAGGCTCTCAACATCATAAGTTACGCTTTCGCTGATTACAACAGATACGGTATCACCGGCTTTATAGCCGTCCTTGTCAGTTACAACCCTGCCTTTCAGTTCACGGCTGCCAGGCTGGGCGATTTCTATTTGTATATATTTCACGGGAGCATCAGGATCTTCTTCAACCTCATTAATGTTTGTACCTCCAGGATTGGCCAGCAAACCTATCCCCACTGCAACTGCTGCTATTACAGCAGTCAATGTCAGCCAGAAGGCCGGTTCCCTGTAGTTCAGAATATTCCTTATCCTTTGTTTTACATCCCCTTCGCCGAAAGCAAGCGGGTTTCCGCTCAAAATATGCCTGCCTGCAGCAAGAGACAGCAATGTAGCGGCATAAGGCTTCCTTATATCTCCATCCATTTCCTTCAGTACTTTTTCATCACAGGACAGTTCCATATCCGCTGTCATCAGCCTGAACGCGATCCAGGCCAGAGGATTGAACCAGTGGACGGACAATGTCAGAAATGCAAATGCCTTGATTATATGATCTTTCCGGCGGATATGGGTCTGCTCATGCAGCAGAATGTAACTTCTTTCAGCGTCGTCAAGTCCAGCCGGCAAGTATATCTTCGGTTTTATTATTCCAAGCAGAAACGGTGTTTCCAGGTTGTTGGCTTCGAAGATGTTTTCCTCTGTTGATCTTGCATTTTTCAATTGCCTTTTCAGCAGTAAAGTGGATACGAGGCTGTAAACAAGCAATGCCATTATGCCCAAAAACCATATATAAGATGCTGCCTTCACATATATCCAAATCGGATCTGCATTCGCTTCAAAATGCGGTACGGGAAGCGGATCCGCCGACAGCGAGGCTGCCGATTCTGCAGCGCTCTCAATCTGCGGACTGTGCCGCAATATTGCATCATAGATCGGGGCAGCCGGAACTTAACGGCTCATTCTGCCAGATCAGTTCCGCGAACTTCCCTTCACTCTCCGTAAGCTTGTATTCTTTCATAGTAAACCTCCCTGGTCTACAAATCACCGACCCCTGCTATATTAGTCTATACCTTATAGACCAGAATGTCAACAGGCACCCATATAAAGATGAATGATACGGGAATCGCCCAGACTATCAGTTTCCGGGCTATGATGGCTCAAGCGCTATATGCCTTTTTATCTTCAATGTGTATGTCTGATAGATAAATAATAAATAAACGGATATATTCATTGTGATATTCATCGCTGTATGCATTGACATGACCTGGTCGGCATATTTCGCCAGTATGAATGCGGCTGTTACAGTTCTCGAAATACCCCGGAACGAAGCGGCGAAGATCAATACTGGCCAGATCTTTGCCGTTTCCGCTCTGCAGAAATATCCGTCAGCAGCATAAAAGCAAGCAACACTGTAAAAACGTAGTATCACCGTTTTGGTGACAGAGAAAACGACTTGCAAGGATAAATATTATTGTGTACATTTTAAAGGTGGGTAAAGTTGCATTATCCCGGGATACCAACACTTCAGGCAAGATCCGGGAGATACCGGCAAAAGTGCTGTAAAACTTATCGGAGGCTGTATAATGAGATATACATACAAAACAAAAAACACGTGCTCCAGAGTGATCTCTTTCGATATCGATGAGAATGATTCCGTCACAAATATAAAGTTCACAGGCGGCTGCAGCGGTAATCTCAAGGCCATTCCCAAACTGGTCGAAGGCTGGACTGCACAGCAGATCGCTGAGAAACTGCTTGGCAATACCTGCGGCGGCCGTCGGACCTCATGTGCGGACCAACTGGCGATCGCAGTGCTGGAGGCCTCCAGGGAGCTCAAAAAGCAAAGAAACATACCAACTGCGATTCCCCTGCAGTCCAAAACGTCAACTGGCTTCTAAATACATATTGGGGCATTCGGGATCATATAAGCAATATGTACGTTGGGCTCCCTGGCAATAAAAAAGCTGCGTTTTCCGTATATCAGCAAAATTATCATACATATACGGAAAACACAACTTATATACAGGAGAATGAATCTCAGGGCAGAATGCAATATTACAATGCTTTCCTTATCCTCTCCATCGCTTCTGTGACATTTCCCCTGTTACCGAAGGCAGTAAGGCGGAAGAAGCCTTCTCCGTTTTTCCCGAAGCCTTCACCCGGTGTTCCGACAACGCCGCAGTTATTCAGGAGGAAATCGAAGAATTCCCATGACGACATGCCATTCGGGCATTTCAGCCAGATATACGGCGAGTTTTTGCCTCCCGTGAACCAGACGCTGAGCCCGGCCAGGGCATCCGCCATAATACGCGCATTCTCAAGGTAATAACCGATCTGCTCCGATATCTGCTTCAGCCCGGTATCCGTGAACACTGCTTCGGCGCCCCTCTGCACTATGTAAGGCACCCCGTTGAACTTGGTCGACTGGCGCCTGTACCACAGTTTGTTCAAAGGTATACCGTCCCTCACCAGCTTGTCGGGAATGACCGTATAGCCGCAGCGTACTCCTGTGAATCCTGCCGTTTTGGAAAGGGAGCAGAACTCGATGGCGCATTTCCTTGCGCCCGGTACCTGGTAAATGCTTGTCGGCAGGTCCGGATCACGGATGAACACTTCATAGGCGCTGTCGAACAGGATGACTGCCTGCCTTTCCAGTGCCCAGTCGACCCACATCCTCAGCTGGTCTTTCGTGTAGACCGCGCCGGTGGGATTGTTGGGCGAACAGATGTAAACGATGTCCCCTTCTGTTTTTTCATCAGGCAATGGCAGAAATCCGTTCTTCTCGTTGCCGTCTATAAATATGATTTTCCGGCCGGCCATGATATTCGTGTCCACATACACGGGATAGACCGGGTCGGGGATTATCACCGTGTTGTCGGTATCGAATATATCCAGGATGTTTCCGATATCGCTTTTAGCCCCGTCGCTGATGAACACCTCGCCCATATCGAGCGATATGTCCTTGCGCGCGTAATAATCGCATACGGCCTGCCTCAGGAAATCATACCCCTGGTATTCCCCGTAACCTTTGAAGGTGTCCGCATTCCCCATTTCTGAAACAGCTTTGTGCATTGCCTCGATTACTGCCGGAACAAGGGGCAGTGTGACATCTCCTATCCCAAGCCTGATAATTTCCTTCTGAGGGTTTTGTTTCCTGTAATCATCGACCTTGTCCGCAATAACTGCAAACAGATAACTTTCTTTCAGATCAAGATAATTCCTGTTGATTTTCATAACTGCCAACCTCACAATATAAAACTGGTCCAGATAGATCAAAAATACAGTAAGTCAAGATTTGTCCGTATCAAACAGCGCTAATCCGCTTGTGTATCTTTATCCAAAGCGGCCTTCACAAGCCCCATGAACAACGGATGCGGCTTATTGGGCCGGCTCTTGAATTCAGGGTGGTACTGTACCCCTATGAAGAACTTCTTATCCGGCAGTTCTATCGCCTCGACCAGGCTGTCGTCGGGTGCCGTACCGCAAATGACCATCCCGTGCCCGGTCATGATCTCCCGGTACGCGTTGTTGAATTCATACCTGTGGCGGTGGCGCTCGCTTATCAGTTCTTTGCCGTACAGAGACCGGAACATGGTGCCTTCCCGCGTTACGCACGGATATGCGCCCAGCCTCATGGTCCCGCCTTTCCTTGTGATCCCGAGCTGGTCTTCCATCAGGTTGATCACGGGGTTGAGGCAGCTTTCCCTGAACTCTGTCGAATTGGCATCCGCAAGGCCGCAGACATTGCGTGCGTATTCAATGACGGCTATCTGCATGCCGAGGCAGATCCCGAGGTAAGGGATATCATTCTCCCGTGCAAACTGGCAGGCGACGATCTTCCCCTCGATGCCCCTGGCGTCGAACCCGCCGGGAACGATGATCCCGCTTGCTCCTCTCAGTTTTTCAGCCACATTTTCTTTCGTGACGGTCTCGCTCTCCACCCATTTGATCCTTACATTCGCGCCTGTGTGGTAACCTGCGTGGTTCAGGCTTTCTATTATCGAAAGATATGCATCAGGGAACTTCACGTATTTGCCTACGATGGCTATGACCACTTCTTTTTTACGGTTTTTTATCTTATCGACCATGTCTTCCCACTCGGCCAGGTCCGGCTCTTTCGTATGCAGGTCCAGTTCCCTGCATACCACGTCGTCAAGGCCGTTTCGGTGCAGCATGAGCGGCGCTTCATACAGGTTCGGCAAAGTGAGGTTCTGGATCACGCAATCGAGTTTGACATTGCAGAACAGCGATATTTTTGCCTTTATGTCATCATCGAAAGGCTCATCGGTACGGGCAATGATGATGTCCGGCGAAATGCCCATCGACCTGAGTTCCTTCACCGAATGCTGCGTAGGCTTAGATTTATGCTCATTGGATCCTTTCAGGTACGGGACCAGCGTCACATGGATGAAAAGGCAATTATCGCTGCCCTTGTCAAGGGAGATCTGCCTTATGGCCTCAAGGAAAGGCTGGCTTTCGATGTCTCCCGTCGTTCCTCCGATTTCAGTTATCAGCACATCGCAGCCGCTTTTTTCAGCACCGTTGTATATAAAATCGATTATCTCGCCGGTAATGTGAGGGATGACCTGGACCGTTTTGCCCAGGTAGCCTCCGGCGCGTTCGCGGTTGAGCACATTCCAGTAGACCCGGCCCGAAGTCAGGTTGGAAAACCTGGTCAGGTCTTCGTCTATGAAACGCTCATAATGTCCCAGGTCGAGATCGGTCTCCGCCCCGTCGTCAGTAACGAACACCTCTCCGTGCTGGAAAGGGCTCATCGTCCCCGGGTCCACGTTTATATACGGATCCAGTTTCTGTGCGGCGACCTTCAGGCCTCTCTGCTTCAGCAGCCTGCCCAGGCTTGCGGCGGTAATGCCCTTTCCAAGCCCTGATACGACTCCGCCTGTTATGAAAATGAATTTTGTCATAGCGATCCATCCCTTTTCTTTTTCATATGTTTACCTTTTACTACGTTTCGCAGTTCCTGCCCTATAATACAATACCTGAACCCATGCTGCCATTTCAGGCAAAGCTGCCCGCATTCCGCTTCAAACATGCTCAGACTTCGATAACGCCTTCGAATACCTTGACACAGTTTCCTGTCATGAGCACCCTTTCATCGGTATAATTGATCACCAGCTCGCCGCCCCGGAGCAGCACCCGGATATCCTGCCCTTTGTCACAGTATCCGTTCAAAACGGACGCGACGGCCGCGGCGCAGGCACCTGTCCCACAAGCAAGTGTTTCCCCGCTTCCCCGTTCCCATACACGCATTTTTATCGTGTTTCTGCCGATCACCTGCACGAATTCGGTATTGACGCGTTCAGGGAATATCTCGCTGTACTCGAAGCATGGTCCTAATCCGGCGATGTCAATGCTGTCCGTATCATCGCAGAAGACCACGGCATGCGGATTTCCCATGGACACGCAGGTGATATTGTAAGTTTGGCCTTTTATAGTCAAAGGTTTGTTTATTATTCGGTCCCCGGGCAATGCCGCGGGGATTTTGGCAGGGTCAAGCTCGGCTCTTCCCATATCCACCTTCACTGTCGACACCGACCCGTTTTCAGTGTTCAGGTGAAGCGTTTTTATTCCGCTCAAAGTCTCGATCTTTATCTCATCCTTTTTGCAAAGGCTATTGTCATACAGGTATTTGGCAACGCAGCGTATGGCATTGCCGCACATTTTGCCCTCGCTCCCGTCCATGTTGAACATCCTCATTTTTGCGTCGGCTATATCGCTCCTGCATATCAGGACCAGGCCGTCGCCGCCTATGCCGAAATGCCGGTCGGACAAGGCGATAGCAAGCTCTTCGGGATCGTCGATCTCTTTTTCGAAACAGTTGATATAAATATAATCATTCCCGCACCCGTGCATCTTGGTGAATTCAATTTTTTCGCCGCGCCGCATAGGCATCTGCCTCCTTCAAAAACTCATCGAACAGATGGACCGTGTCTTTCGGACCTCCGCTGCCTTCCGGGTGGAATTGCACTGAAAAGGCAGGCGAGTCCAGGTATTTTATCCCTTCACAGGTCCTGTCGTTCAGGTTTATGAACGACATCCGAGCGATCGAACTGTCGATGCTTTCATTGACTACATAATACCCGTGGTTCTGGCTTGTAATGTACAACTGGCCCGTATCCAGATCCTTTACGGGATGGTTGGAGCCCCTGTGCCCGTATTTCAGTTTCCTTGTCTCAAACCCGTGGGCCAGCGCCAGGAGCTGATGGCCGAGGCATATGCCGAAGATCGGTACCTTAAAAGCGATAAGCTGTTTCAGGTTATTTATGATACCCGGATTGTCTGCAGGGTCGCCCGGCCCGTTGGACAGCATGATGCCGTCAGGTTTTTGCCCGAGTATGTCCTGCACTGATGCATCATGAGGCATTATTGCCACCCTGCAGTCTCTTTTCACCAGTTCTTTAACGATACTTTCCTTATAGCCGAAATCAAGGAGCACTACTGTATATTTCCCGCCGTTGTTAACGGTTTTTCTTTCCTTTACCGAAACGCTTTCCACTGCTTTTTTTACCGAATAAGCCCTGATCTCGTCCAGATCGGCCTTTTTGGGATCCTTGGTGATGATCCCGTTCATCGTGCCCTGTTCTCGCAATGTCTTTGTCAGTTCCCTGGTATCGATCCCGCATAGCCCGGGAATATCGCGCTCTTTCAGGAAAGTGCCGAGATCCCCTTTGCTCCTGAAATTCGAGGGATCGGTACACACATCTTTCGCAATGTAGCCAAGCGCCGAAACGGCATTGCTTTCAAAGTCTTCCGGAATAACTCCGTAATTGCCTATCAGGGGATAGGTATGCATTATTATTTGCCCGTAGTAGCTTTTATCAGTCAGCGTTTCCAGGTATCCGGTCATGCAGGTGGTAAAAACGACTTCCCCTATGACTTCACGCTCCGCTCCGAATGAATATCCCTCGAATGTTTTCCCTGTTTCGAGGACCAGGTATGCTTTGTCCGGCATTTTCCCCCTCCGCTTGCTTGTCGCTTATTTACAATGCAAAACCTGCAGGTCTGCGATGATCAGACTATTTTGCAAAGCCGGGATCGATCGGCATTTGCATCAGTTATAGGTGTACATCTGTTTGTATGGGTTCTTTGCGTTCGGCGTGAGCTTGTAAAACGGCTTCTCCAGTATCTCATCCATACCGATGCCGAACAGTTCCGAGAATTCGGACAGGTATCCCTTTATGGTACTGATATCCGAGATATCAGCCATGCTTACACACACCTGTTTTGGCAGATATTTTGGCTTTTTCAGGCTTCTGATGTATATCTGGCCTCCATGCATGCCCGTGCCTGTGAAGTTCCCTGCAGGAAATTCATCTGTGCCCAGGCCCAGGACGATTATTATCCCGCCAGCAATGTATTCCCCAAGGAAACTTCCGACTGTGCCTCCCACCACTATGACAGGTTTCCTGTCCCTGTATTCTTTCATGTGGATGCCCGTACGGTACCCGGCATTGCCCTTCACGAATATTTTTCCGCCGCGCATCGCGTACCCGAGCGCATCGCCGGCATTGCCGCATATTACGATCTTACCGTCGTTCATCGTATCCCCGACGGCATCCTGCGCATTCCCGTTCACTATTATCGTGGCTCCGTCAAGATAGGCCCCCAGCGCATTCCCAGGCGTGCCGTTTATGGTGATCGTTTTCGATTCGGCGCCGCTCCCGATGAAACGTTCGCCGTAGCAGCAGTCGATCACCACATCTTCATCCGTATTGCGGATCATTTCGTTCAGTTTCCTGAATCCCAGTTCACGCGCCAATAGATTCATCCCTGACACCTCCCAGTTTCTCGGCCCGTTCTTTCCTGCTGAAGGCCATCAGCCCGGGCATCTTGCATATTAGTTCGAAATCGATCGTATCGAGCGGGGTCCTTTCCCTTATCAGCGATGTGTAAATGCCCGCTTTTTCTATGTTCCCTATCAGTATGAAGCCGTTCAGCCTGTTGTCCGAGTAAAACAGCTTCTTGCAGGTTTTCTCGCCCGTCTCTGCATAAACCTCGCCGGTATAGGTACCTGCGGTCATTATGTGCAGACCGAGCAAACCGATGGAATTCAGCGGGATGGCTTTATCGAAAACGAAATCCGCCCCCGACATGTTCATCCCCGCGCATTCTCCCTGCATATACGCATTGGGGAGCAGCGCCATGACTTTCGCTTCGCCCGCGGAAATATCCATGCTTTCGCAGCAGTCGCCCGCGGCATATATATCAGGTATGGAAGTCCGGCACCTTTCATCGATTATGATACCCCTGTTCGTTTTGCCTCCTATATCTTTCAGCAGCGATATGTTCGGACGCACTCCCACTGCCGTTACCAGCACATCGAACCGTATGGCGGTATTATCGCCCAGATATGCCGTGTTCTCTTCGAACTCCACGACCTGCTGATTCAGGTAAAACCTGATACCGTGTTCCTCAAGGTGCCTCTTCACGATCTCCGAGCTTTCATCATCCAGAATGCTTGAAAGTACCCTGGGTGCCAGGTCTATACAAGTGATCTTCACCTTTTTTGTGCTGATGCCCTCGGCACACTTGAGACCTATGAGGCCTGCCCCCACGATCAGTACCCTTGAATTCTCCTTAAGTGCGTCATTCAGTGCTTTAGCGTCGTCGAGCGTGGTAAAGGTGAATTTGCTTTTGACCTTATCCAGTCCCGGCACCGGAGGGACGAACGGCGAAGACCCGGTACACAGCAGCAGCCTGTCATAACTTACAAATGCCCCGTCGTCGAGGACCACCCGCTTTTCCCCGGGTTCTATCTTCACGGCGGTTTTACCTGACAGAAGTTCGCAGCCGTTATCGATATAGAAGCTGTCATCCCTGTATTTCATCCTGTTTTCATCGGTTTTGCCCAATAACAGGTATGAGATGAGAGGCCTTGAATAAACATGATATTTTTCATTGCTTATGATGGTAATACTTCCTTCTTTATCATTCCTGCGAATTGCCTCCACAGCTCCGACTGCGGCAGTGGAATTGCCGACTATCACATACTTCATGCTATTCACCTCTCTCCTCGAACATGATCGCCCCGTTGGGACATCCGGTCACGCACCTGGGAATCCCTTCGTGCGTTTTTATGCAAAGCTCGCACTTCTGTATGGCCCCGTCTTCAGAAGGATAGACCGCGCCATAAGGACAGGACAGGACACAGGTATAACACCCTATGCACCTGTTTTTATCGATCATTATGATGCCGTTTACTTTTGTCAACGCTCCTGTTATACAGCTTTTGACACAGAGCGGTTCATCACAGTGGCGGCAGGAAACCGCAAAACTGATCCCGTCTTTTTCCTCGATCCTGATCCTGGGATTGATCTTTACATCTTTCAGCGCCCTTGCCATGTCTTTCTCGTTGGTCGACGCAAAAGCGCAGTAATATTCGCACAAATGACACCCCAGGCACCATTGCTCATTCACATATACACGTTTCATTTCTCAACCACCGTCACAATAATTTCAACTTCCGTTGCTCAAAAAATCAGTGCTGAACCGGCTGCCAGCAAGCCGGTATCACTCCCCTGCATGCTTTATGCCGAGTATCTCAAGCTCCTTCCCGTTCAGGCCGACGCCCCGGAGCATGAGCCTGTTGCCTCTCAGCGCTTCGATCGAGTTGATCCCCATGCCGCCCATCATTTCCTTGATCTCATGTTTCCAGGCAGTCATGAGGTTCACGAGCCTCCTGTATCCCAGGTCCGGGTTGAGGCGTTTGACGAGATCCTCCCTCTGGGTGGCGATCCCCCAGTTGCATTTGCCTGTATGGCAGCTCCTGCACAAATGGCATCCCAGGGCAATGAGAGCCGCAGTCCCGATATAAACGCAGTCAGCGCCAAGGGCGACTGCCTTTACGACATCGGCACTGGTACGGATGCTCCCTCCCACAACGATGGACACGTTATTGCGGATCCCCTCTTCGCGCAGCCTTTTGTCGACACTGGCCAGTGCCAGTTCGATCGGTATGCCGACATGGTCTCGTATCCGTGTGGGAGCTGCGCCTGTTCCTCCCCTGAAACCGTCTATGGCGATGATGTCAGCCCCGCTGCGGGCAATACCGCTTGCGATCGCCGCGACATTGTGTACGGCAGCGATCTTTACGATAACAGGCTTCGTGTAGCCGGTCGCTTCCTTCAGTGAGAATACCAGCTGGCGCAGGTCCTCGATGGAGTAAATGTCATGATGTGGGGCCGGCGATATCGCATCGGTGCCTTCAGGTATCATACGGGTCTTCGAAATATCCCCCACTATTTTTGCACCGGGCAGATGCCCGCCAATGCCGGGCTTTGCACCCTGGCCCATCTTGATCTCGATAGCAGCCCCGCTGTCCAGGTAAGTCTTGTGGACTCCGAATCGACCTGAAGCCACCTGCACGATCGTATGCTTTCCATATTTGTAAAGGTTCTCATGCAGACCGCCCTCACCGGTGTTGTAAAGGATCCCGAGTTCAGCTGCGGCCCTTGCAAGGCTTTCATGCGCGTTGTAGCTTATCGAGCCGTAGCTCATGGCCGAAAACATTACAGGCATGGAAAGCATTATCTGCGGCGGCAGGTTGTTCTTCAGGCGGCCCTTCTCATCCCTCTCGATCTTTTCGGGCTTTGCGCCAAGAAAGACCCTGGTCTCCATCGGTTCCCGCAATGGGTCGATGGAAGGGTTCGTGACCTGGGAAGCGTTGAGCAGTAATTTGTCAAAATACACGGGATAATTTTCAGGGTTCCCCATGCTTGACAGCAAAACGCCTCCGTTTTCCGCCTGTTTATAGATCTCCGTGATGCTCTTGCCGCTCCAGTTGGCATTCTCCTTGAAGGTATGATCGGTTTTGACGATCTTCAGAGCCCGTGTCGGACAGAGAGCGACACACCGGTGACAGTTCACGCATTTGGAATCATCGGCGACCATCTTGTTGCTGTCGGTCAGGTATTCATGCACTTCGTTCGCGCATTGTCGTTCACAGACCCTGCATACGATGCAGCGGTCATAATTCCTTACTACTTCATATTCCGGATAGATATACTGAACAGCCATTACGATTCTCCATTCTCTAGTGTGATGATGACTCCTTCGCCGCCCCTGGGAGCCCATACCCTGTCGAGGTCGCTCTGTATGACTCTTATGGCGGCCTCCTCACTGGCAACGTAGACCATATCGTCTTTCTCCCCCACTACCATGCTTCGAAGCTTCAGCCTGTCGTTAAGGGCCATCATGCCGCCTTCGAATCCCACGATTATGGAAAACGGACCAGTGATCAGCAGTGTATCGAAAGCGCTTCTCAGATACTCGAGTTCTTCCCTTTCCTTCTGCGGTTTACGCTCTATCGTGGACCAGAACGGCGCCGCGATCACCGAGCATATCTCCTTCAGGGTAAGTCCTTTCTTCCTGTGCAGATAATCTATGATATAGGTAATGACTTCGGTATCTGTCTGCAGCGTGCATTTGTAGCCATACATCTCTATACAGCGGCGGTTGGCGTCGTATGAAGATATTTCGCCGTTGTGAACCACAGAGTAATCAAGGAGTGCAAAGGGATGCGCCCCTCCCCACCAGCCCGGCGTATTGGTGGGGTACCTGCCGTGCGCCGTGAAGCAGTAACCCTCGTACTCTTCAAGGCGGTAGAACCTTCCTACGTCTTCGGGATATCCCATCGCCTTAAATACTCCCATGTTTTTTCCGCTTGAGAAGACATACGCACCGTCGATAGCCGTATTTATCCTGATGACGCTTCTCACTACATATTCCCTCTCGTCAAGCTGGCTGTCGGCAAGCTTCGTCGGCTGAGGTGCGACGAAATACCTCCAGATCAATGGCTCGTCAGTGATCTGCGGCACTTTCCGTGTCGGTATCTTCGAGAGGTTTATGATGTCGAAATGCTCTTCAAGGTACTCCTCGCATTCCTTCTTCGCAGACTTGTCTTCATAAAATATATGGAAGGCATAATAATCTTTATATTCAGGGTAGATCCCATACCCCGCGAAACCCCCGCCAAGGCCGTTGGAGCGTTCATGCATGACGGTGATGGAATCGATGATGAGCTTGCCGGAAAAGCGTCTGCCCGATTTTGAAAAGATCCCTGATATGGCGCATCCTGATACGTTTCTGAACATTCCTTCCTTCATTGTCTTCACCCCCGGCTTTGAACCAAAATGCTTCGAACCAAAATAATCAAGGCGTCCATCACATAGTGCCTTTCCAGGCGGCGCAGCCCCTTCGGCTGTCGCCTTCACTATCTGATGAACGCCTTTGTTCGTTTTGATAATGATACTACATTAACATTATATGTGTCAACTGTTTTATGAATCGCATTATATTACAAATTGCATATTTTCTTTGGGTTTTGGTGAATATGCCTGACCGTTTTTTGATTTTTGCAAGTTTGAATTATGCAAATTGCATTTTTATTAGCAAAATGGAAGAAAAGTATTGACATCGGCTTACTGCCGTGTTAATCTTTTGCTAGCAGCAAAGGTGCTGTGGAATTGCCTGTAACAGCAAAGGTGCTGTGGAGCTTCCGGTCCGCGGCATCTTTATTTATTATTTACAGGTATTTTCACCGAGAGGAGTGTGGTCATGAGTCAGCTGACAGTGCCAAAAGGATACAAATCGCTTCTAAGCCTTTATGAGACCCAGATCGCGATCGGGATGATAAAGAGGATATTCGAGGACAACCTCAGCAAATCTCTCAATCTGAAAAGAGTCTCGGCACCGTTGTTCGTTCCTGCAAATACAGGAATAAATGATGATCTGAACGGTGTCGAACGCCCTGTGGAATTTGACATCAAGGAAACCAAAACCTGCGCCCAGGTCGTACAGTCGCTGGCAAAGTGGAAACGCCTGGCGCTGCACAAGTACGGATTCTCGGCGGGTGAAGGGATATATACCGATATGAACGCAATTCGCCGTGACGAGGAGATGGATAATCTCCATTCTATATATGTCGACCAGTGGGACTGGGAGAAGGTCATAAGCCGTGAAGAAAGAAACCTGGAAACCCTGAAGGATACGGTCAGGAAAATCGTCGGCGCAATATGCGACACGCTGGATGAGATCAAAAAAACATACCCGGTACTTACAACATACCTTTCAAGGGAAGTTTCCTTCATCACCACCCAGGAACTGGAAGACATGTACCCTGAGCTTTCGCCCAAGGAACGCGAAAACGCATATGTGAAAGAGCACAGGACGGTCTTCATAATGCAGATAGGAGATGTGCTGAGATCAGGCAAAAAGCATGACGGAAGAGCGCCGGACTATGACGACTGGAAAATGAACGGCGACATCCTCTTCTGGAACGACGTCCTGCAGTGCGCTCTTGAGATATCCTCCATGGGAATCCGCGTCGACAGCAGATCCCTGGATGAGCAGCTTACCAAGGCCAGGTGCGACAACCGGCGCGAATTCATGTTCCACAAAATGCTTCTTAATGATGAACTGCCGCTGACGATGGGCGGTGGTATAGGACAGTCGAGACTTTGCATGCTTCTGCTGCAGAAGGCCCATGTCGGTGAAGTCCAGGTTTCCGTCTGGGACCGGGATACCATTGAGGGCTGTGCCGCAGCAGGAATAGAATTGCTTTGAGTGGTAATATTACCGGCTGAGTCGTAGAACTGTTCGGTTGGCATTGTTTTAATCATGACTGTATTTTTCTGGAAAGAAGGTGTAAAAATGGCAAATAAGAATATATCCGAACTCTTCGGCAGTATGGTATTCGGAGACGCGGTAATGAAAGAACGCCTGCCGAAAGAAATCTATAATGCGCTGAGGAAAACCATTGAAAACGGTACCCACCTGGAACTCGACGTAGCAAACGTGGTGGCAGCCGTCATGAAAGACTGGGCCATAGAGAAGGGCGCGACCCATTTCACCCATTGGTTCCAGCCCATGACAGGCGTGACCGCCGAAAAGCATGACAGTTTCATTACTCCGGACGGCCGTGGCAGGGCCATCATGGAGTTTTCAGGCAAATCGCTAGTGAAAGGCGAACCTGACGCATCCAGCTTTCCTTCAGGAGGACTGAGATCCACCTTCGAGGCAAGAGGATACACCGCATGGGATCCGACTTCCTATGCTTTCGTAAAAGGCAGTACGCTGTATATTCCCACAGCTTTCTGTTCGTACAGCGGAGAAGCCCTGGATAAAAAGACGCCGCTCCTGCGCTCCATGCAGGCCCTCAACAGGCAGGCGCTCCGCATCCTTCGTCTGTTCGGCGTGACCGACGCGAAACGCGTCCTTTCATCGGTGGGACCGGAGCAGGAATACTTCCTGGTCGACAGGGACGTATACCTTAAAAGGCCTGACCTCATATGCTGCGGCAGGACTCTTTTCGGCGCAAGGCCGCCGAAAGGGCAGGAAATGGAAGACCATTACTTCGGCAGCATAAAGCAGCGGGTGTCGGCATTCATGCAGGATCTTAACGAAGAACTGTGGAAACTGGGAGTCTACGCAAAGACAGAACATAATGAAGTGGCTCCGGCCCAGCATGAGCTCGCTCCTATATACGGCGAAGCCAATATCGCGACGGACCACAACCAGTTGATGATGGAACTGATGAAAACCGTCGCCGCAAGGCACAACCTTGCATGCCTCCTGCATGAAAAGCCTTTCGCAGGGATAAACGGCAGCGGAAAGCACGTCAACTGGTCCATATCGACCGATACGGGCATAAACCTGCTGGAACCCGGGGACACGCCTTTTGAAAACGCACAGTTCCTGCTGTTCCTCGTCGCAGTGATCAAAGCGGTGGACGATTACCAGGACCTGCTTCGCGTATCTGTCGCAAGCGCCGGCAACGACCACCGTCTCGGCGCCAATGAAGCTCCTCCGGCGATCGTTTCGATATTCCTGGGCGAAGAGCTTACCGAGATCCTCAATGCCCTGGAAAACGATACGCTGTATACATGCAAGGGGCAGACCCTTATGGAGATCGGCGCTACAGTGCTGCCCCACTTCCCGAAAGACACGACGGACCGCAACCGCACTTCGCCTTTCGCTTTCACAGGCAACAAGTTCGAGTTCCGCATGCTTGGTTCCGCCTTCTCCATCGCAGGTCCGATCATCGTACTCAACTCGATCGTGGCCGAAGTACTGTCGCAGTTCGCCGACGAGCTTGAAAACAGCACTGATTTCAAGTCTGACCTGAGCAAACTGATCAAGAGGACGATCAAGAACCATAAGCGCATCATTTTCAACGGAAACGGTTATGATGAATCCTGGGTGGAGGAAGCCGAACGCAGGGGCCTGTCGAACCTGAAGACCACCCCGGAAGCTTTGCCGGCGTTCATCCATCCCAAAAATGTGGAAATGTTCGTCCGACATGGAGTCTTCACGGAGCATGAGATCCATTCACGATACGAGATATTGCTTGAAAATTACTCGAAAACCATCAGGATCGAAGCTCTCACTATGACCGATATGGTGAACAAGTATGTGATCCCTGCCGTGATCAGCTATCAGAATGAACTTGCCGAACTGGTACTCAACAAAAAGGCTGTGAATGCCGGGATCGATACTTCCCTCGAGGAGAACCGCCTCAAGAGGATATCCGAACTGTCGGTCGAACTGGAAAAGAGACTGGGCGATCTGGCCGAGCAGACCCAGGCGGTCAGGGATATAACAGATACCCTGGAAAGCGCCCGGGCATACCGCGAAAAAGTGTTTGCGGCAATGAACGACCTGCGTGAGATCGTAGATGAGCTTGAACTGATCACAAGCAGCAAGCACTGGACGCTCCCGACTTACACAGATCTCCTTTACAGTGTGATATAGCGATCCACATAAGCAATCCACACTTCCGCAGCAAAGGGAAAAACCCACAGCCGAGCGATAAACGCTCGTTGCTGTGGGTTTTCCCTTGAGCAACACATCCCTTTATAACAAACTCACATTCAATGATCCGGTTGGGCGTTGATTGCCCGTCGGATCATATAACTGTGAGTTGTTACCCTGCCATTTCCAGCACATCGGCCGGCCCTGTCAGGCAGACCTCGCCCGTCCCCCTGTTCCATTCCACCCGGAACACGTTCCGTCCCATGTGGACATTCACTTCACTTGCCGGTATCCTGTGGAGCATCATTGCTGTTACTCCTGCGACACAGGCAGCTTCAGCGGTGAAATCCGTTTCTCCCTTCTCACGATGCCAAAGCCGTGCCTTGACATTCTCCCTGTCCATTACCTGGATGAAAACTATGCTTGCACCTTTCGGGAACAAGCTGTGCGTACCAAGAGCCGGGCCTATGTTCCGGACGTCCGTGGCGTCTGCATCATCCACGAACACTGCACCATGAGGCGAACCAAAGGACATTGCCGTGACTTTCCAGCACTCGCCGTTTACCATAAACGGGTCATTGATGCAATCCGGTGTCGATTTGTGTTCCACCGGTACCAGGCACGGAGCCATGACCGGCTTCCCAAGTGAAACAGTCCTTTCGATCATTGTGTTCATCCTATCGCCTCCTTTAAACGATACTTCCGATTTTTCCTTATTCCTGCAGATTATACTTTGCAGGAACGATTCGGTTTAAACTATACCTTGCCTCAGCATTGCGTCAGCAACCTTTTTGAATCCTGCTATATTCGCTCCCACGACGAAATTGTCTTCCTGCCCTACTTCTTTCGCTACTCCGGAGATGTTGTTGTATATGTTTATCATTATTTCCCTGAGTTTTCTGTCCACTTTCTCGAAGCTCCATGCTGTCCTGGCTGAATTCTGGCTCATCTCCAGCCCGGATACGGCGACGCCGCCTGCATTTGCAGCTTTTCCGGGTACGAACAGCACCCTGTTCTTTATGAACAGTTCGGTAGCTCCCAGCGTGGTCGGCATGTTTGCGCCCTCCGCAACGGCAATGACACCGTTCTTTATCAGTTCTTCCGCATCTTCCTCGTTAAGTTCGTTCTGCGTCGCGCACGGAAGCGCCACATCGCACTTGACGTTCCATACACCTCTTCCCTGGGTATATACTGCACTTTTGCGGTATTTTACATACTCGGAGATCCTGCCGCGCCTTATTTCCTTTATCTCCCTGACGACCTGCAGATCGATACCGTCCGGATCATACACGAAACCGTCGGAATCCGACATGGTGACTGCCATTCCGCCAAGCTGACTGACCTTTTCGGCCGCGTGTATCGCCACATTCCCCGCGCCCGAAATGGCAACGATTCTGCCTTCCAGTGAGCTGCCATGCTGGTTGAGCATTTCCTCGACCAGGTATACCAGCCCGTAACCGGTAGCTTCAGGTCTGCCGAGCGATCCTCCGTATGACAGTCCCTTGCCCGTGAGGGCGCCGCTGAACGTATCGACTATCCTCTTGTACTGGCCGTAAAGGTACCCGATCTCACGCTCGCCGACACCGATATCTCCGGCGGGTACGTCGGTGTTTTCCCCTATATGGCGGTACAATTCAGTCATGAAACTCTGGCAGAAAGCCATTATCTCACGTTCCGACTTGCCCTTCGGGTCGAAATCCGATCCGCCTTTCCCTCCGCCCATGGGCAGTCCGGTAAGCGAGTTTTTGAGTACCTGCTCAAACCCGAGGAATTTTATGATACTCAGGCTGACGCTCGGATGGAACCGAAGGCCGCCTTTGTACGGACCGATCGCACTGTTGAACTGGACCCTGTAGCCCTTGTTCACCCTCACTTTTCCCGAATCATCGACCCACGGAACCCTGAACATTATTACTCTCTCCGGCTCACAAAGCCTCTCGAGTATGCCGGCCTCTTCATACTCAGGATGTGAATCGACAAAAGGCTGCAGAGAGGTGAGCACCTCGGTCACCGCCTGGTGGAATTCCGGTTCATTCGGATTTTGTTTTATCACTTTTTCAAGTACCCTCATTGTGTAAGACATCGTTGTAACCCTCCTGTCGAATACAAAAAAAAGACGCCTACCAGCACACTGGTACACACCAGTGTGCTGATAAACGCCTTTGTTTATCATTACAAGTATAACAGCAGTTTTGCCGTATTGTCAATACAACACTGTATTATGTTGAGCTTATCCTGCAGATACTGGGTTTCCAAATCAGCCCGGCTGTAATGTGAAACGGAATCTCACATGTTTTTCATTCAGCCGGTATCGTTCAGGCAAAGCGGGTCCGCAGGAATTCGATCCGATGCCCGAGACCCTGTAGTCGACCCGGAGATGTATTTTGCCGTCCGGCTCAAGTTCGTCGGTATGGTTCGCCTTGTGCAAAGCCATGGTACTGTACCTGGAAACGCTGAACTCGAACTCGCCTTCGGAAGTAAAGAGCATCCTGCCGATCCTCAGCATTTTTGCTTTGTTATGGTTGCCATGTTCCTGCGGGCGGACATACCTTACGTACTCGGCATCCGCATTGCTTTTGTAAAGCCCGACGCTCGAAGCGTGGCAAAGGTCGCAGTAACTTTCATATGGGCCGCTGCCGTAATAGAGGAACTCCCTGCTGCTTTCAGGCAATTCCATTTCAAAGCCCAGTCTCGGCAAATATATGGCATCCTCTCTCACCTTGCCGTTAAGATCAAAGCAGATCGTCCCGTCTTCCGTGATCCTTATTCTCAGCGTGTACCTGAAAAACGGGTACCTTGAGACACCTGCAAGCGAGCCTTCAACAATGATCTGGCCTCGCTCCGCAAGGCGGCAGCCGTATACTTTTGAAAAAAGGCGATCCAGGTTCTCGCCCTGCCAGGTGTCCACATTTGCCCATCTCGACAGAATGTCCCTGTCATTGTCGGTACCGGCCCTGAAAGCCGTAAGCCTCATCCTGCCTTCCAACTGTTCCTGCCCGTCTATTACCAGGCTCGTAAACGAACCGTAATGTTTGGAGAATACATATGTGAACTTTTCACCTTTTGCAGTTATTTCATTTCTTGTCTCAACCAGTTCCACAGGTTTTACCGAAGGACTGGGTTTTGTTTTTGCAGGAAGATCGTGCTGGGTATGCGCAATGATCCTGCCGTCTTTGCTCAGGTAAACATTCAGATGCGCTCCGTAACTGCACTCGATCTCAGGCATACTGACCGGTAGTTTGGCAGATTTGTGGGGTTCGAGCGCAATATTGAGTTTTTCGGATTTCAGGATAGTCCCATCGCTTTCGATATCATAAGTAAGCGTATAATCCTTAAGGTCAGTAAAGTCGAAACGGTTGTAAACCGATAACGTGCCATTGCTGAAATCCGTCCTTATGGGCTGGTAAGCCGCTTTGACTTCCAGGCTTCCGGCTTTGAGAGAACGGTCGGCGAATACCATGCCGTCACAGCAGAAGTTTCCGTCATGGGTCAGTTCACCAGGAAAATCGCCGCCATATTTTTCGACCCCATCGACGGTAACGACATGATCCGCCCATTCCCAGACACATCCTCCGATCAGTTTGGGATATTTGTCGAACAGTTCGTTGTAGTCCCACACGTCTCCCGGGCCGTTGCCCATGGCATGCGAATACTCGCACAGGAAAACCGGCATATCTATCTCGTCCGATTTGGCGAAAGACTCCAGTTCTTCAAGCGACGGATACATCCTGGAGTAGACATCTGCATTGTGGATGTGGTTTTCCCTCGACGCGTCTTCACTGTGGATAAGCCTCGTGTTGTCCCTCTGCCTGGTCCACTTTATCATTGCAAGATGATTGGGGCCGTGTCCGCTTTCGTTCCCGGTCGACCACATTATTACGCACGGATTGTTCTTGAATGTCTCGACCATCCTCTGCATGCGCTCCACGTGTTCATTTTCCCATTCGGGCATTGTACACGGCCATTCGCCTGTCTCCGTATCATACCTGTACGGCAAGTTTGGCAGCCTGCGTAAAAATCCGTGGGTTTCGATGTCAGTCTCGCATACCACGTAAAATCCCAACTCGTCGCACATCTGTATGAATCTTGGAGTCGGCGGATAATGGGCCGTCCTGATGCAGTTGATATTAAGCTCTTTCATGAGCAGAAGGTCCTGGCGGAGCTCTTCGTCCGTCTGGCACCAGCCGTTGTATTTGCTGGTATCGTGGCGGTTTACCCCGTGCAGTTTTACCGGTACGCCATTTATCAGCAGCTCATGTTTTTCAGATATCCCGATCTTTCTCAGTCCGCATCTGAACGGGATGACCTCTCCGTCTTTCTCGATTATGACGTCGTAGAGGAAAGGTTTTTCAGCATTCCACAGAACCGGGTTTTCCGGCCTGAACGAAGCGTAGCCGGTGATTCTGTCCTCATACAGGAGTTTTGGGCCTTCATAGATCTTCAGGTCCGCTTCACCGTCGATCTTGATATTGAACGCTTTGTCATCCGGCACTATTTCTATATCCTTCAGATGTCCTTCAGGTCTTTGCAGTATATAGACGTCCCTGAAAATGCCGTTGAGCCTGAAATGGTCCTGGTCTTCCAGGTAGCTTCCGACACACCATTTGAGGACCTTGACCGCGGCCCGGTTTTTACCCTCCCTGACCGCATCCGTTATATCGAATTCAGCCTGCAGATGGCTTCCCTGTGTAAAGCCTATATAACGGTCGTTTATGTACAGGAATGCGCATGAAGATACTCCTTCGAAAACGAAATATATCCTGCCCCACTTTTCCCTGATCTCAAATTCACGTGAATATACGCCGCATGGATTGTCATCGGGAACATATGGAGGATCGACCGGGAAAGGATAGTTGATATTGGTATAGTTGGGATCCTCGTACCCAAGGATCTGCCAGCATGATGGGACCTGGATCCTGTCCCATTTTTCGATTTCGGATGGTATGTCCGGTACATCGATATCCCTTGCAAAATAGCAAAAATCCCATTCACCGTTCAGCAGCATGTATTCGGAAACTCCCCGCGGAATATAGTAACTCCTCGGCAATTCCCGGTTTTCACTTGTCTTCAGTATATCTTCGTATATCCTCACAGGCACCAACCTTTCTTTTATTTTACTCATGTATATTTGGCAAATTTTCTGCTGCTATTGCACATGCCTTCATATCATTGTCCCTGCCATATACTATAACTCTGTTCCGGCTCAGCACCCCTCATCCCTGTCATTATATTTTCCTCCCCAGGATCGCCAAATCACGTTTTATTCCGTCCGGTTCCGCGACTTCCGGCAACAGGCCCCACTTTTCAAAACCTGCACCTGAAAATAACCTGATGCCGGGTTCATTGTGCGCAAAGATAAAGGCAACCAGTGTATCGATCCCAAAAGCCTCGTATAATCTATCTTACATCTACTGACGCTTTGATTACAAGGGAAATCCGATAAAATGGTCGTGTCAACTTGTTTTAGGTTTTATGTCACTGTCTGCCCCTCTTTTTGGGCAAGGATCATATGGCAAATCCATTATCCCGTATGGATCTAAG
>ENA-UPSB01000530-UPSB01000530.1-bioreactor-metagenome-genome-assembly--contig:-NODE-530-length-62417-cov-392.464049_pt1 | contig 62417 bp, 43 predicted proteins | sample MGYA00238182_ERZ773286 | MGnify/ENA primary metagenome ERZ773286 (study PRJEB29026, sample SAMN07631240) | bioreactor metagenome | isolation source: Switchgrass digestor | place: USA: Dartmouth...
GTTGTAAATGCAAATTACCGTTTTTGAATTTAAAAGGGTAACAGGGCGTAGCCCTTCCCTATTCTTTGGTACAAGTACCAAAAAGTTGTAAATGCAAATTACCGTTTTTGAATTTAAAAGGGTAACAGGGCGTAGCCCTCCCCATACTTTGGTACAAGTACCAAAAAGTTGAAATTGCAAATTACCGTTTTTGAATTTAACAGGGTAACAGGGCGTAGCCCTCCCCATACTTTGGTACAAGTACCAAAAACCTAAAAAGTTAAGATAGGGACTTTAGAATTTCTAAAGTGTGAGTATATGAAGATGCAAAGGAGGTTTTCATGTATGTTTAAATCAAAGCTTATTAAGAAAGGTGTTTATATTTTCTTTTTGGTCATGTTTTTATTCGTATTGACAACAAGTACAGTCTTTTGTAGTTCCAATACATATGTTAATTTGTTAGGAAATGAAGGTTTTACAACAGAGTTGTCTAAAAATCAGCCTGATGAAAGTGGATATCTTGATAGTGAAAACAGTTGGTCACTGTTCTTAAATCATGGGGAAGGGTTGGCGGAAGCTAAAATTAGTAACGAAATTCTAAAAGTCATTGTGACTGATCATGGACCAAATCAATGGTCTGTTCAATTACTGCAATCACCAGTCACGATTGAGAGAGGAGGTAAGTATAAAATAACCTTTGATGCCAAAGCAGAAGGCATGCAATCTTTAATGATTAAAGTAGGTGGAATAGCATCAAGAGGTTGGACAGCATATTCACAAAAACAATTTGACTTATCTCCACAATGGCGAAGCTATGAAATGGATTTTACAATGTATCAAGGTACTGATGAAAATGCTCGTTTTGAGTTTTGGTTTTTGAATAACGGAGTGTATTACATAGATAATGTGAAATTAGTGAAAATAGGTGAAGAATTCCTGCCAGAGGAAGGCTGGTTAACAGAAGAGGATGAAGACAAAGTGGAAAACTGGGTATTAGTTTGGGAAGAGAATTTTGATAGTATAAACCCTGATATCTGGACTTTTGAGATTGGAAGTCCTGATTGGGATGGAGATGGAGTGCCTGATCGTTGGGGTAACAATGAACTACAGTATTATACAGATAGAAATGCTTACGTAAAAGATGGAAAACTAGTCATTACAGCTAAAGAAGAAACCGTTTATGATATGAATACAAGATTTGATTATACTTCAAGCAGAATGATCACAAAAGGTAAGTATGAAGTGCAATATGGAAGGATGGAAATTCGAGCTAAATTACCAATTGGTCAAGGTATTTGGCCAGCTATCTGGATGTTAGGCAACGATATAGATTTCAATACATGGCCAGCATGCGGTGAAATAGATATAATGGAATATTTGGGGCATCAGCCTAATATCGTTTACGGAACTGTTCACGGTCCTATTTCAGGTGGACCTGGTGTAGGGTCTTATTATACCTTGGAAGAAGGGACTTTTCATGATGATTTCCATGTTTTTGCGATGGAGTGGGATGATGACGAAATAGAATTGTATGTTGATGATGATTTGTATCTTGTAGTTAATAAATATGAGATGGGTGAAGCAGATTGGGTATTCGATCATCCATTTTTCTTCATTCTTAATGTTGCTGTTGGCGGTAATTGGCCTGGTTATCCTGATGAAACCACAGTTTTCCCACAAATAATGGAGGTAGATTACATTAGGGTCTATGAAGACACCGATTCAAGAACTATTTCTGGACTGGAAGTCTGGGATTGTGAATATGAAAAGATGATCAAAGAAAAGAGAGGATCTATTACATATACTGAAGGAGAAGTAGTAAATGGAAACTTTGAAAGAGATATTGTAAACAAGCAGGAAGAATCCCCTGATGATTGGTACATCTGGGTTGGAGAAGGTGGAAAGGCTTCAGGAAAAGTTGTTAACGGAGAATTTAGAATGGATGTTGAAGAGCTGGGAAATCAAACATGGTCTATTCAACTAGCACAATTTATTAAGCTAGTAGCAGGAGATTATGTTCTTTCTTTCAAGGCTCGTGCTGATGTTCCAAGGGATATTCTTGTTTTGGTTCAACATGAAGGAGGAAGTTGGACTGTTTATGGTGAAAAGTATGCTGAATTAACCGAAGAAATGCAAGAGTTTACTGTAAATGTTTCACTTCCTGAAGATGATATTCCTAAACTTTCTTTTAATTTTGGAAAGACTCCAAAAGGTGTGCCAACTACTGTGTATATAGACGATGTATATATAAGACCAGCAGACTAAAGTAGACAAAAGCTTTGTAGAGATTGATTTGTGTCATTTTAAAAAATAAATTTTCACAGCTGACATGACAAATTTTGTTTTGAAAGTATTAGCGACTTTAGAAATGAAGATTTTCTAATAATGGAATTTTGAATTTCTAAAGTTAGTAATGTGAATATTGAGAGTATTGAAAGGAGGTTCAAAAATGGTTAAGAGAAAGATCTTTATCTTTATGTTCGTTTTACTTATGTCTTTAAGTTTAGCTAATTCTAATGATACTAAATCAAACCTTGAAGACATGTTTGATTACTCTTATCTTTTAGTTCCTCTTGCGGTTAAACCGTCGGTTGCTGGAACTTTGCGGGTTATAGAACATGAAGGCATAAAAACTATAGGAGATCAAAATGGAAATGTGATTCAACTGAGGGGTATGAGTACTCATGGGTTACAGTGGTATCCAGAAATATTAAACGATAATGCTTTTGCTGCCCTTTCAAACGATTGGGGAGCTAATGTCATTCGATTGGCTATGTATGTTGGTGAAGATGGATACGCAAAAGATCCCACAGTGATGAAAGAAAGGGTGATAAAAGGTATTGAACTAGCAAAAAAACACGATATGTATGTCATAGTAGATTGGCATGTTCATATTCCAGGAAATCCTTTAGCTGAAATTTATAGTGGAGCTTATGATTTCTTTGATGAAATTTCAAACCTTTATCCTAATGATCCTTACATCATTTATGAGCTTTGTAATGAACCTAGCAGTAATGATGGAGGTATTCCTGGTGGAGGGGTTCCCAATAACGAAGAAGGTTGGCAAATTGTAAAATCGTACGCAGAACCCATTATCGAAATGTTACGCAAGAAAGGGAATGAGAACTTAATTATAGTAGGTAGTCCTAACTGGAGTCAAAGGCCTGATTTGGCAGCTGATGATCCAATAGCTGATAGCAACACTGTATATGCAGCTCATTTTTATGCAGGTACACATAAACCTGATCCTAACGATTATGTGATGAGCAATATTTTGTATGCATTAGAAAAAGGGGTACCGGTTTTTATTTCGGAATGGGGAACAAGCGAAGCTACTGGGGCCGGTGGACCGTATCTTGAAGAATCTGATAAATGGATCAGTTTTCTAAACAAACAGAATATAAGTTGGGTTAATTGGTCACTTACAAATAAAAATGAAAGTTCGGGTGCTTTTAGACCATTTATCAGTGGACAACACGAAGCTGCCAGTCTTGATCCAGGAGAACAACAGATTTGGGATCCTTATGAACTCAGTGTCTCTGGTGAGTATGTCAGAGCGCGTATTAAAGGTATTTCTTATCAACCTGTTGACCGAGGAAAGAGTATTATATGGGATTTTAACGATGGTACCACACAAGGTTTTGTAGTAAATAGTGATAGTCCTATCAAAGATTTAGTTCTTCAAAATGAAAAGAAAAGACTGAAAATATCGGGTTTAGATTCTAGTAACGATGTTTCAGAAGGTAACTTTTGGGCAAATGCACGTATTTCCGCAGATAACACAGCAGTGAGAAAGGATATTTTAGGTTGTGAAGAATTAAAAATTGATGTTTTTGTTACAGAACCAACGACTGTTGCAATAGCTGCTGTTCCACAAAGTGCGACTCATGGTTGGGCTAATCCTAACTGCGCTGTAAAACTAACAGAAATTGATTTTGTGAAACAAGAAGATGGCCTTTACAAAGCAACATTGAGTATTACTACGGAAGATGCACCTAACTTGGGAGTAATTGCTACAGACCCTAATGATAGTACCTTAACCAACATCATCCTTTTTATTGGAACAGATAATGCTGATACCATTTTTCTCGATAATATCGCGATATTTGGTGAAAAGATGGTCACCCCTATTGCACACGCTCCTTTAGGAGTTGCAAAATTACCTTCCGACTTCGAAGATGGTACACGTCAAGGTTGGGATTGGGATGGAACATCAGGGGTAAAGAGTGCTTTGACTATAGAAAATGTAAACAATTCTAAAGCTCTTTCATGGGAAGTAACGTATCCAGATGTCAAGCCAACGGATGGTTGGGCCAGTGCCCCACGATTAATCCTTGCAAATATAAACACAACTAGGATTGATAACAACAGGTTTGCTTTTGATTTCTATTTAAAACCAGAAAGAGCAAGTAAGGGAGCTATATCTATAAACCTAGCTTTTGCGCCACCAGCTTTAGGTTATTGGGCTCAAGTAAAAAAAACTTACGACATATCTTTAGAGGAACTGCAAGCTGCAGAATTAACAGAAGAAGGATTGTATCATTTCAAGGTTTCTTTTGATTTAAATGACATCGCAGATAATAAGGTTATAGGACCTGACACTGTTTTAAGAGACATAATAATAGTGTTTGCTGATGTAGAAAGTGATTATTCTGGAAAAATGTATATAGATAATATCAGGTTTGAAAAGTAAAAAGAATTAGTATTTTGTTAATTTTTGTGTGTTTAATTTATTAATTTAAGTAAAACTTCAAAAATTTAATTTTATTGGAGTTATTTGCCTCTAAAAAGACTTAAACCTTACTCTAAGTATGTAATTATGTTTTGAATGTAAACTGTTTCATAATAGAATGTAAATGATGAGAAGTTTTTTAGGAAGGGCCTTCCTTAAAAGAGATAAGTACCAAAAAACTGGAGGTGAAGAAAGTATGAAAAAAGGTTTTATGGTGTTTCTTTTATTGGTGATGTTGGTTACTGGGGGAGTAATGCTCGGACAAGTAACCCAGATTCCAAGGAATGAAGCTGTATATGTTGCCGGTTTTCAATGGGGACCACCAACAACAAACAATCCATTTACAGGATCTCCAATGACATTTGTATCAGACCCAAGGCAACATATTTGGATATATGAACCGCTGTTTACATGGGATTTTCTCAATGGGAAATATGTTCCAATTTTGGGAGAATCATACAAGTGGTTAGACGATATGCGCTTAGAAGTAAAAATAAATCCAAAAGCTTATTTTCATGATGGAGAACCCGTAACTGCTGATGATGTTGTATATTCCTTTAAATTCGGACAAAAATACCCAGTAGGATTACAGATTTGGGAATGGTTGAAAGATATCTACAAAGTAGATGATCATACAGTTATCTTTGAGATGAAGCCAGAAAATCCAAATCGTTTGATGGTTGAAGATGCTATCGGTGCAACATTCATTATTCCAGAACATATTTGGTCAAAAGTTGAAGCAGATAACGGATATGACATTGCAAAGATAAGACAGTTTAGAAATGACGATCCAATAGGTTCAGGACCATTCAAGGTATATTATGAAAGTCCAGAAACAATTATACTAGAAAGAGTTGACAACTATTGGGGTAACGAAGCACTACACGGTGGCAAAAAGCCATCAGCAAAATACATAGTTCATCCTATTTTCAAGAGCAATGACGAAGGTAACTTAGCTTTTGAAAATGGTGAAGTAGATATATCTCAAGAATTTATACCCAGAATTTGGGAAGCATGGGAAAAGAAGGGACTTCCAATAGGAACATGGTACAAAGAAATTCCTTATTATGTTCCAGCAACAATGCCTTCCTTATGGTTCAATGTTCACAAATATCCATTAAGTTTACCGGAAGTAAGAAGAGCAATTGCTTATTCAATAAACTATGCAAGAATTGCCGAATTGGCTATGTCTAATTATTCTCCAGCTGCTCAGGCTAGTTTGATCATGCCTTATGGAGGAGAGGCTAAATATTTCAATGAAAGTTTAGTAAAACAATACGGTTGGGAATACAATCCTCAAAAAGCAATTGAAATATTAGAAAAAGAGTTAAAAGCTACAAAAGGGAAAGATGGCATATACGTATTACCTGATGGAACAAGACTTGGCCCATTTAAGGTTGAATGTCCATATGGTTGGTCAGATTGGAATGCCGCATTACAGATAGTAGCTCAATCAGCTAAAGCTGTAGGAATAGACGTTCAAACTTCGTTCCCAGATATGCCAATCGCATACGATAATAGACAAACAGGAAACTTTGACATGACAATGTGGACACCTTCTTCACCATGTCCAGCACAACCATGGTTGAATTTCCAAATTGTTATGTATTCAAAGGGAGTAGCAGAATTTGGAAAATTAGCATACAGCAACTTTGGAAGATATAAGAATGAATGGGTAGATCAATTAATAGATATGATACCAAAAGTTACAGATGAAAATGAGTTAAAGAATCTATATAACGAACTTGATCAAATATACAGACAAGATATTCCAGTTATTCCACTTATGTACAGACCTTGGACTTTCTATGAGTTTAATGAAACACATTGGACTGGATGGGCAACTGCTGAAAATCCATATGCACCACCGATGCCATTAGTTGGTGCAGGTATGGAAATGCTTTGGCACATCCAACCTGTGAAATAGTGATAAATAGTTGACAAGGTACATAGAAGTTCATGGGGTGGATAAAGGTACCCCATGAACTTCTTTAAATATTATTGTGCTGAGAGGTGAACTGTGTGAAAGGATTTACAAAGTATTTTATACAAAAGCTTCTATGGTATGCACTCGCTTTTTTTATAGCACTCTTTTTGAATTTTTTTCTTCCTAGATTAATACCAGGAGATCCTATTTCGGTTATAGTTGGACGTGTGATGTCTGGAAATGTGGCTAGTGAAACACAAGAACGTATATATCAGTCTTATGTTCATGAGTTTGGATTAGATAAACCAATTATTGTTCAATTTTTTACATATATAGGAAATATTTTTAAAGGGAATTTAGGTACTTCATTTAGCTTATATCCACTTTCAGTGAATGAAGTAATAGGTAGCGCTGTTGTATGGACAATTGCATTACAACTTCCTTCAATTCTAGTTGGATGGATTATTGGAAACCTTTTAGGAGCCGCTACTGCATATAGAAATGGTGTTTTTGATAAAACAATCTTTCCTTTGTCATTATTCGTAAGTTCAATACCATATCAGTGTTTAGCGATAATTTTATTATATTTTTTTGGAGTTAACTTGGGATGGTTTCCTATTGGTGGGGGTTACAGCAGAACCTTGCTTCCGTCATTATCCTGGACTTTTATTTTAGATGTATTGCACCATTATTTTTTACCTTTCATATCTTTGGTACTAGTTACGATAGGCGGACAAGCAATTGGCATGAGAGAAATGTCAATATATGAACTTAATACAGATTATGTTACCTACTGTAAGATGTTAGGTATGAAGGACAAAAAGATACAAAAGTACGTGTTTAAAAATGCTGTTTTACCTCAAATTACAGGACTTGCAATCAGTTTGGGAAGTATGGTAGGAGGCGCTCTGGTTACAGAGATAGTATTTGGATACCCTGGTTTAGGTACTTGGCTTTTCAATGGGATAAGGCAGCTTGATTATCCATTAATACAAGGATCAACTCTAATAATAGCGTTAATGGTATTATTAGCTAATTTCATAATGGATATGGTATATGGATTAATTGATCCAAGAATAAAAGCCGCTCAAATGGAGGAGGTTTAATATGACTACAATAAAACTATTACTAAAATCTCCTAAATTTCTGATAGGATTTGGAATATTCATGTTTTTGTTATTAACTGCCTTCATATACCCTGCAGTATCAACAAAAGATCCATTTGATATGGTAGGATTTATGTATGAATCACCCTCATCAACTTTTTTGTTAGGAACTGATAATTTTGGTAGAGACGTATTTGTTGAATTAATTCATGGAATGAAATCTTCTATAATTATAGGATTAATTTCCGGAATAATTGCTACAGTGATAGGTATAACTATAGGGCTTTTTGCAGGATACAAAGGAGGAATGGTGGACAACATACTTAATTCAATAACAAACATCTTTTTAGTAATACCGCCATTTGTAATTTTGATACTAGTTACAGTAAGTATGAGTAGTAGGTCATTAGTAACAATGGGATTAGTTTTAGGAATTACCTCATGGCCATGGACAGCAAGGGCAGTAAGGGCACAATCATTAAGTTTAAGGAATAGAGAGCATGTTGATATAGCGCGATTAAATGGAGCAAGTACTTTTGAAATAATAATAAAAGAAATAATGCCTTATATTCTTTCATATATTTTCATGGCATTTATCCTTCAAGTAGCAACAGCCATATTGAGTGAAGCAGGAATAAGTATGTTAGGACTGGGTCCAAGCAACATAGTTTCATTAGGAACGATGTTGTCCTGGGCGCTATTATTTGAATCAGTAAGGTCAGGAGCGTGGTGGGCATTTATACCGCCAGCAGTTGTGATTGCGTTAATAACATTTTCACTCTATATAATGAACACAGGGATGGACGAAATATTCAATCCCAAACTTAGGAGTTGATAAAGATGACGACAAAAAAAACTATGTTGGAAGTAAATAATTTAAAGACATATTATCAAACGAGGCTTGGAGAAAAGATAAGGGCAGTCCATAGTGTGTCATTTAAGTTGTATGAAGGAGAAATATTTGGTATAGCGGGCGAATCCGGATGTGGTAAATCGACATTAGCGATGAGTCTGTCTGGACTATTTTTACCGCCATTAAAATATGAAAGTGGATCAGTATTTTTAGAAGGAGATAATATATTTAAAAAAGATATAAATTATTTGAGAAAAGAAGTATTAGGCAAAAAATATTCATATATACCTCAAAGTGCGATGAATGCTTTAAACCCCACCATAAAAATAAAAGATTTTGTGATAGATTTAATGAAAGAACATGAACCAGATATGAAAGAAAAAGAGATAATAGAACTAACGAAAAACCGATTTGAATCGTTATCATTACCCTCAAGGGTATTAAACCTATATCCGTTAGAATTGAGTGGAGGAATGAAACAAAGGGTAGTAGTAGCGATATCGACATTGATGAATCCTGTTGTAGTAGCAGCAGATGAACCAACATCTGCGTTAGACGTATCTACACAAAAATCAGTTATACAATTAATAAAAGAACTATTTGATGATGGAATAGTAAAAAGCATAATATTTATTACGCACGAACTACCAGTTTTGAGACATATATGTGATCGAATAGCAGTAATGTATGCAGGGGAATTTGTAGAAGTGGGAAAGATGGAAGATGTAATATTCAATCCAATACATCCCTATTCCCAAGCACTGATGCAATCGATACTAGTTCCAGAAAAAGGAATGAAAGATAAAAAGTTGCCAAGTTTACCAGGATCCCCGCCAGACCTCAGGAAGATACCCGTAGGTTGCAGATTTGCAGACAGATGTCCTTTAGCGATAGAGGAATGTAAAAAAGAAAATGTAGAAATGGTATCGCTAGATGATAGAAGTGTGCGCTGCATACGGATAAACCACATATTAACGCAAGGAAAGAAGGTGACTCCATATGGCACAAAATACTGAAGAAATAATCAAGGTAGAAAATCTTACAAAAGTGTTTGGTAGTGGTAAAAAGGCAGTAAAAGCTGTAAACAATATCAATTTTTCGATAAAGAAAGGCGAAATAGTTTCATTAGTAGGACAAAGTGGAAGCGGAAAAACAACGGTAACGAGATTAATTTTAAGGTTGCTGAAAGAAACAGAAGGGAAAATAATATTCGAAGGAAAAGATGTAACAGATATAAAAGGCAAAGAAAAAAAAGAATATTGGAAAAAAGTCCAAGCGATATTTCAAGACCCTTATGCATCATTCAATATATTCTCACCTGTAAAAAAAGTATTATTAGATACATTTAAATTGTTTAATAGTAGCTATAGCAAGAAAGAAAAAGAAAAGCTAATATGTGAAACCTTAGAATCAGTTAACTTAAGGCCAGAAGAGGTAGTGGATAAATATCCATTTGAATTAAGTGGAGGTCAAAGGCAAAGGATAATGATAGCCCGCGCTCATTTAATCAGACCCCAATTGTTATTAGCGGATGAACCAACATCGATGATAGATGCGAATTTAAGATCAGGAATACTAGAACTATTATTATCGCTGAGAGATACAGATGACTGTACAATAATGTTTGTTACCCATGACCTAGGATTAGCGTATTATGTGAGTGATCGAATTTTTATAATGCATGAAGGAGAAATAGTGGAGGAAGGAAGTGCTGACAAAATAATAACAGCGCCAGAACATCCATATACGATACAATTAATAAAAGACGTTCCAAAGCTTTCAGAGGAATGGCTTACAAGCTAATAACTTTAATATTTCATCTAACCTAATTAACCTAAGAAAAACTCTACAGTAGGAATATGTTTAATTATGTATATTAAAATACAGATAGAATAGAAGCTTTACAAATAATAACAAAAGTAGGCTTTTGTAACTTCTAAAGACAGTAAAGATAGTAAAAAAAGGAGGAGTTGCCCATTGTCGACAAAATATTTTCCGAAAGATTTCTTATGGGGTGCAGCAACTGCATCTTACCAGATAGAAGGGTCACCACTTGCTGACGGAGCAGGTTCTTCAATTTGGCATAGGTTTTCTCACACGCCGGGGAACATATTAAACGGAGATACCGGAGATGTTGCGGCAGATCATTATCGTAGATACAAAGAAGATATTGCTTTAATGAAAGAGATGGGTTTAAAAGGGTATAGGTTTTCTATAGCTTGGCCAAGAATTTATCCATATGGCAAAGGAAAGATAAATGAAAAAGGAATGGATTTTTACGATAGGCTTGTGGATGAGCTGCTTGAGGCTGGTATCACTCCATTCATTACCCTGTATCATTGGGATCTACCAGCCACTTTACAAGATTTAGGTGGTTGGGCAAACAGAGATATTGCTTGTTGGTTTGCAGATTATGCAGATTATATGTTTCAAAGACTTGGAGATAGGGTTGAAAATTGGAGTACTTTAAATGAACCATGGGTTGTTGCCTTTGTTGGTCATCTGTTTGGAGAACATGCACCTGGGATGAAAGATATTTATTCTGCGTTTTTAGTTACACATAACCAATTGAGGGCTCATTCAAAGGCCATTAGGGCTTTCAGAGAGGCAAATATTGCAAATGGAAAAATTGGAATAACGTTGTCAAACACTTCTCATGATCCTGCAACAGATTCAATGGAAGATAAAATTGCAGCAAAGGTTGCACACGAATGGAATAATTACCCACTGTTCTTACATCCCATATACTATGGAGACTATCCAGATACTGTAAAAGAATTTCTAAAAGAGTATTTGCCTAAAAATTATTACAAAGATATGGAAGAAATAAAAGAAGAAATCGATTTTGTTGGAATCAATTATTATTCTGGCGATCTCGTTAAGTTTGATCCTGATTCACCCTTGGGTGGAAAGTCAGTTGAGAGAGGTCTTCCAAAAACAGAAATGGGTTGGGAGATCTATCCAGAAGGTTTTTATAAAATACTAAAAGGGCTTCAAGACGAATATAACCCAAAAGAGGTTTATGTAACAGAAAATGGAGCAGCTTTTGATGACAAAGTGGAAAATGGAGAAGTGCATGATCATAAGAGAATTGATTATCTAAAGAAACATTTTGAAATGGCTCATAAAGCGATAGAAGATGGTGTGAAACTAAAAGGATACTTTGTTTGGTCTTTACTAGATAATTTTGAATGGGCTTTTGGGTATTCAAAAAGATTTGGAATAGTTTATGTTGATTATAATACCCAAAAAAGAATAATAAAAGACAGTGGAAAATGGTATTCCCAAATCATTAAAAATAACTCTTTAGATTTTTGAGAAAAGGTTTTGAATTAATATTTATTTATGGTCGTGCCTTTGAATCCTTTAGTAGGTAGGTACCTAAAAATATGTAGGCAACATACATATGCTAAAAGGTACCTATTTTATGAAATTCAACTTTATTATTTTTCTTTAAATTAAAAAATCCACGACAAGTGGGATAGGGGATTTCAAAATATGTTTACCTAATTTTCAAAACAAGGATGTGAAAAAAGTGGAAAGAGACATAAAAAGTCTAATCTCGCAGATGACACTTGAAGAAAAAGCGAGCTTATGTTCAGGGTTAGACAATTGGCACACAAAACCCATAGAAAGGTTAGGAATCCCTTCAATAAGGATGAGTGATGGACCACACGGATTAAGGAAAGAAGTGCCAAACCAACAAACCAGTGTACCCTCAACATGTTTTCCAACAGCAGTAACAACTGCAAGTTCCTGGGATAGAGAACTAATCAAACAAATGGGACAAGCCATAGCTCAAGAATGTCAAGCAGAAGAAGTAGACATCATATTAGGGCCAGCAATAAACATAAAAAGGTCACCGCTTTGTGGAAGAAACTTCGAATACTTCTCAGAAGATCCATACCTATCAAGCCAATTAGCAACAGCCTACATACAAGCAGTACAAAGTATGGGAGTAGGAACCTCCTTAAAACATTACGCAGCGAACAACCAAGAATACAGAAGATTCACCATAGACGAAACAATAGACGAACGAACATTAAGAGAAATATATTTATCAAACTTTGAAGGAGCAGTAAAAGAAGGCAAACCCTGGACAGTCATGTGCTCATACAACAGGGTAAATGGGATACTAGCCTCTGAAAACAAATACCTACTAACAGATATACTAAAAGAAGAGTGGGGGTTTGAAGGATTTGTAGTATCAGACTGGGGAGCGGTAGATGAAAGGGTAGAAGGAATAAAAGCAGGGTTAGACCTAGAAATGCCATCAAGTTATGGGATAGGAGACCAAAAGATAATAGAAGCAGTAAAAATAGGTAAACTTGATGAAAAAGAACTAGATCAAACAGTAGAAAGACTACTAAAAATAATATTCAAGGCAGTAGATAACAGAAACCGAGGAACAACATACGACAAACAAGCCCACCACAAACTAGCAAGAAAGATAGCAGGAGAAAGCATGGTACTCCTAAAGAACCAAGACAACATCCTACCGCTAAAAAAAGAAGGAACCATAGCGATAATAGGGGCATTTGCGAAAAAGCCAAGATACCAAGGAGGAGGAAGCTCACACGTCAACCCAACAAAACTAGATAACGCCCTAGAAGAGATAGAAAAGCTAGTCCAAGGAAAAGCAAAAATCATCTACGAAGAAGGATACAACCTAGACAACGATGAAATGAACCAAGAACTAATAGACAAAGCAAAAGAAACAGCGAAAAAATCAAATGTAGCGATAATCTTTGCAGGATTACCAGACAGATACGAATCAGAAGGATACGATAGAACACACATGAAAATGCCAGAAAACCACAACAAACTAATAGAAGAGATAAGAAAAGTACAACCAAACACAATAGTAGTATTAAGTAACGGAGCTCCCGTAGAAATACCGTGGATAGATAAAGTCAAAGGACTACTAGAAAGTTACCTAGGAGGTCAAGCAGGAGGAGGAGCAGTAGCAGACATACTCTTTGGAGAAGTAAACCCAAGTGGAAAACTAGCAGAAACCTTCCCCAAAAAACTAAGTCATAACCCATCGTACCTAAACTTTCCAGGAGAAGGAAACAAAGTAGAATACAGAGAAGGAGTATTTGTAGGCTACAGATACTACGACAAAAAAGAGATAGAACCACTATTTCCATTTGGATATGGACTGAGCTATACAACATTTGAGTATACAGATATAATAGTAGACAAAAAAGAAATAACAGACAAAGAAACAATAGAAGTAAAAGTTAAAGTAAAAAACACAGGAAAAGTAAAAGGAAAAGAGATAGTACAACTCTATGTAAGGGATGTAGAAAGTAAGGTAAACCGGCCAGAAAAAGAGTTAAAAGGATTTGAAAAGATAGAACTCGCGCCAGGAGAAGAAAAGACAGTAACGTTTAAACTAGATAAAAGATCGTTTGCATATTACAACACAGAAATAAGAGACTGGTATGTAGAAAGTGGAGAGTTTGAGATACTGGTAGGTAAATCATCAAAAGAGATAGAATTAAAAGAAACAGTTAAAGTGAATTCAACAGTTACTATTAAGAAAAAATACGATAGAAATTCAACAATAGGAGATTTGATGGAAGATCCAGAGGCTTCTCAAGTATTAAAAGAGTTATTGGAAAAGATAAATGAGATAGGAGGAATTTTTCAAGAAGACGAACATAGAGATCAAGAATTAATTGTATCAATGATGAGATATTTGCCATTAAGAGGCTTAATAAACTTTGGAAGAGGATATTTTACAGACGATATGCTTGAACAGCTTCTAGAAAAGTTAAATAAAGAGGAGAGATGACTTTGCAAATAAACCTAAATGGTAAATGGAAAGTTTTTGATAATGAAAACGAATTTGAATTTAGTGGTAATGTTCCAGGCACTGTTCAAGGAGATTTAGTAGATTTAGAATTAATGCCGCATCCATATATTGGAACAAATGAAAGGCTTTTTAAAAGGCTGGAAGAAAAAGATTGGACTTATACACGAACTTTTTTTATAGAAAATTTAAATCAAGATTGGCGTTATGAGTTAGTTTTAGAAGGCATTGATACCCTTTCTAGTATTTACGTAAACGATAAATTTGTAGGAAAAACAGAAAATATGTTTATTGAATACAGATTTGACGTAAAAGAATGCCTGAGAAAAGGGGAAAACAGCATTAGAGTGGAAATTAATTCTCCCATTAAGATCCCAAAGGCTTTAGAAAGAAACTATGGTAAATTACATGCAGGTGAGGAAACAGCAAGAGTATATATAAGAAAAGCTCAGTATTCATATGGCTGGGATTGGGGAGCTAGGATAGCTACAAGCGGTATATATAGGAATATTTACATAGATTGCTTTAAAGATGCGCGGATTTATGGCAGTTATGCGTATATAGAAGATTTAAACGGAGAGATTACTTTTACAGGATACGTGGATTTAAAGGATAAAGAAATTGATAAATACGACGTCGATATTTTGTTGAATGGTAATTTAGTAATTACGCTACCTGTAAAAAATTATTTAGAAAGGTTTGGATTTGAAGGCAAAAAAGAAGTTAAGAATTTAAAATTATGGTATCCGCATGATCTAGGCGAAAGTTATTTGTATGATATTGAATTTAAGTTAAAGAAGGCAGGAGAAGAAATATACTCAGAAAAGAAGAAAATAGGTTTTAGAACTGTACAGGTTTTAAGAGAAAATGATGGAGAAGGCGAAAGTTTTATTTTTGAAGTTAATGGGAAAAAACTATTTGCTAAAGGAGCAAACTGGATTCCTGCTGATAACATTTTAAGTTGGCTTAAAAGAGAAGATTATCAAAGGTTATTGATGATGGCAAAGGATTCAAATATGAATATGTTAAGGGTATGGGGAGGGGGATTGTACGAAGACCCTGCATTTTATGAAATATGTGATGAATTGGGAATTCTTGTATGGCAAGATTTTATGTTCTCATGTGCTGAGTACCCAGATCATATTGATTGGTTCAGAAAACTTGCCAACCAAGAGGCGAGACATAATGTAATAAAATTAAGACATCATCCTAGTATAGCTATTTGGTGCGGAAATAACGAGAATAACTGGGGTTTTGAAGAGTGGGATTACAAGATAAAAGTTGACGGAAAAAATCTAGGGAATAGACTATACCTTGAGGATTTCCCAAAGATTTGTGCTCAAGAAGATCCTACAAGGTTGTATTGGCCGTCAAGTCCTTATGGAGGATCTAGAGCAAACTCACAAGACGCTGGAGATAGGCACGTATGGGAAATTTGGTCTGGTTGGCAAGATTTTAAACATTATACAAAAGATAATTCAAAATTCGTCAGCGAATTTGGGTTTCAAGCAGCACCAGATCCTAAAACGATAGATTTTTTTGCTAAAGAGGACGAAAAAGAGATTTTTTCAGACGTTATGTTAAATCATAACAAACAAGTTGAAGGAACCGAGCGATTATTAAAGTTTATTAACGCACATTATGGTTTAGTGAGTGAATTTGATTCTATTGTATACCTTACACAATTAAACCAAGCAGAAGCTATCAAAACTGGTGTAGAACATTGGAGAAGCCGCAAATATAAAACTGCTGGCACACTTTATTGGCAAATAAATGATTCTTGGCCAGTCTTTAGTTGGTCATGCATAGATTATTTTAAAAGACCTAAAGCCCTCTATTTTTATACAAGACGTTTTTTTAACAAATTGTTGCCTTTAGCAAAAAACAAAGATGGAGATATTGTTATATCAGTTATAAACGATGGAGACTACGTCAACAAAATTAACTTAGAATTTGAGCTTTGGAGTGTTAGTGGAGAACTTTTAATGAACAAAACATATACCGATTTAAAAATCCCAGATGATTCTGTGATGATCATTGATAGAATACATGTAAAAGAAGATATTTTAAGCAAATCTGTAGGCTATATTGCTGTTAAGAAAGATGATGACGTCATTGAAAATCATGAAATTTTCGCAGATTTAAGAATAAACAAGTTAGATAATCCACATATAACTTATAAAGTTGAAGGCAGAAATTTAATTTTGAAAACTCAAAAACCTGCAATTGGTGTGAATGTCAGAGTTGACGGCGAAAATTATTCTGGAGATAATTTCTTTTCACTATTTCCCGGAAAAACAAAGATTTTAAAGAATGTCGAAGGAGAAGTATTTGTAAAAAGTGCATTTGATTTCTTGTAACATTTAGAACATGGGGGATGGGAAAAACAAAGCAAAGCTCTGTTTTGACTTTATATATGTTTTTGGGTGGGCAGCTCGTATTTTATATCTTATGACTCTTTATTTCTGAGAAGGTAAGGTTAATACGAGCAAAAGCCCCCCTGTTTTTTAAATACCATATAAATGCTCTTTTATCATGCCAAAAGTGTTTTAAGAATACCTTCAGGAATTAAATAAAATCTCATAATAGGTGGTTGATTTCATGAAGCATAAATCAGTTAGTAGGAGAATAATAAATATTATTTTAGTAATATTCTTACTCTTCGGTTTATCGATTGTTTTTAATATAATTTCACTCAGTAATTCCAATAGAGGGCTTGAAACGTATAAAAAGCTATCAGAAGATGTCAATACTTTAACAGAGGTTGAAACAACTTTTCTTGAAGCAACGCTTGATTTTAAGGATTATCTTGTGGCATATGAAAATATTTTTGAAGAGTCATTTAAAAATAATTTATCATCTATTAATAGTTTTTTGGATTCATTGACTGGTAGTTCAATAGAAGCTACAAATGTGACACAGGTACATAGTTTAATGAGGCAGTACAATGATAGTTTTAATAAAATTGTTGAATTAGATACTCAAGCTAACAAACTTCTTACGGATTTTAATATAATGACTGACACGATTAAACAAGAACTTTCAAATTTTGACAGCTTATCTAAAAAATACAGTGTTTTAGCATTTTCATTGCTTCCTGAAAATCCAGTTACAACAGTAGATACTATAAACGACGCTGTTCACATTTATTTTTCAACCAGATCAGCTAGTGATAAAATAAGCGTTCTTAACCTATTTTCAAACTTCAAAAATAATTTGGCTTTCGTAGAGTTTGGATTGACAAACGACGAATTAAAGAATGCCTTTTCACAATTAATGAATAATATAGAAAATCTAGAAACCGAGTTTAATGAACTAGTTAACTTAATCGAATCTCAAGGCCCAATAATCCAAGAAATGGAACAATTAAGGGTAGAAATACTAAACCTATTAGAAGACCAAAGGGCTCAATTAAAAGAACAACAAGACACATTAGGGCCACAACTAATAGAAAAGAACAACAACTCCATCCTACTAACAATAATATTAACAGTAATAGCCTTTGTAGTAGCAATAATAATGGTCATATATCTAATACGCAGTATAACCAAACCATTACTTGAACTAAGAAACAAGATAAACCAATTCAAAGAAGGAGACTTAACAGTAGACTTTCAAGTAAAAAGCAAAGATGAAATAGGACAAATGGCGTTAGCTCTATCAGAGATGAGTAAAGAACTAAGAAATTCAATGGGATCGATAAGACAAGCTTCAGACAAAGTACAAGAATCCTCAGTCAACCTAACCAAGACCTCGCAAGAAAGCAGAGAAAACTCAGAAGAACTAAAAAGACAAATGGATACGATACAGACATATGCAGAAGAGACAGCAGGAAATGTAGAAGAAGTAACCTCAGGAGTAGATGAAGTAGCAAGAGCGGCGCAAGGAGTATCGCGAGATGCCCAAAGATTAAGTGAAGAAGCAGAAAACACAAACAAAGCAGCCCAAGAAGGAAGTCAAACAATACTAAGTATAAGTGAAATAGTAAAAGAAGCAGTAGAAAGGACAAAAGAAAGCCAAGAAGAAGTAACCCAACTAGCAACGAATGCAAAAGATGTACAAAGCATAGTAGAAACGATAAACTCGATAACGGAACAAACGAATCTACTAGCCTTAAATGCAGCGATAGAAGCGGCAAGGGCAGGAGAAGCTGGAAGAGGATTTGCAGTAGTAGCAGATGAAATAAGAAAGTTAGCCGAAGAGTCAAGAAACGCGACAGACGAAATAAGTCAGATACTAACAAACATAACGCAAGGAACAAAGAAAGTAAACGACTCAACAAACAAAGTAGTAGAAACGATAGAAGAAGTGAACAAAAAAATGGACAATGTACTAGAGAGTTTCAATAACATAAGAGAAAGAATAGAAAAGATGAATCAAGGGATAGAAAACATGACAGCAAGTGCAGAAGAACAAAGTGCAAGTGCCCAAGAGATGAGTTCAGCGATAGAAAGGGTAGCCAGGGCAGTCTCAGAGATAAGTGAACAACTAGAAAACTCAAGAAAGGTAATAGACAGACAACTAAATCAATCAGTAGAGATAAACGAAAGTGCAAAAGAGTTGAGTGAATTATCTTCTGAACTAGAGGCTTTAGTTAAGAGATTTAAGATATAATAACAAAAAATACAATTTGGGAGTGATGCCTTTGAAATTTGGATTTGACCATTTTGCGATAACTGTTTCAAATTTACAACAATCAATACGGTTTTATAGGGATGTTTTAGGTTTTAAAGTTTTGGGTCAGTTAATTCAAGATAATGGAAATTTTATAATTGTCTATCTAGATATGGGAAATGGTAAAATACTTGAATTATTTCAATTTACCGAGAAAGGCGAACCAATAACATCGTACAATGACAAAAATATTGGTATGAAGCATTTTGCTTTCAAGGTTGATAATGTTGACGAAGCCTATGAGTATTTAAAAAAGAAAGGTGTTGAATTTACTATGGAACCTACTAATGCAGAAGGCGGAGTGAGAATAGCATTCTTTAAAGATCCAGATGGTATCCTTATTGAAATAATTCAAGGAGAGCTCAAATTAAAACCTTTTGAAAATTAACTTTAAAAATGGGTGATAGATAATGGCTACAATTAGAGATGTTGCGAGGGTTTCTGGATATTCTATAGCGACAGTATCAAGAGTTTTAAATGGATATGATAACGTTTCACCAGAAACCAGGAAAAAAGTATTAAAGGTTGTAAAAGAGTTAAACTATAAAAGAAGCGATAGTATGAAAGGCAGTTCGTATAAGGTTGTTGGGGTGCTTGTGCCAGATTTATTTGGATACTATTATGGAATAATCGCAGAAAGTATTAAAGAGGTATTAATAAAAAGTCATATAGAAATGTTTCTTTCAACATTTAGAAATTCAATTGAAAAAGAAAAAGAGGCGTTAGAGGAATTTTTTGGTCGGAAGGTAGATGGAATTATTGTATGTACAACGTATGATGATGAAGATAGTTTAGAAAAATTTGTGACAACAGGAATACCTGTTGTGGCATTAGATAGGGATCAATCTGAGCTAAAGATAGACATTATAACTATAGAAAATTATAATTCAACCTTAAAGATAGCCCAATATTTGTATAATATGGGTCACAAAAGGGTTGTCCATGTAGAAGGTCCTTTAAGGATTTATTCTGCTAGGGAAAGAAAAAAGGCTTTTCAGGATTTTGCTCAAAAAAACAAAGACTTTGAAGTAATTTTCATTCCAGGAGGATTTGATGCTCAATCAGGATACACATCAATAAAACAATATCTTAAAAAGAATGGAAAAGACTTTACCGCTGCCTTTTTCGTAAACGACTGGGTTGCTTTAGGTGGTCTTAAGGCTTTGAGGGAAGCTGGATATTCATGCCCAGAGGATGTTTCTGTTGTAGGTTTTGATGATGCCCCTTTTGCTAAATATTTACATCCATCATTGACAACTATATGTCAACCGATGTATGAAATGGGGTTAAATGCCGGTAAACTTATAGTGGAAAAACTTGAAGGGAAAAAAGAAAGTCGAGTCAAAAGGAGAATTATTCTTCCAACGGAAATTGTTGTCAGAGATTCTGTTAAGAAGATTTGAAATAACAATTATTTAATTATAATATTGTTTAGCAAATACAGTAAAAAAGAGGCTTTTCAGCCTCTTTTTTATTCCTTGGGTTTTACAAGAAATTTGATTGCAGTTCTCTCTTCTCCTTCAATTTCTACGTCCGCGAAAGCAGGTACACATACTAGATCAATGCCACTTGGTGCAACATATCCTCTTGCTATAGCTATAGCCTTCACTGCTTGATTAACCGCACCAGCACCAATGGCTTGCAATTCGGCGACTCCCTTCTCCCTGATAATAGCAGCTAGAGCCCCTGCAACTGCAACAGGTTTTGAATTTGCTGCTACCTTAAGTACTTCTATCTCTGCCATGAACGATACCTCCTTGTAATGTTTTGATTTTAACTTTGACTTGTTTAGGACTGAATGGCGCGTCTGGTGGGATTCGAACCCACAAGCCTTCGGATCCGAAGTCCGACGCTCTATCCAATTGAGCTACAGACGCTATACTTATTATTAATTATACCTTAAACTAACCATATAAATCAAGAGAGAAAATAAAGTTAATCATGGTATAATTTATAACATGGAGGGAAGCAATATGTTAGAAATTCAGAATAATGTTTTTTTAGCGTTTGATTTAGAAACAACAGGATTAAGTCCAGAGTATGGAGACAGAATTATAGAAATAGCTGCCATACCTATTTTTAACAAAAAAATTAAATTTAAATATTCATTTCATACGTTGGTAAATCCAATGATTTTTATACCAGGAGAAGTTTCAAGGTTTCATAAGTTAAACAATGAAGATGTATCTCAAGCACCTTTATTGATAGACGTTTTTCCTAGATTTAAGGAATATATTGATGATTCAATATTAGTATCTCATAACGCTAAAATGGACCTAAGATTTTTAGATATAGCTGCAAAAGAAAGTGGAATGTTTTCAATTGATAATTATTATATAGATACTTTGGAGGTGTCAAAGTATTTTTTAGAAAGTGGTCCATATAATCTTGAACATCTTTCAAATAAATTTAATCTTGGTATAAATAAATTTCATAGGGCTTGGGATGATGCTTTAGCTACAGCTCGATTATTTCAAAAGTATATAAATCTTTTTTCTCTAAAAGCATTAGAAAATTTTATTCGAAAATGGGGTGATTAGTCTTGGTTAAAAATTATATATTGGATACAAATGTATTAATACATGACCCAAATTGTATATTTAAATTTGAAGATAATAATTTAATTATACCTTTTCCAGTTATAGAAGAAATTGATAAGCTCAAAACAAGAAGTGATAAAGTTGCTAAATCTGCAAGAGATGTAGCCCGTATTTTGGATAGTCTACGAGATGGAATGCCTCTTCAAAAAGGTGTTAAGTTACAAAATGGAGGAACATTGAAAATATTGGCTATAGAAAAGAATGATCCTAAATACAAAATGCCAAGCTATTTAGGAGAATCAAAAGATAATTTTATATTGTATTATGCATTATATTTAAAAGAAGTAGATAAAAATTTCAAAACAATAATTGTAAGTAAAGATTTGAATTTAAGAATTAAAGCTGATGCGCTTGGTATAGAAAGTCAAGATTATTTAAGTGACAAGATTGATATTGAGCTTTTACCAGATGGATACATAATAATAGATAATCCAACTAAACATTTAGAAATCAAAGACACATATACTTATAGCGAATTAGGACTTAACGAAGAGCCATATCCTAATACCTATTTAAAATATGGTGAGAAGTTATTAAGATATAATAAAAAGAAACAGGCATTTGAAAAAATACAAATGACTTTTAATAGTGTAATTTTTGGTATTACCCCGAGAAGTGCGGAACAAGTATTTGCGTTGGATGCTTTGTTGGATCCTGACATCCCTTTTGTAACTCTGGTAGGTATTGCTGGAACAGGTAAGACTTTATTAGCACTTGCAGCGGGTCTATATAATATTTTAGAAAACAAAGTATATGATAGATTGTTAGTATCGAAACCAGTAATTCCTATGGGAAAAGATATTGGATACATACCTGGAGGCATAGAGGAAAAAATGAGGCCCTGGTTACAATCTATATATGATAATTTAGATTTCTTATTTAAAGGCAAAGGGAAAAAACCTGATGAGTATTTAACAAAAAGAGACTTGCTAGAAATAGAAGTTTTATCTTATATACGAGGTAGGACAATACCAAATCAGTATATGATAGTGGATGAAGCTCAAAATCTAACTCCAAGTGAAGTAAAAACTATTTTAACAAGAGCAGGTGAAGGAACCAAGATCGTCTTTACTGGAGATCCATATCAAATAGATAATCTTTATTTAGACAGTTCTTCGAATGGACTCGTCTATGCGGCTTCAAAGTTTAAAGGAATAGATTTAGCTGCAAACATAACTATGAAGAAGGGTGAAAGATCTGAATTAGCAACCATTTCTGCAGAAATATTATAACTTGTGTAGCAATTAAAATGAAAGTTGGAAAAACAGGAGGGCGAACTAATAAATGCCGTATGATAACAGCATCCCGGAGTTTGATATCTTCATAGATATTGCAGAAGAAGATATTCATCTATTGATTTATTTGATAGAAGCGGAAGCACACATAATGAATGTTAGGAAAAGACAAAAGAATGGATATTTTAAAATAATTGTTCCAGCAGGTTTTTTAGATGAATCACTCATTTTACTCAATTCATTGAAAAAATCAGACATCAAATTGGAGGTTATAAGTGTTGAACCGCATGACGGGATTATTTAAATATATTCCTATTCCCCAAGAACATAGTCCAGATATATACTCAGTAGATTATGAGAATCTAAAAAAACTAGGGTTTACAACTATTCTTATGGATTATGACTTTACTGTTACAGGTTGGAGAGATGACAACATAACTGACAAAACTTTAAAGCTTTTTGATAAATTGATAGAAGAAGGTTTTAAAGTAGCTATTGTTACAAATGCAAAAAGAGAAAAGGTGAAAATAATTGAAGAATTAACTAATGGCAAAGTGAAAGTCTATACAAGTATGAAAAAGCCTAATACAAAAAAATTAAAAGAAGTTTTGCAAGAAATGGATTCAAAAGAATCAGAAACAGTAATAATAGGAGACTTGTTTATTACAGACATTAGTGTAGGAAACAAGCTAGGATTGTACACAATATTGATAAACCCGTACACATATGGTCTAGAAAGCAAGTTTAAAAAATTTGTTGCAGGTTTTTCAAAGTTTGCATATAATGTCTTTTTTTATACTATTGGTTGGTTTTTTAGATTTATCGACTTAGCAGCGCCTAATGAGTTTAGAGAAAATATTTTTGACATAGATTATATTCAGTTAAAAGAAAAAGGGTACAAGATGATTATATTTGATTTTGATAACACATTAAATGAATACCATAAGGATTTCTTAACTCCAGAAGCTACGGATTTGATTATAAGGCTTAAAGAAATGGGGTTCTATTTATTAATAGCTAGTAATGGAAGAAAGAGTCGTTTTAAATCTTTAGAAATGGATTTAGATGAATTAGGAGTAGATCTTTTAACTGCAGCTAGGAAACCTCTTAAATTTAAAATAAGGAAAAAAATAAAGTACTTAGGTTATAAGCCAAGTGAGATAGTGATGATAGGTGATCAGCTTTTTACTGACGTAGTATGTGGTAATGCCTTTAAATTTTACACCATAAAAGTTGAACCACTAACAACAAATGAAGGGATTTGGACAAGAATGATCCGTTTTTTTGAACAAATAGCTTTGAAAGGGATAAGGGAAAAGCCAACACTTAGTAATAATGAAGAAAAAAAGATAGGAAAGGATTCTTCAATTACTAAAAATAAATTAACTAAATAATTATTAATTTTAAAAATGTTTAAAAATTAAGAAAAATAAAGAAAAATTAAAATAAACACGAATATTTAGGTCTGATTGTGAATAACTAGCGCTAATCAGACTTTTTTTTGAAGAAGAAAAATAATATAAATTTGGAGGGTTAAGCGTTGATCAAGAAGGCGTATTGAATTTTAAGCCTTGGCTGCCTGAACAATGGAAAGAACTATCTTTTAAATTGAGATGGAGAGATGCTAAATTAAAAGTTGACATTCTACAAGACAAGATTGTCTTTTTGTCTGATCAGACATTGAAAATCAGGGTCTTTTCGAAGGATTATATCTTGGAACAAAATAAACCATTTACATGTCAAAGATAAAACATTTATAAATCTAAAAAAACGGGCTTAAAGCCCGTTTTTTATTAAGCTCCATATTTTTCAAGTTTTCCTGCATGAGCTAAAGCTAAAGGCAATAGATCTAATGCAGATATAGTACCTAACACTCCTCTAGCACATTCAAATTCGTCAAACACATTTGATAAACCTTTTCTAACAAATTTAGAATTAATGAGTACAGGTACTGGATGCCAACTATGTGATTTCATAGGTGCTGGGGTTGAATGATCCCCAGTAATGATTAAAACATCTGGCTTCAATGCTAAAATATCTTTTAGTACCCTATCGGTATTTTCTATAACTTTAACTTTTTCATTAAAATTACCGTCTTCTCCATAAGAATCGGTCTTTTTGACATGAACGAAGAAAAAGTCATATTTATTCCAATTCGCCTTTAAGGTTTCAATTTCATCTTCAATAGTTTCTCCAGTTTTGATAATTTGCATTCCTACTAATTTAGCTAAGCCTCTGTACATTGGATAAGTTGCAATCGCTGCTGCATCTAACTTATAAATTTCTTTAAAAGTTGGAAGCTTTGGATGTTTAGAAAATCCTCTTAGTAAAGCAAAATTCATTTTTGGTTGATCTTTAAGTACTTCACCAATTTCTTTTAGTAATTTATTGGCTATCTTTGCCATTTTTTCTGAATCGGGATTTAGAGACTTTGCCCATTCCATAGGGTGTCCTTCTTTTTGTGGGTCAGCATCAGATACTTCGTCAAACAAGCCTTCTCCTGAAAATTTTACTACGAATCGGTGTTCTTTTCCAGGATAAAAAGTTATTTTAACATCATCAATTTGTTTAATTTTTTCAGATAATAGTTCGACAATTTTTTTCGATTCTTCAGAAGCAGGTCTTCCTGCTCTTCTATCAATGATTACTCCATTTTTTATAGTTGCAAAGTTTGCTCTTGCAACAACATCTTTTGGGCCTACTTCGACGTCCAAGCCAAGAGCTTCTAAGATACCTCTACCAATTTGATATTTCAAGGGGTCATATCCAAAAAGCGATAAATGGCCTGGGCCACTTCCAGGGGTTATACCTTGAAATACCGCAATACTCTGGCCTAATTCGCTTTCTTTTGCCAATGAATCCATAATAGGTTTATTAGCTGCTTTTAAAGGAGTTTTTCCTTCTTCGTTAGGTAGATCACCAACACCGTCCATAACCAAAAGAACTATTTTTGAATCTGTCTTAATTGATAAATCTTTAATGATATTTTGTCTATCAAATGAAATCAAAAATGACACCTCCTGATTTTAAAGTTTTTACTCACTTTAGAAATTTTAAAAAATATGCGAGAATAGCCTCAACGTCGAACCCTTTTAAATTCAGGGTCTTATTATATTTCTATTTATCGGAACATAATACTTACACATCTAATTCTGTAATAAGAATGTTTAGATTATCTTGAAATAGGAAATTTCAAAGTTAATTCATAGCAAATTTTTTGATGAACACGGTAATTTCTTTGGTTTGTAACTAAGTTTGTGTTCCTCAAATTAAACACTGAGTGACAAATTTAACTTTTACAATTATACCATAAAATATATTCTTTAAATTTTAAATCGGCTGGTTTCTTCTTTCAAATTATGTGCGATTTTGTTTAAAATTTCTACTTGTTCGAGTAAAGAGTTAATTGCATCACTATCAGCTTTTATTCCTTCTTCTACTATATTTAGTTTAGAAATAGTTGTGTTTGTTTGAGATTCTATTCCTTGTATTTCATTTTTAAACTCTTCAATAGTTTGATTTTGTTCTCTTACAGATTGAGTAAGGTCATTTACAACACTTGTTAATGATTTTGAAGAATTTTCAAGATTGTTGAAACCTTCTTCAAAAACCTTTATGGTGTTTCCGAGGTCATTAGTTTTTTTGTTTGTTTCCTGGATTCCTTGAGCTAGAGTTTTTAAACTGTTCAATATATTTATCATTTTATCTGAAATACCCATTGCTGTCATTGACGTTTCTTCCGATAAATTACGAATTTCTTCTGCAACCACTGCGAATCCTTTTCCGGCTTCTCCGGCTCTTGCTGCTTCTATAGAAGCATTTAAAGCTAATAAATTTGTTTGCTTTGCTATATCAGAAATATTTTTTACAAATTCATTAATCTTTTCAACTTCTTTAGAAAAATTATCTACACTGACACTTGAGTTTTTGACAAGTTCTTCAACGGAATTTGAAACGTTTAAAACTGAGCCTACAAATTTTTTTCCTTCATTTGCAAAAGTTATTGTTTCATTTGAAATTTTTGATATATTTTCCGTAGCATTTTTTACCTTTCTTGAGTTTGAAATTAACTCATCAATTTTTTCTGAAAACCTTGAAGAAATTTTAGAGACAGTGTCTCCAAGATCTTTAATCTGTTCTAGTAAGGAGTTTAAATTTTGTTGGGTATTTTTCAATAGTTTAGATTTTTCATCTACATTTTTAGATGAAACAATTATTTGTTCAGAGTCTTCTAAAAGATTTTTGATCATCATTTTAAGCGAAGAAATTGTTTTGTTTAATTCCTTATTCATTTGATCAAATTCATCTTTTATTTGAGTTACATGAGATATTTCTACTGTCAAATCACCTTCTGATAATCTCTGTAGGTTTTTCGTAAAGTTTCTAATTTGTGTTCCAAATCTACGACTCAATAGATAAGATACAAAAATAATTATTAAAATCAAAATAATTAAAATAATAATAGTGTTTCGTATAATTTTATTTAAGCCTAAGTCTATTTCAAAGGTGACCTCTTTGGCTGTGAGGGTTGGAAGATCAAAAGATGTTTCAAGGGGGATGTTAATTGATGCATCAAAATCTTGGTAGTCCTTAGATATTTGTATATACAACCCATCGAATTCTTCTGTTTGAAAGTAATAACTTCTCTTGGGCTTGTTTAGTATTTCTTCTGTAACAAATTTGGCATTTAATTTATTTTCATCTATATAAATTTCGTCTTTAGGAAAATTGGAATAAATGAAATTATAGTTTTTATCATAAAGAGTTACTGAGGCATCAAGTAATTTTGAAATTTCAAGCAATTTTTGATTTTCAAATTCTTCAATAATAACTAAAAAACCATTGACAGTGTTGGTTGCTATTGGGTCAACAATTGGAAATACACCAATAAAATACGGAATTGAGTTAAAAGACTTTGTTTTAACAACGGGGGTTAAATATCCAATTTCTAGAATATTCGTAAATATTTCTTTGAGGAAATCATCTAAATTCAATTGTTTTGTGTATTCATAGCCTTTTGAATAGGTTTCAGCCTTTTTTTGAAGTTTATAGGTTTGATTTTTGGAGGTTACTTCTACTCCAGTTCCAGCAGTGTTCGGAGGATAAAGTATCCAAAGTTGCATACCATTATATTCTTGAGTTGTAACAAATGGTTCTAAGATGCTGTATCTTTCCATTAAGGATATAGACTTTGAAGCAGTTTTTTCCTTAAGTATAGTATCAGATGCTATTAATTTTCCAGTTTTTTCAAGCGTTCTTTTTTCCGAGTCGAGAAAGTTTGAGAATATTGTTCCTAAAGTTTTTAGTGAATTGTCAAAGGATTGAGTGTACATTTCTTTCATTTGTTTGGATACTTCTTCTTCGATTAGTGTGATTTGACTTTTTAAATAGTTATTGTACGAGTTTAGCTGTTCTTGTACAGCGTCGTTATACTCATTTATTTGTTTTAGATATTCGTTGTTCAAATCTTCCACTACATATGAGATGTTAGCTTCGTTCTCTAAGGTTTTATTTTGAATAGACAGTGTTATATAAATTACTAAGAAGATACATGGCAGTAAGCCAAGGACCAAAAGTATAATACTAATTTTGTTGCTAAATTTGTTAAACCATTTTATGTTCATGTTCTCTCTGTCTCTTGGTTTCATTTTGATTCCTCCCATGAAAGCGTTTTCTAAATCATTTATATTATATAACAAAAAATGATTATATATAGTAATTAAATATTCCAAAATAGTAAGAATAACAAAATAAAAAGAGGAAAAACCCTCTTTTTATTTATTTGAACGTATTAATTCTATTAAACTATGCAAGACATTCGAAGCATGATCTTTAACTTTTACATTCTCCCATATTTTTCTTACGAATCCATCTGGATCAACTAATATGGTTGTTCTAATAACGCCCCAATGTTCCCTACCGTACATTTTCTTTAACTGCCATACACCTAACTTTTCTAGAACAACATGATCAGGGTCACTAAGAAGAAGAATTTTTAAATCATTTTTTTCTATAAATTTTTTATGAGATTCTTCAGAGTCAGGACTAATTCCTATAATTTCACAGTTATATTTTTTAAATTCAGAAAGCTTATTAGAAAAATCAAGTGCTTCCAATAAGCAACCTTTAGAGCCATCTTTTGGATAGAAATATATTACAAGCCATTTGCCTAAGAAATCATTGATATTTATTAATTCACCGTTTGCATCTTTCAAGGAAAATGTTGGTAGTCTATCTCCTTCCTCTAACCTAAAATATTTCATCCATATCAATCCTCCAGGTTTCTATATCTAGAAAGCGAATCCACCACCACCAATTTTAATTGTTATGTATGGACCGGTTGGACCAAATTTAGGAACATTAGAAACAGAAGTGTCAGACAATTTCCATCCGCCAATTGGATCAAATGGTGCAAACACATATCCTGCTGAAATTCCAATTGCAAATCCTCCTGTTGATGAAGAAGCTTTAAAAGTTAATATATAATCTGCTCCAAAACCAATTTTAAAAATAGGAATAGGTCCTGAGATAAATAAATTTTCATGATAATCGGTAAGAAGATCTTCAAATTTTTTAGAATCTGGAAATTCTGATACTTTAAATGTCATTCCTCCAAACCCAACTCCGCCCATTCCATAGACTCTTAAGGATTGTTTTGCATAGATTAAATATCCAATGTCGAAAAGGCCATAACCAACATCTAACTCAACGGTGTAATCATCGGCTTTTTCTGACAAGGTAATTCCATAGCCTTCTCCTCCATATAATGTTTTTCCTATCAGAGCATATCCACCGCCACCTGTATAAAAAGCTGGATTTGAAAATGTTGGTAGATTGTTATCATTCAACGTTTTGTTTAACTCACCAAGATCCATCCACTTTGCTCCAAAATCTCCACCACCCAATCCACCAAATTCTCCACCAGAAAATCCTTGGGAAAATGACAAACTTGCAACGATTATGACAATTAAACTTACTAAGGTTCTTGACAGGTTTTTCATTGTTTGTTACCTCCTTCGTTGCTATTAGATTTTGGTTACTTTAAAAATGCTGAGAGGTACATTTTATAAATTTTTGGATTAAATTATCCTTTTTGCCTGTATGAAGAAAGATATTTTTCTCTTAATTTTTTGGCATCTTGTGGTGACAGCTCTGAAATTTCTCCTATTTTCAATGCTTCTATATAAATTTGGGCAGTCTTTTCTGCAATGATTGAAGTAGTTAAAGCCTCAATTTCATTTTCTCCTATTGTGACTAGTCCATGGTTTTTTAATATAACTGCATAATTCATCTCTAGCGCTTCAACTGCTTTAAGCGCCAAATCTTTTGTTCCAGGTTCGCCATACTTTGCAACATTAATTCTTTCTCCACATATCATTACCCCATCTTCTATCAAGGGAGGGATGTATTCTTTTACAAGAGAAACTACCGAAGAATATATTGGGTGAGAATGTATTATGGCATTAACGTCTTTTCTGTTTTTATATATTTCTAAATGGAGTTGATATTCTGAAGAAGGCTTTCTAAATCCTTCTAAAATATTTCCATCAATGTCAATAACCATGACATCATCTTCGTTCATTTTATCATAAGGATATCCTGAAGGTGTGATGAATATTTTATCTCCATCTTTTATTGAAGCATTTCCCCAGGTACCTTTGACAAGACCATTTTTTTCCATTGAAAGACAAATATTAATTAGTCGCTGTTTTTCATTCATATTATATATTCTTTCTAACAAAACTTAGAAAGAAGGTCAGCCTCCTTTAATTGATATTTTTGCTGTCTTTAGGAATTTTAAAATCTGCATTATACATATGTTTCGTATTTGATTTTTACGAAATACCTCCTTAATTCTAATCGCTATTAACTCTTAATCTCTTTAACTTTTCGGTACTTGTACCGAGGAAGGGGAGAGGGCTCCGCCCTGAACCCATTATAAATTCAAATGCTTTTTTTAGAAAATCTTCCCTTCTAATTCGGTACTTGTACCGAGAAAGGGGAGAGGGCTCCGCCCTGAACCCATTATAAATTCAAATGCTTTTTTTAGAAAATCTTCCCTTCTAATTCGGTACTTGTACCGAGAAAGGGGAGAGGGCTCCGCCCTGAACCCATTATAAATTCAAATGCTTTTTTTAGAAAATCTTCCCTTCTAATTCGGTACTTGTACCGAGAAAGGGGAGAGGGCTCCGCCATGAACCCATTATAAATTCAAAAAAATGTTATTCGAAAATTCTAATTTATAAACGCATATTATAATATAGTTTAAAAATTATAAAAAAATGTTAATTCAAAATCATTCAATAATAAATCTATTTATATTGTCAATTTTACCAGATAATATAAAAATATTTTTAAAAAGTTCAAAAAAACTTATTGTTTCAGATAAATTTTAGGAGAAACAAGAATACCCATTGGTTTAAGTCTATATTCGTACGACCATCGGCTTCCTGTGGTTCTCCAAGCATCTGGTCCAAACCAAAAGTATGTATCGTCACAATTATGAACAGTTCCAAAGGCGTTTATTCTGTTGCCATATGCTGTTATGTCGATATCATGTTTTCCTTTATTTACTTTACCTAATTCTAATGTGTATGGAGCAAATGCTATCTTTCCTTTTTCTTGACCATCTACACTGATAGATAATAATGGGTTTCTGAATTGAGGAACTTCAATAGTTAGGTTTCCTTCATTGCATTCAATTGTGCAATGATAAGTAACATTGCCTGCATAAAAAGGAAGACCTTGGTTAACCCAATTTCCGAAAGTGAGTGCTTTTTGGGGTTCAACAATCTTTTTGTGTTTACCGCTAACCTTTACACCAAAATCTCCAAGAAGGTAGCACCATTCTACGTTAGTTTTTGAATTAAACGGAATTTCTAAAATTATCTCTGAAGTTCCTGGGCGAAGGTTTGGGATCTTGACTTTCTTAATACTTTTATCTACAAACCAACCTACAACTTCTGGTTCTACATGTTTCTTATTCACAAATATTTTTGTGTTTTCAACGTTTTCTAAGGCTAAACACAGATTTTTCAATTCTATATCCGATTCTATACTAAACTTAAGCTTCAATGCATGTTCAAAAGGTTCCTCTTTTTTATTTGTCCAAGGTTGAGCTAATTTGTTCATACGTAATGGGTAATTTAAGAGTTCTCTAAACTTATTATCTATTCGAAGTATCTCGTCTACCTGTTGCCAGCCTCTACCATCAAATGAATATTCTGCCATATCAAGTAATAGAACATTTGGTTCTGAAAGAGAATAATTTACTGGATCTTCTAATCTTATTTCTTTTGTTTGTTTCTCTACAATCGATAGGTTTTCTTTCTTCTTTTCACTTTCTTTAAAATTACTTGATTCAAGTTTTAATAGCAAACTATCATGGGGATAAAATTCATAATCAACAATAGTTTCACCGTTTATTATTTTTGCTTCAGTTTCTTTAATACTTCCATTAATTGTGTCGTATATTACTGGGTTGCATTCCCCTTTTATAATAATTTTTATCCTTTCTTTTTCTGCTATGTCTGGATTTTTCATTTTATACACATGAGAAATGAACAACCATTTATTGTTCGCGTCTTTTCTCATTTGATAAAATAGATTATCAGATGGTGATCCATCTTGTTTGATTATTTCTATGTCTCTGTATTGATTTAATTCTTGCATTAATTTACCTTTTGAAAACGGAATAACTGTCGACTTTTCTGCAAGTTTTTTTGCTTTATTTGATTCAACAGCATCAACAAATCGAGGTAGTTCACCTAAAAATATAATCTTTCCCCCTGTCTTTTGAAAGGCTTCTAATCTATCTAATGTAGTAGATCTTAATGTTTCACATCCAGGGACTATTATTACATCGTAGTTCATCGCTCCAACTTGGAAGGTCTTGTTTTCTTGAATTTTCGAGAGAGAAGGTAATAATGATTCTGCTATATAATCAAAATCAATCAATCCAAATAATAACCATTCGGTAATATTTTTAAAATTGTTTTCTAATTCCTCTCTTTTAATAGCAGTCTTATCTTGAGGTCCCCAATATAGCCAGTAAGATTCAATAGGGTGTATAACTCCTACCTTTACTTCTGGTGTCCCCCGAGTTAAAACAGTGTTCAATCGCGCAAAATGGTCTTCAATCAATGAATATTCTTTGTACCAAGGAATTTGATATCCGATGCTTGGAGGATAATCCCTTTTTGCTTCCCCTTGCATTGATACCCAGGTAAGATGGTGTACTCTAACCGTAACTCCTAAAGCAGCTTGCCAATCTCCAGCTAGTTTGTACCCTCTAAAATCGAAATCCCAATTTGTAACACCATATAATTCGCTTAGAACGCCTTCTCTTGCGTATTGATGCGCAGCGCTTTGAGCTTGTTTTGCTGTTGTAAATTCTCTCCTATCACAAAGCATATCAATTCCTGGAAGTTGAAAAGATCGATACGATCTCATTGCTTCACCAACACACGCAGTTTGGGACTCTAACGTTGGTTCTTCCATTAAATGACCTGTTAGCAAGATCCCGTGATTCTCACACCAATCTCCTATAGTATCAGCAAAAGCTTGGGTAAATCTTTCGGTTAAATGGTCGTGATATCTATACCTCACTAAAGAGATTTGGTCGTTTGGTAACTCCCAGATCAATTCTGGCAAATGATCTAATATACTTTGATTGTAGGAGTTAAAATAACTTTCTTCAAAATCATCTGTGAAAGGAAGAATTATCTCACTTTCATCTTCTGAAAATTGTAGATAACTTTTGCGTGTAAATTGCGGCTCATCTGTAAAAATCGCAGGAATAGATTTACCAAAATCTTCTCCTAATTCTTGAAAATATTTTTCGTGAGTTATTTCCACAAACGTTTCTATCGCTCTTTTATTAAGAGTATCTACGTAAGCTTGATTATTAAACCAAGGATCATCTGCAGCTATTTCAAGGTATGCATACCATATTTTGGAATTGTCTTTTGATTTTTCGTTGTCTTTTAACCTTTTGTAACGGGTTAGGTAACCATTTTCCAAAACAATTTCATATCTAGCTAGTAACTTTCTTTTTTTGCCTTGTTCTACTCTTTTGTTTGCTCGTAAATGTTCTACAACTATTTCGGAATCGTTATAATAAATGGGGGTGAAAACAAGAAAGCGTTGTCTATATTGATCATCTTTTGTTACATATCCGCCTGCAAAACCAGAAGGCCATCTGTCTTCATCATACAACCAGCATAGCATATCTTCTTCTTTTGCTTTTTCATTACATAACTTAACTAAACTCATAAACTCATCACTTAAATAATCAACTGCTAAACCTGTTCGTGAATGAATATGAAATCCACCTATTCCCATGATTTTAAAGTTATCTATTTGCTCAAGCAAATCTTCTTTATTTAAACTTGAGTTCCAAGCCCAAAATGGTGCACCTCTGTATTCACTTGTTGGATTTTTAAATAATTCTTGCGATATATCTCGTTTATTTTTTGGATATAACATGTTCTTTGTCTCCTTTCGTTATGTTTACTGTCTTTAAAAATTCTAAAATCAAAGTTATTTTTAATTTTTATAAAAAAGCTCTTTAACTTTTTTGATACTTGTAGCTAAGAAGGGTGAGGGCTGCGCCCTGTTACCCTCATAAATTCAAAAACAATAATTAAATTATGGCTTTTTAATACTTGCAGCTAAGAAGGGAGAGGGCTGCGCCCTGTTACCCTCATAAATTCAAAATTTTATTTTGAGATAATTTTTATTTCTAAAGTACTTATTATGTTTTAATATATTAGAGTTTCATATGTAATTAATTATTGGATTTAAAATAATAGATAGTATTTATTTGTAAAAAGTGGTCAATATATGATGATCTTATGATATAATTTCATCATAATATATCATAATGTCTTTGAAAACTAAAACGAAGCTAACTAAAGGTGTTTTGAGTTATATCAAGTTAGTCGACAATAATTTGATATATTCGAGTTTTTTGAAAGAAACACAATTATTAAAATATTTAAAAGTATAAGGAGTGAGTTGTATTGAACAAAATTATGAGGCAAGATAAAATATTAGAAATTTTACAAAATAGGAATTCTGTTAATTTGGATGATTTAGCAAAAGAACTGAAAGTATCAATGGTGACAATTAGGCGAGATGTTGCAGAGTTATATGAAAGGGGATTAATAGAAAAGTTTTACGGCGGTATAAGAAAAAGGAATCATTTTACTGAAGCATTATTTTTTGAAAGAGTGAAAATTAATCAAGATAAAAAAGAAAAGATTGCAGAATTAGCATTGAGGTTTATAAGTAGAGATAGTACTGTTTTTCTGGATGCAAGTAGCACTTGTTATCTTTTAGCTAGAAAGTTAGCAGAAAGATATGAGTTTTTAAATATAGTTACTAACAACTTATATACAGCCTTAGCACTTGCAGAAAACACGACTCATAATATAATAGTAATTGGTGGAACGTTAGATAACAAAAATGGGGTTACTATGGGAGTTATTCCAGAAAATATGATGAAGGAGATACGAGTAGAAAAAGCATTTTTCTCTTGTAGTGCATTTTCTGTGGATGAAGGAGCTTTTGAAAATCTACCACAAAGTGCTAGCATAAAGAAAATAGTTGGTGAAAATTGTGATGAAATATATATGCTAGTTGATAGTTCAAAATTTGATAAAAGATCGATCATGAAAACTTTCAGTATAGAAGAAATAGATAAGTTTGTTTCTGATTCATTTGATGAAAAGATATATAAAGTTTTCAAAGATAATTTTATATATCAATAAGGGGCTTAAGTCAAGCCCCTTATTTTCATTTAATTTTTCTAATTAAATTACTTTTTACTGTAGTGTTTTCTCATTTCTTCATTTTCTGGTAAAGCTAATATTTCATCTATAACTTTCACTACTTGTTCATAAGATCTGGTTCTAGGATCTCTTATCAAAAATTCCTCTAAAACTCTTCTATCCCCTGTTAAAAAGGCTTCTAGTGCCCATTCCATTCTTAATATTCTTGGCATTAAGTACATCTTTTTGATTCTTTCTGGTATATCGGGATCGATTTTATATGGATGGATTCCATTTTTGTCTGCATATACTGGTATCTCTACTGCCACATCATCTGCAATTCCTGGGATGGTTCCTTTGTTGAGAATATTTAATACTAAGTCAACTTTTTCATCGTTCAATAAGGCGTTTGCTAGTAAAATATGTTGTTCTCCGCTTTTCTTTTCAGGATCTAACAGTTCATAGACTTCCTTGGTATACTCTTTTTTCAAATCATCTTTTGCAGTAGATATTATCGCTTGTTGTGTTTCTTTAGAGAGTAATTTTGCTTTTGGATTTTCTTTAAAATATTTTGCAACTTGTTGGGTTATTATCGCTCTTTCTGCTTGCCTTTCTTGATACCATTTCCAGCCTAATTCTGAGTCAACACCACCCCATGGTTCACCAAACCATTTTTTCTTTGTTTCAAGATTATAATGATATTTCCAACTTCCATTTCTCACAGTATCTCCTATAGGCATCCTTCCATAAAATTCATACATGTCTTTTGCAACAAGCGATATTTGATCATCGAAAGGATTGGTTGGTTTAAAGTTTTTGAGTTCTTTTTCAAGTAATTCATCTATGAGGTGATGAGCATCTTTTCCTTCATATTTAAATCTTGTCAACCAAATCCCATGGTTGACTCCAGCAACTTGCCAATCAACCTTTTGCTTTTCTAATCCCATTTTCTCAATTATATAATCTACACCATGATGACCATGGCATATACCAACCATATTAATTGGAACAACTCTTGAAATTAAGGTTGTTAATTCAAAAACAGGGTTTGCAGCTTGAAGTAACCAAGCTTTGGGAGATAGTTTTTCGATAAGTTTTGCAACATCAAACATAAATTTTATTTGATTGAAATTTGAAATTGTGTAATAGTCAGATACCATGTTGAACTCTTGTGCATCAATCCCCCTATAATAACCATACTTTTCAGAAATTTGTCTAACCTTCTCAAAATAACTATGACCACCAACTAAGGCTGTGTTTACAACAAAGCTCGCATCTTTAATGGAATCTTCTAAGTTCATAGTAGTTTCGAATCTAAGATCAGAACCTAATTCTTCAGCATATTTTTTAGCTAATGTATGAACAGCGTTTAACCTATTTTTATCAATATCCATAAGCGACACAAGGCTTCCTGATAATCCTTTTGTTTTGCATAAGTCTCCTACTAATCTTAGTGAAAAGGATGCACTTCCTGCTCCTATAATACTTATTTTTACTCCTGGCATGTTTTATCTTTCCTCCTTGAGATTTTTTATTGGTACTTTCTAGTTTATTAAGAAAAAATTATTAACAAGATATAATTCATTATTTTCTCCTTTCAAAATGGTTATGCCTTTATTATTAAATTAAATCTCCATATATTACGCCCATTTCTCAAGTGGATTTTCTTTCTACTAATCTTGGTGGAAGTGAAACTTGATCTGAAGAACAATATTATATAGGTATTTATTGGCTTCTTCTTCAAGAGATTCAAGAATTTGTGGGAAGTAAAGGTTTGAAATTTGAGACAATATAAATCCTCTTACATAGCTTTTGTTATTAACAAAGCTTCGAGCTATTTTGTTAGGCTGATAGTTATATTTTTTGATATATTTGAGGACTTTTTTCTGACTTAAGGGTTCACATTCTTTTGTAACTTTGTTAAATATTAAGATCTTTCTTTAGCGGGCGTTCAATTTGCTTTTTAGGTAACACTGTTCTCTAAAAGCTGCTATTTCGGCTTCAAGATTAGTGTTTGCAGATTCGCCAAAAAAAGCATGAATTATAGGGACAACTAAAGTTGGATTATGCTTTAACTCTTCTTTTATAATGGCATCAATTTTTGCCATTGCCACTCCCTCTTGCATGCAAGTAAATGGACCAACGTGAAATATACCTGAAACTTTTTGTTGACTATTGGAAAGTTCGCCGTTTAAAAATTTTAGGAAAGTACCGATGACTAAAGGTGATTCACCCATAATGTCGCCATGATAACGTCGGCTGTTTTGCATGTCTTCAATAATTTTTCGTGGTGTGGGGACAATATGGCGTTCTTGTAGATGGTTACCAAATATTGTTTTGAATCGCCAGTCTACGAAAGCCATATATTTTTCAACAAAACCAAATATAAAGCTTGGGTTTCTTCTATTAGTTATGTACATTACATATTCTAACCATTCGGATATAGAACCTCTTATTATTTCTAATCTTTCTTCTTCAATTTTTTGTATGACATAGTCAGCATATGGATCATGCTGTCTAGTATAAATTTCCCCTATATATAATACTAGTGGTAATGAATGTTCATTTGCACTAGGTGCTAATTCAGAGAAAATCTTAGTAGTTTCTCTGACCCATTTTTTCAAAAATTTATAAGATGCACCATGTTTTATAAGAAGGTTTTGTAGACTTTTCCATTGTTGATCACAAACCTCATCAAATTTTTTGAAATCATCACAATAAGGTCTAAATCTTCTTATTAAATCATCTCCCATATCAGCCATTTTAACTGCTCTGAAAATATAGAGAAGTGCACCTACTTTTGAAGTAAGTGTCTTGAATTGTTCTGGTACAACGATATCAAAATAGCCAACATCTGCAGAAGGGCTTATAAGATATATGCCTTCCATTCCTTCTTGTCTCAAGAATATTTTTATTACTTCTCCATATTTTCCAAATCGACATGGCCCAGCAGTGGTGGGTAAAAATAGAACAATATTTTCATTTATCCATTTTTTCCCTTTTTCTTTAGCCATTTCTTCCAATTCTGCCATCACATCTCCTACTACACCACGTAATGGAAAACATACCTCTGTTGTAAGAAATCTATCTGAATATTCCTTTGATTTAGGGGTAGCTGAGGGTATTACTTTTGATTCGATACCGTAATGTCTTAAGATTGAAACGCCCAAATTACTTGCTTCTCCCATGTAAGGAATAAGCCATAGTTTTTTACCTAGTTCAAGTTGTTTATTATGTTTTCCATTTGGAAATAAAACAAAGTTTGTCAAGTCTATATTCGTTTTAGGAGTTGCTTTTTTGACCAACCGTTCATGTGCTTCTGCACGAGTAACAAAAGGAGCATTATTAGTCTGTGCATCAGTTACTAAGTGTAAGAAAGGTTTTTCTACTCTTTTGAATATTTCATCCTCATGATAGAATTTAACTGAATCAGGGCCACATGCGAAATTCATCTGTCTTATTGGAAAAAGTTTTGGATGTTTTGCAACAAATATTGAAGCCTGAAGAATGTGGGAGTTTTGGTACCAGTATTCGTTATAGGACAGATCGTCAATTGGAATATCCTTATAATAGTTCTCTAAAAATGTTTGGGGGATATATCTCATGCCTCTTTGTTTTGTGAACATTGAACCTGATTGAGATGAAGCCTGAGGATCCAGTATAACATAATCGCGACCTAATCCTATATAACCGATTTCCCTGGATTTTTCTAATTCTTTTAAGAATCGTTCACCTTGCTTGTAGAGATCTTCTTTAAATTCAGTAACTTTTTTATCTGCAATATAGATAGCTTTCAAAATATCTTTTTTTGTAATGTTGTAACCAATGCGTGTAAACTCTTCAAAAAGAGATTGAGAAGTTCTTTCATTATCTTTCCAATAAATAATGGGCAAAATTTCTCTTTGTGGTTGAAGACCAATAATATCTTGGATTAAGTATCCCTCAGCTTCGGTATATATACAGAATTTTCTGTATGGTTTTCTTTCTCTTATTTCTTCAATTGGAGCAGGATTAAAAAGATGCTTGATTCTATTATCCTTTGCAAGTAGGTCAGCATGTCCTAAAACCAATTTCATAGCGATACAAAACTCTGTGGGGGCTATATTTATGCCTCTTTGGGCGATTTCTTCATTTGAAACCGGTGTAATAACAGGCATAAAACCTAATTCTCTTAGCAAAGCTCCAGCCCAAATTCCCATTTCTCCAAGAGTTATACCACTTCTGTGAATCCCTACTGTGGGAATACTTTTATCTTCTAATTTATTTAGTTGATCATAAGTTATTCCATTAAAATGCTTTTCAAATATATTATGATATATTTCTACGTAATCTGTTCTTGTAACATTAACCCCTTCACTGTTTCCTCTGGGGCAAAAACCTCCAGTAATTATTTCTTCATCACCGATTGTAAATATTTTTAGTTTGCAATTTCTCATTTTACAGGAAAGTTGGCCATAATGTTCAGAACATAAAATTTCTTTCTTATCAAATGACATGTTTACAAATTCAAATCCTCTAAATGCTGATTGAACAATTTTATCCTTTTTTCTTGCTTCAATTATTTCATCTCTAAGAAAAAGTCCAGCTCCCCAAGCACCAAATAATTCTCTGTGAGGGTAAGCATATATATCTTTACCTGTGACTTGTGCCATAGCAGCCAAAAAAGCCTTACCTAAAGCAGGGCCACCTTGGCATGAGCATTTGTTTTGTACATGTTGAGGCCCACCAACAAATTTATTGAAATAACTCGCTGCAGTAGATCTAACAATTGCAGCAGCAATTTCTTCTTTAGAAAAACCTTCTGAAATCAGTCTATTTTCTTCCATTTCCATGAATACGCCGCACGTGGAATCTATTATTGGTACAATCTCTGCTTTTAATGCAGCCTCTTGTAGAGTACTTTTCACATCTAAATCCAGTATTTGGGCCATATTTTCTAAAGTTTGTCCCGCCCCAGCCTGACAAGAGTAATTCATTCTTGCTTCTTTTATTTGGTCAGTTGCTTTGTTTCCATTAACCCTAAAAGAGGTAAATTTCATGTCCTGACCGCCAATTTCAAAGATAGTGTCTATATCAGGATCATGGAATTTAATGCCTTTAGCGTGACATGTAATTTCATCTACCGCTCCATCTAAAACGAGATAGCCTTCTTTTTCAAGACGTTTCTTCAAGGATTGACTAATCAAAATTCTTTCATATAGTTTTCTTGCCGATCCTGTAGTGCAAATACCTTTGACTAAGTATTTATCCGCATTTTTTGATAGATATCTAAAAACTTCTTTTAAAGCACCTTCCGGATCTCCATGTGTACTAATATAAATCTTATCAAGAAGTTCTCCAGTATTTACATCTACAACTGCAGCTTTTGTAGTGGTAGAGCCTCCGTCAACGCCAATTGTAACTTCTTTTAACTCTTGATGTGGTGATTCGTTAATTTCATGTTCAAATATGTGGACTTTTTCAAGTGACGAATGAAGAGGTCCAGCGAAGAAACGTTTTTCTTTACTGAAATCTGTAATCTTAAAAAGTTGATTGAAATCCATAACAAAGGTATTATTCTTTTCAAGAGCCTTTATTGCTATACCAATCGCTGCGACTGCTGTGTGATGTTTTGGTCTCTTAACATTCACACCACTTAAGTTTTTAACACTATTTAGAATATAGTTGCTGGAAAAAACTCCTCCAGTTGCAATCGCAGTTAAAGAAGAATCCAATTCTCTAGCTCCTAAAACATCATTTTTAAAGTTTCGTGCGACTGTTGTGTATAGTTTGGCTATCAAGTAAGGTTTTTGAGCCCCTTCATTTTGTTCATGAATAAGATCTGATTGAATAATAACTCCACATCTAGCGTTGAAACCAGATAATTTTGTAAATTCAGTAATTTCTGATTCTGCTTTTACAAATAATTGTTCCATCTGTTTTTGTTTTTGATAGGGATCTTCAATGTTGAAAAACTTAAGGTCATCTTTTAAGTATAACCTTCTTAACTGTTTTTCAATTAATATCCCTGAACCTCCACCACATTTGCTATTGGCAGACCATTCTAAAAGGTTTATTTCATCTTCAACTACTGCAAGTCTCAAAAAATAAGAGTCTTTAGCTCCAATATGAAAGACATAAGATGCGTTTGGTTCTAATAAAAAAACACCCTTTGGTATAGTTACACTTTCATAGTCAAATAAAAGATCTGGGAAGACTTTGTTGAAGTGTTGCGCACCTATGCCTGTAAATGAAGTTGAAATAATTTTATCGTCTAAGTTGGTTGTTAAATTATGCCAAATATTAGGAAGCATTTTCAAAGGTGTTCCAAAATGGGGTATGTTTTCCATCACATATACTAAATTCTTTTCCTGGTCAATAGCCGCTATTTGAATAGACGAAGAACCAATATCAATTCCTACATAATACATAAGAGTAAATCTCCTTTCATAGTTAGATATTATTACATACAATATCTAACAGGGTTTATTTAGTTATTTATTAATATATGCGGCTTTCAAGAAAGGATGTTTATTACCGGATATATATTCATTTATATCTTGTAGTGAGGCTTGATCTGTTAGTAACTTATGGAAAGGAAATTCTTTACTATTTATAATCTTGACAGCCTTTTGCATTGTAAAGGGATTTATGTAAGAACCTGTTAGTGTAATTTCTTCACTGTATATTTTAAAAGGTTCTAAATTTGTTGTTTTTAATCCTTTGGGAGTCACCCCAAAAACTATAATTTTTCCTCCTTTTTTTACCAATGAATAGGATAGCTCTAATCCAGATATACTTCCAGAACATTCTATTACTAAATCAAATTCTTTAGTATTTTTGTGTTCCTGTGGATTAATAACGTCAAAGCCAAATTCTTTCTTTATGTATGTTATTTTTTCTTGAGGAATTTCAAATATGAGTTTTTTACCTATAGAAAATTGACTAAACAACATTGTAAAAATTAGTCCTATAGCACCTCCGCCAATAATTGCAACATCGTCAGTAAAAGAAAAATCAGACAGATCAAGTCCATGTATTATGCATGAAAGAGGTTCTGCAAATATTGCACTTTCTACATCTATGTCTTTATTTAAAGGATAGATAAGATCATTTGGTACACTTAACATTTCAGCAAATCCTCCATCTTTGTTAACACCTACAGCCTTTAAATTTTCACATAGGTGAGGTTTGCCCTCTCTGCAATATTTACAATATCCACATGATTTATTAGGGTCAACAGTAACTTTCGTCCCTTTTTCATATTCTGATGAATATACTATTTCTCCAACAATTTCATGACCTGGTACCAAAGGATAAGTAGCTAAAGTTTCACCTTTATATATTTTTAAATCAGTACCACAAACTCCACATCCCAAAACTTTTAGTAGTGATTCATTTTCTTTTGTTATGGGTGCATCTTTATCAATTATTTCTATATGATGTGGTTCTCTTATATATAGGGCTTTCAAAGTATCGCCTCCATAACGAATTAATTATTAGTTACAAAAATGATGGGTACTGTTCCGGTTACTTTTAAACTAATACTATTATATTACATTTTTGTCAAAAAAAACAGGAATGATTTACATAACAAACTAAAAAACTCAAGAATTATGCTATAATGTTAAGGTAAGATATTCTTTCGTTCAAAACTACTACATATCAATAAAACTAAAGGAGGCAATTTTAATGCCAGTTTGGGATTTAACATTTTTTTACAATTCTCCACATGATGAAAGAATTAACAAAGACTTAGAAGAAGGTTTAAATAGAGCAAAACAGCTTAGGCAAAAATACTATAATAAACTTTCTGATCCTAATTTATCTTCTTCTCAACTTAAAAACTTCTTTGTTGAGTGTGAAGAATTATTTACAAAAGTTGGGCTTACAATTCAATATGCATCATTAAGTTATGCATCAGATACTTCCAATGAGCTATACCAAAAATTAGCAGCCATATGCGATGATTATGAATCAAAAATTGAAATGGAACTTTCCTTTTGGAAACCTAGTATTTTAAAACAATCCAATACTAAATTAGAAGAGTTTATGGAATCAGAAGAATTAAAGCAATATAAGCATGTTATAGAAAACCTGATAAAATCAAAAAAGCATGTGTTATCAGCAGATGCAGAAAAAGTATTAGCGGCAATGTACCCTTCTTCAAGAGGTGGATTTCAAGATTTATATGAACGTTTGACTAGTTCGTATACTTTTGAAATTGAGATAGATGGAATGATTAAAACCTTTACTGAGCCACAAATGAGGTCCTTAAGAATGCATCAAGATAAAGATGTTAGAAGAAGGGCTATGAAGATACTTTTTGATAGATATGAACAAGATCAATTAGTTATTGAGAAAACTTTCAATTCAATTGTGAAAAATTATGATACTGAGTCAAGTTTGAGAAATTTTCAAGAACCTATATCCATGAGAAATTTAGAAAACGAAGTAGATGACAATATAGTTAAAACTGTGATTGAAGTGACAACAGATAATACACCACTTGTTCATAGGTATTATAATTGGAAAACCAAGAAAATGGGAATACCTTTAACATTGGCAGATATATATGCACCTTTAGAGAAAGAAAAAAAAGAATATTCATTTGAAGAAGCTAAAAATCTTGTGTTGGAAGCATATTATCATTTTGATAAGGAGTTTGGTGAAATAGTAGATTCTTTTTTCACAGAAAAAAGAATTGATTCTGATATAAGAAAAGGAAAAAGGGGAGGGGCTTTTACTTCCTATGTTGTTCCAAATAAAAAACCCTTTATATTAATGAATTTTACAGGTAATATGAACGATGTAATGACTTTGGCTCATGAATTGGGGCATGGAATACATGGGGTATTGGCGTCTAAGCAAAATGTATGGAACTACCATCCTCCGCTAGTAATGGCGGAAGTAGCTTCAGTGTTTGGAGAAATGTTGGTGATGGATGCAGTTTTACCAACGTTGTCTGAAGAAGAAAGAATTGCTTTTATAGCTTCTAAAATTGAGGATACTTTTGCGACGATGTTCAGACAAAATATGTTTGCAAGATTTGAAATTAGTTCTCATAAAATGATCAGTGATAATGGTAGTGCAACATGGAAAGAACTATCAAATTTATATAGCCAAGAATTAAAAATTATGTTTGGAGATTCTGTAATAATTCCTGATGAATATCATTTTGAATGGTCTAGCATTTCTCACATGTTTCATACACCGTTTTATGTTTATGCATACAATTTTGCAAATTTGTTGGTTCTTGCTTTGTATGAACAATACAAGCAAGAAGGCAGATCTTTTGTTCCTAAATATAAGGAGTTATTAAGTAGTGGGGCAAATGATTCTCCAGATAGGTTATTGAAAAAGGTTGGAATAGATATAAATCAAAAGGCGTTTTGGAAAAGGGGTTTTGAGTTTATTGAAAGAGAGTTTTTAAATAAATTAGATTAATATGTTCTTTTAAAGGGTGAGGAGGAATCAATTTGTGGAAATCCAAAAATTGGTAACTAGCAAAGGATTTCAGACAAATACGTATATTATTAACAATGAGATTATTATAGATCCCGGTGAGGGTGTTGGGCAATTTGTGAGTAAAGACCATGAATTTATTGTGTTGTTGACTCATGGGCATTTCGATCATATTTTGGGACTTTCAGAAATTAAAGTAAAAGAATTATATGTACATCCATTGGATGTCAATTTATTACAAAATCCAAAAGAAAACCTATCTTTTCTCTTAGATAAGCCTTTTTCATGGCTTAAACCATGGAAAAATATTTCTGAAAATTATAGAGTAATACATACCCCAGGTCATACCCCAGGATCTTGTGTTATTCATATTGGTGATTACCTGTTTACGGGAGATACTTTGTTTTTTGATTCTATAGGCAGAACGGACCTTCCAAATTCTTCAACAGATGATATGAAAAATTCTTTAAAGATATTAAAACAATATTTTAAGTCTTTACCAAGAAACACTTTTATAGCTCCTGGTCATATGAGAACGGGAACCTTAGAAGAAGTTTTAGAAAATAACCCTTTTCTTAAAGAGATCTAGCAAGATAACAGCAAGAGAATTTTATTGGTACAAAGACATTAATAGGTTGGTTTGTTTAATAGGTAACAAAAGGATATAAGAAATTGGATCTACAAACTTTAGAAGCAAATATTAAAAAACGATGTTTTTGATTTATATAGGGTCTAGGGCGAAGCCCCCCTTCTACTTTGAGAAAAGTTTCAGATATTAAAAAATGATGTTTTTGATTTATATAGGGTCTAGGGCGAAGCCCCCCTTCTGTTTCTTTGGTAGAATTACCAAAAAGTCAAACTTTCTTTGAAACAGCAAAGTATGAAATATTTATAAATCTTTGTTTTAGAGTTTCTAAAGGCAGTAAAATTGAAATTAGTAGGAGGTTATTATATTGATTGAACCACATGGTGGAAAGTTAATAAACAGAATTGTCTCAGAACAAGAAAAGGATGAATGGTTGAAAAAGTCAAAAGAATTAAAGTCTATAACAGTTTCATATTATGATCTTTCAGAATTAGAAAATATTTCAACAGGACTATTTAGTCCTTTAGAAGGTTTTATGAATAAAAATGATTATGATTCAGTTTTAAATAATATGAGATTAGAAAGTGGAATTGTCTGGTCTATACCTATTGTTTTATCAGTAAAGAAACAAATTGCAGATAATTTAAAAGTTGGAGAAGATATAATAATAAAGTCTGAAGAAGATGGAAAAACCTATGCTGTTCTTCATCTAGAAGATAAATTTATCAGAAGAAAAGAAGAAGAAGCTAAAAAAGTATATAAAACCAATGAAGATAAACATCCTGGGGTAAAGTTTTTATATGAGCAAGGAGAAGTAGCATTAGGAGGCAAGATTACCTTACTTAGCAGAATAAATCACGAGAATTTTCAAGAGTATAGGTTTGATCCGGTAGAAACAAGAAGAATTTTTTCAGAAAACGGATGGAAGACGATTGTTGCTTTTCAAACAAGGAATCCAATTCATAGAGCTCACGAATATCTTCAAAAAACAGCCTTAGAAATAGTCGATGGATTATTTATCAATCCACTTGTGGGAAAGACTCAAGAAGAAGATATCCCTTCAGATGTTCGAATGCATTCATATGAAGTTATTTTAGATAAATATTATCCAAAAAATAGAGTATGTTTGGGAGTTTTTCCTGTCAATATGAGATATGCTGGCCCTAGAGAGGCAGTATTTCATGCTATATGTAGGAAAAATTATGGTTGTTCACACATTATAATTGGAAGGGATCATGCTGGCGTTGGCAATTATTACGGAACTTATGAAGCGCAAGAAATTTTTGATCAATTTAAGCCTGAAGAGATAGGAATTATTCCTTTAAAGTTTGAGCATGCATTTTATTGTAAAAGATGTGAAAACATGGCTACATCCAAAACATGTCCTCATGGGAATGAAGAACATGTTTTTTTGAGCGGTACAAAAGTCAGAGAGATGCTTTCACGCGGTGAAAAACCACCAAAAGAATTTACTAGGCCAGAAGTAGCAGAGATTCTTATGAAATTTTATCAAGAAAAAAATAATGTTGAAAAATAAGTTATGTGCGTTGTTTTTGATTTTACTATTAGCTATTAATATATTTTCATATGAAATATTCTTTTCTGGAGAAGAATTGGTAAGATTTCTTAAAGAGAAGATTCTTGAAAGTAATTCGTTGAGATTGGTGTCTTTTAGTCTTGATGACACCATCTCCAATGAATTATTAAAAGTGAAGAGTGAGATATTCCTGGAATATGAGGGGGGCTATTCTGGTGTACTGTTTTTACCAATTATTTATGATAAAAATATTGAAGGATACCTCCACGAAAAATTCATAGTGTTTGACGATAATTCGGTATTATTTGGGACAGGTAATTTTACAAAAAGTGGTCTTCTAACAGATTTTAATGTTTTTATATATACTGATGATCAAAAGATAGTCAACGTTTTTCTTCAAGAAATTTCGAACTTTAAGAAAGGTAAATATGCTAATGACAAGAGTAAAATAAAAGTTAACTTAAAAAAAACTGATTTAAATAATGTCAAAATAGTTACAGGGCCTTCTGATCAAATTACAAAGGAGATTCTTAATAATATAAAAAAAGCAAAAAAATCAATAAAGGTATTTTCTTATTCTTTTACAGATCCTTACTTTGTAGAAGCCTTGGAAAGGATGTCTTCAAAAGGTGTTGATGTCCAGATTTTATCGGATGATTGGAATAAACTGTATGATTCCCCTATTAAATATCTTTCCAATATTAATGTACGATATAATGATAAAATACATGCCAAAACAATAATAATTGATGAAAAAAAATCTATCATCGGCAGTTACAACTTAACGTATAGAGCCAGAGAAAAAAATGACGAGATTATTATGATTATAGATAATGAAAGCGTTGCCAATATATTGACTAAAAAATTTGATTTATTATTTCAATAATGATAAAATAATATGATTTTTAAAAAATATATACTTTATATATTTTTTGGTTAAAATTGGAGTATGAATCGAAAATTTGCCCAAAATGGGATTTTGAATTTAAAAGGAGGAAAGTACTTTAACTATATTTAAAGTACACATTATATGGAGATACGTGTCGCAATTGCGCAAATGAATTCAATAGTTGGAGATTATTATGGGAACATTAATAAAATTAAAAACAACATTAGGCAAGCATGTAATGATCATGCAGACATAATTGTATTTCCTGAGTTGTGCTTAAATGGATATCCTCCTGAAGATTTGTTATTTAAAACTCAATTTTTAAAAGATTCTTTAAAAAATACAAAAGAAATCATCAATTTTAGCATAGATTATGATATTGTAATAATTCTTGGTGCAGTAGAATGTGATGAATATTATACCATCTATAATAGTGCCTATATTATTTTCAAGGGAGACGTTGTCGGGACCTACAAAAAGAGATTTTTAAATTCCTTCACTTTTTTTGATGAAAAAAGGTATTTTAAACCCGGAGAAAGTCTAAAGCTAATAGAAATTAATGGAAGTAAGGTAGCTATTACTATAGGCAGTGAATTGTATTTTCCGAATAGTAGTCAAAGTTCGATAGTCAATAATGAAGCAGATTTAATTTTAAATATGTCCGCATCTGTTTTTTACAAAGAGAAAATTCTTCCAACTTTTAATATAATTAAAACAAGAGCCCTTGAGTATTCTTCCTGGATTGTATATTGTAATATGGTTGGTGGTCAAGATGAATTAGTGTTTGATGGTGGAAGCATGGTTGTAAATCCATATGGGATAGTAGCAATGAATGCTCCATTATTTGAAGAAGGATTATATTTTATAGATATTGATGCTGATGAAGCTAAAAGAGCAAAACTTAGAAATAAAGAAATTAAGAGTATTTATAAAAATAAAAATAATTTTGAGATAATTAATATTGATAAAAACGTTAATAAAAAAGGTAAGATAAATTGTATTAATAATAAAATTCCTGATGAAAATGAAATACTTTATTTGGCTATTAAATTAGGACTAAGAGATTATTTGTTAAAAAATGGTTTTAAGAGTGTTGTTTTAGGGTTGAGCGGAGGAGTAGATTCAGCATTAGTTGCGTCAATAGCAGCTGATGCAATAGGAAATGAAAACGTATTAGCATTAATCATGCCTTCAGAGTTTACATCTAAAAAGAGTTTAGAAGATGCTGTGGAACTATCTATAAATTTAGGGATAAAATATAAAATTATATCCATCACTGAATTATATAATGCTTATATATATACGTTAAAAGAGAGTTTTGAAGGGAAGCAGTTTGACGAAACAGAAGAAAATTTGCAAGCCCGAATTAGAGGCAACATTGTAATGGCTTTTTCAAATAAATTTGGGCATCTGGCTTTAGTTTGTGGAAATAAAAGTGAAGTTGCAACTGGATATTCAACACTTTACGGTGATACTGCAGGGGGCTTTGCGCCTATTAAAGATCTGTATAAGACTGAATTATATAAAGTTGCAAGAAAATTTAATGAGATTCATAATAAAGATATAATAACGCCATCAATATTAAAAAAACCACCTTCTGCAGAACTTAGGCCAAATCAGAAAGATGAAGATAAACTACCTCCCTATGACATTTTAGACGAGATTTTATTTAATTATATTGAAAGAGGGAAGTCGTATCATGAACTCATAGAAATGGGTTTCAAAGAGGAAGTAGTTAAGAGCGTTATAATAATGGTTGAAAAAAGTGAATGGAAACGTAGACAATCGCCACCTGGAATTAAACTAAGTGAAGTAAGTTTTGGAAAAGACCGAAAGATGCCCATTACAAATAAGTACCAATTTTGGTAATTTATGTCAAGTTATATTGAATAAATTAAAGGTGGGAGAATCTAAATTATGAAAGATAAAAAGATTGAGGAAATATTTGAAGAAAAGTTAAAAGAAACCCAGAAAGAGGAATTTGGAAGTTGGAAAAATCTTTTAATAATTATAATAGCAATGGCTCTCATTTACGCTGTTGCATTACTTTTGTGGAATATGTATAGTGGATACCTAGAAAATAAACATTACTATCCTTACATAAAGATGAAGGATAGTGGATATAAAAAAGTTACTAAGTATCCGTATAATCCAAAAAATACTAACATGATTATAAATAAAACTGATTTTTCAAATATCTATTCTGTAGAAACACCTTATGGTACATTTTCTGTTCAGACTTTTGACAATAGGTTCTTTTTCTTTGAAAATTCCCAAACTGCTGTTATTTCTTATCCTTCTTATGATTTTAGGGGTTTAGAATATTCAGTAATTAACAACGAAGGAGATTTTTTTAGATTTGTTATTGTACCTAGTGAAGAAGTTATACCAGACATCTTTGATTTCATTGAAAACTTATATGAAATAAAGATTTTAGAGACATCAGAATTAGCAAAGTACGAATTTCTTTCTGAAAATGAGGAAGCATATATAGTTAAAACTAGATATGAGGAATTAGTTTTACCTAAAAAGTTAATAGAAAAGGTTGGAGAAAGCGATAAATTCGTTTATTTAGTTTCAAAAAAATATGGATTATTTAATAAAATATATTATATTGAAAAAGATACTTCCAAACTTAGAGAACTAATAATAATATCAGAAGAAAATTTTCCAATACATACCATTGAATAATTTTCCAAAAATTCAACCGGGAGGGAAAAAGATGAATTTTATTAATAAAATTACTGTGGTTCCAAAGTTACCCGAAGAAATAATTGGATTGAAAGAGCTTTCAGAAAATATGTGGTGGACTTGGAACTACAAAGCTCAACAGTTGTTTAAAAAAATTGATGAAACTCTTTGGAATACTGTCCAAAGAAACCCTGTGGTGTTTCTAAAAAAAGTTGAACAGAAAAAGTTGAATTCTGCTGTAGCAGATAAAGATTTCATGAGTTTGTATCACGAAGTAATGAATAATTTTCATATTTATTTGAATGAGGATCAAAACACTTGGTTTAAAAAGACGCATAGTCATACTAGTTATGGTGAAATAGCTTATTTTTGTATGGAATATGGAATGCATGAGTCATTTCCCATGTATTCCGGAGGGTTAGGAATTCTGGCTGGAGACCATATTAAAAGTGCAAGTGATTTAGGAATACCTTTAGTAGCAGTAGGACTTCTTTATAGAAAGGGATATTTTATTCAGAAAATAAATTCTGAAGGTTGGCAAGAAAGTATTTATTTAGATTATGATTTTTCGGATTTTCCTATACATCCTGCTGTAGATCAAAATGGTGAAGAGGTTTATGTTTCTATAACACTACCTGAAAGGACTGTATATATAAAGGTATGGGAATTAAAAGTTGGAAGAGTTAAATTATATTTATTAGATACCGACTTATTACAAAACGATCCAGAAGATAGAAAAATAACCTCTACCCTATATGGTGGAGATTTAGAAATGAGAATTAAACAAGAGATGGTTATTGGTATAGCAGGTGTAAGAGCTTTAAGAAAGCTTGGCTATAAACCTTCTGTATGGCATATGAATGAAGGACATTCGGCTTTTCTGGGTTTAGAAAGAATAAGAGAATTCGTACAAGAATGCAATTTATCATTTTCTGAAGCTGTTCAAGCTGTTAGAGCTGGAAATATATTCACAACACATACACCAGTTCCTGCAGGAAATGATTTATTTCCAATTTATCTGATAGATAAATATTTTGGAGATTATTGGCCACAATTAAAAGCTACTAGACAAGACTTTTTAGATCTTGGATTAGAAAAGCAAAAAAGTGGAGAAAGCCTTTTTTCTATGGCTATATTAGCTCTAAAACTCTCTGGAAGGGCGAACGGTGTTTCTAAATTACATGGAACAGTTTCAAAAAAGTTGTGGAATCACGTTTGGCCAGGAATAGAATGGGTAGAAGTGCCTATTACTTATGTAACCAACGGTGTTCATATTAATTCTTGGTTAAATCCACTATTACAAGAATCTTTTAAAAAATATTTAGGTGAAGACTGGATGCTAAAAATAGATGATCCAGATTTATGGACCAAAATAAACGATATTCCTAATGAAGAGTTATGGAAGATCCATATGTTACTCAAAAAAGAATTAATAAAGTTTGTTCGCGAAAGTATTAAAGCCCAAAGGATGAGACATGGAGAAACTGTAGAACAATTAGAAGAAGTAGAGAATATAGGGAATGAAGAAGCTTTAACAATAGGTTTTGCAAGGAGATTTGCTACATATAAGCGAGCAGATTTGATATTTAAAGATCCTGAAAGACTTAAAAAGATTTTAAACAATCCCGAAAGACCTGTAGAATTGATATTCGCTGGTAAAGCTCATCCAGCAGACAAACCAGGTCAAGAATTAATGAAAAAAATATATGAATATTCAAGAGATCCAGAATTTAAAAATAAAATAATTATTCTAGAAAATTATGACATGAATATGGCAAGATTTTTAGTTTCTGGTGTTGATATTTGGCTTAATAATCCTAGAAGGCCCCTGGAGGCATCAGGAACATCAGGGCAAAAGGCAGGAATGAATGGAGCAATCAATTTTTCTGTTTTAGATGGGTGGTGGAATGAGGGTTACAACGGGAAAAACGGTTGGACTATAGGTGATGATAGAGATTATGAAAACCACGAATTGCAAGACAAAATAGACAGTGTCTCTATTTATAACCAACTTGAAAAACAAATTGTTCCTTTATACTATGAAAGAGGCAATGGAAATATTCCACAAGAGTGGATAGAAAAAATGAAAGAGTCACTAAAGAGTGTAACCTCATTTTTCAACACATATAGAATGCTTAAGGAGTATACTCAAAAGTTGTATATGCCTGCAAGTGAACAACATAGAAATTTCTGTTCCAACGATTTTAAAGTAGTTAAAGATTTTACAAAATGGTTAAATTTATTGAAAGAGAATTGGAATTCAATAAAAATACATGTAATGTTTGATTACGAAAAGTCTCAGATCATAAATGCAGAAGAAGAAATCGAGATACAGGCAGAGATTTATATGCCCGGAATTGGCCCAGATTCAATTATTGCAGAAATTGTTGTGGCCTCACTACAAAATGGGAAAATTGAACAGCTTAAAACTTATGATATGAAGCTTGTTAAAGAAATTCAAAAAGATGCTTATTTATATACTGGTAAAATAAAGATTGAAGATAGAGGAGAGTATGGAATAAATGTGAGGGTAACCCCCAATCATCCTTACATGCCACACAAAAATTATCTAATGGGTTTAGTTAAATATCCTGAATAAAAATTAAAAAAAATTCTTTGTAAATATTTTCAGACCCCCTTGCTTCACAATATGTTGATGTGTTATCATACAATTATACTATATATTGTGAAGAGGGGGTTTTGTTTATGCGAGTTATAGATGATTGGTTAAATAAAGAAATATCCCAGAACGCTATGGCAATTCTTCAAGATAGATATTTTTTAAAGGACGCAGATGGTAATTATATTGAAAACACATGGGATGAAGTGGCAAAGAGGGTTGCAAGACATGTGGCCAGTGCAGAAATTAACTTTAGCCAAGATGTTAAAGAAATACAAAAAGCCGAGACCATTTTTTATAAACTGATACGATCAAGAATCTTTATTCCTAATAGTCCAACTTTATTCAATGCTGGGAAAACTATAGATAAACAATTCTTTAATAAAGCAATTGAAGATATGACTATTGATGATTATAAACAAATATTTAATTTACGTACTAAACACAACATGTTATCTGCTTGTTTTGTTGTTCCAATGGAAGACTCTCTAGCTTCTATATTTGATGCAGTTAAAAATGCTGCCCTAATAATGAAATATGGTGGAGGAGTGGGATATGATTTTTCTGTCTTGCGTCCTAAAGGTTCCTCTATAGCAGGTACAGGAGGCAAATCTTCCGGTCCAGTTAGCTTTATGCATGTTTTTAATGTAGCTGCTTCCACAATAGAACAAGGCGGTTCAAGAAGAGCCGCGCAAATGGCTGTACTTAGGTATGATCATCCAGATGTTTTCGAATTTATTAATTCCAAAAAGGATAACAAAGGGAACAATGTTCTAAATTACTTCAATATTTCTATTAACATAGATAATCCAAGCACATTTAAAAGACTTATAGAAAATGATGAAGAATTATTACTAAAACATCCGGACTCAAAAATTCAGAAAAAAGTTAAGGCTAGAGAACTTATTGATAAAATGGCTGAAAATGCATGGAAGACTGGAGACCCTGGAGTTCTTTTTCTGGGGAGACACAATGAGTACTACGCAATGAGCGAATATACTCCTGTAACTGCTACTAATCCATGTGGTGAAGAACCCTTACCACCTTTTGGAAGCTGTAATTTAGGATCTTTAGATATTTCAAAGTTGGTTGAAAAGATAGACCTTGGGAATCCAACATCCTCAACAGGTGAAGAATTTAAAGAAATAGTGTATTGGGCTGTTAGATTCCTAGATGATGTTGTTGAGGCTAATGTTTTTCCACTTAAAGAAATAGAAGAAATCACAAGAAGGCAACGATTTGTTGGATTGGGAATTATGGGTTTAGCAGATGCTCTTTATAAAAAAGAAATTCCGTATAATTCAGAAGATGGAAGAAAATTTATGGCAAAAGTTACAGCACAATTAGCTTATTATTCTCATTTGGCCAGTACTGGATTGGCTAAAGAGAGGGGGAACTTCCCTGATTTTGAAAAGTCAAAGTATCCAAATGGGTTTATTCCTTTTGCTATGTTAGATGACCAAATAGATAAAGATATAAAAATATGGAATGACAAAATAAGAGAACATTTTTATGGTGAAGCAAAACAGTATAAAAGAAATGTTCAAACTAACACAGTTGCTCCTACTGGTTCAATTTCTAATTTGGCCGATACTTCAAGTGGAATAGAACCTAATTTTTTACTTTCTTACATTAGATATATGACAAATAAAGAGGGAGAGAGAGTACCTCTCACATATATAAACCCTGTTTTGATAGAAAAGGTTGGAGCTCTTATAACAGATGAGATAAAAGAAGAAATAGTAAAAAAAGGAAGCATACAACATATAAAATCCATTCCCGATGATATTAAAAAAATTTTTGTGACAGCTGTAGATATTTCACCTGAAGATCATTTATTAGCTCAACATGTTATTCAAAGTTATTTAGATGCATCATGCTCAAAAACTATTAATATGCCAAATACTGCAACTATTGATGATGTAAAATCTATGTATTTAAAAGCTTTAGATTTAAATGTAAAAGGTCTTACAATCTACAGAGATGGAAGCCTTGAAACCCAGGTGCTAACGACGACGTCAGAAAATGATAAAAAAAATGTAAGACAAAATGTTACCTTTTTTGTATTGGATGAAAAACATAAACTGCGTGCAAGGCCAAGAAAAGAAACGCTTAGAAGTGTCACAAGAAAGTTTAGATACAACGGGAATACAGTTTATGTAACGGTATCTTTTGATGACTTAGGAGAGGCTATAGAAATATTTTTATCAGATGGAACTGAAACAGCAGAAGTTATTGGTAGGCTTTCTTCGATAGCTTTACGAGCTGGTGTTTCTACAGAAGAGATTATTGAACAATTAAAAAAAGTTAAAGGTCAATATTGTAAAGGACTTGCAGAAGAAATCACTAAGGCGTTAAATGACTTTAAAGAATTGTGGGGAAAATCTATAGGCGAATACGAATTAATTAGAACTGGTGTTCCAAAAACAAAGGAAGAAGTTGAAAAATTTGTTTTTGCCAATGATTTAAAATATGAAGATGGATATTATATAGATCTTGAGGGTAATAGATACTGTCCTAACTGTCTTTCAAAAAATTCATTAATTAATGAATCAGGATGTGTAAGCTGTACTACGTGTGGTTGGTCAAAATGTTCTTAATTTAGTTTTTAGTATGCTTAAGACAAATAACAAAATCTACGCTTTGATTTTAAAAGCGTAGGTTTTATTTTAACTATTTATCTATAACTCAAAAAATATATATATATTTAATTTTTACAAAAACAAAAAGAAAGCTAAAAACGTTAAAACATGGTATAATTAAAACATAGGTTGACTTAAGAGGAACTTATTTTTATTCATAAACTACTAAATTATTCGAGCGACTGTTTTTTTAATATTATGTTTTATAAAATCTGAGAAATAGAGTAATATTGAATTATAAGATTTGTTTTACTATAGTGAATTTAGAAATAATGATTTTCAAGGAAACGAATGTTTGAATTTATAATGTGTCCAGTGCCAAGCTCTCCCATCTTCTTTGGCACAAGTACCGATAAGTTTAAAGAAATTAAGAGTTAGTGAAGATTAGAAGTAGATAGACATTTTGTAGAAATAAGAAAATCCAAAACATAAATATAATGCAGATTTTAGAATTTTTAAAATGAGTAATAATAAATGTTAGGGAGGGATAATTATAAAATACCCAGAATTTCATAAATATTTAATTGATTATGTAAAAAAAACTGATTTAGTCCATGAACATCATGTTCATCCGATAATCTTTTTGTGGATTAACTTTACAGAAGAATCAAAAACTGCTTTTCTATCCGAGATAAATGGATATGATGAAGAACTTTCCAAAGAGATGAATGATTTTTTATCTACTTATGATATTGATAATCAAATTGTTCCAATACATTTTCCTTTAGAGTTTGAGTCTGATGAAGATATTGACAACTTTTTATTATTTATTGACAATATCAAAACAATAGTTGAAATCAAAGCGTACAGCATTTTAAGTGAAATAAGCTTGTTTGATGAAGAAAGTTCAGAAGTTGATGATGGATTCCCAGCCTTATTTAGTGAAGAAAAGAATGGGGAATGTTATTTGACGGTATTTGATTGGAATATACAAGAATTAGATGATTATTCTAATAAATATGATAAAAATGATGAAACAATAACGCCTTTACGATTATCTATTTTTAGTGATTAGGTAGTAAATTGATTATTATTGATTAATGACAAATAAAAAGGAGTACGATTTTTGAATGCCAGCAAGAAAATCCTATAAGTTAATATTAAATTCTTTATTTATAGTTCTTTCAATGATTTTAACTAGAGTATTATCAATAAGGATTCCTATAGGAAATGTCGAGGTTATTAGATTTGGTTTTGGTACTATTCCAGTTTATCTATCATCGTATTTATTTGGACCTTTAAGTGGAATGTTGGTAGGTTCTTTTGAAGATTTATTGGGATATTGGATAAATCCGGTAGGACCCTTTTTACCGCAATTTACCTTGACGAAAGCTTTGTATGGTTTGTTACCAGGTCTTGTATTTAAATATGGATTTAAGAAAAAGATTAATTACTGGAGTTTAGCTTTCTCCTGTGTAGCAGGAGAAATAGTTGGAATCACTTTAACTCCATTTTTTATACATCAGGCATTTGGAGTTCCATATGTTGTTCTTATGCCACCAAGAATAGGAGGCTTCGTAGCCTTATTTTTTCTAAATCCTTTAATCATACAATTGATACTAACCCGTGTTCCGCAATTAAACAGACTAATTAAGGAGAATTCAGATGGGTAAATACCGTGAAGTGATTTATAAACTAAAAGATAAAGAGGCAGAATCATTAATTATTGAAGATCTAAACATGATCGATTTTTCAAAGTTTTTTATTGAAGAAGATGCGGAACGATCTATAAACCTGTTGAAATTATATTTTAACCTTAAAGATGAGTACGAAAAAGAAGTCCTATCCAGATTAGCTAAATATAATTTGGAGTTAGTAGCTGACCAAATACTTGAGGAAAAAAATTGGCTCGATGAATGGATAAAATCAGTCAAGGTTTTTGAGTTTATTGACGGAGTTTGGATAAATCCTTATTTAGATAAAAAGGTTGAAAAACCAGGGCTTGTTCTTAACATCGTTCCAGGAAGTGCATTTGGAACTGGAACTCATACAACTACTAAGTTGGCTGCTAAATTGTTAAGTGAAATTGGCTGTGAAGGTAAGTATGTTTTAGATGTAGGTACAGGTAGCGGCATCTTAGCTGTTTATGCTAAAAAAATGGGAGCAAGATATGTAAAGGCAGTAGATAACGACATTTTTGCGGTTGAAAAAGCCCAAGAGGCTGCTAAATTAAATAAGGTAGACATTGACATTCAAAAATCAGATCTATTGAAAGATATAAATACAGATATAAAATATGATATATTAGTTTCGAATATTATAGCAGAAGTTTTAATAGAATTGATTGAAGATCCTAAGTTTCATATTATTTTAAATAACAAAGCCAATATTGTCTTTTCAGGTATAATAAAGGAAAAAGAAGATATAATGTTAACAGAGGCAAAAAAATATGGTTTAGAGCTTAAAAAAAGAATGGAGGATGTTGGTTGGGTTGCTCTTTGGTTTCAAAAAGTGATTTAGATATTATTTATAATCAGTTAAACAGAAAAGTAGATAATATTCTATCGATTACATTAAGATGTAAGTATAATTATCCCCAAGTAATACAATGTTATCCTCTTAAAGATAATAAACCTTTTCCTACACTGTATTGGGTTACGTGTCCCTATTTAGTTGAAGTTGTTTCTAAGCTCGAATCGGAAAGTTTGATAGCGACTCTTGAGAAAAAAGTATTTGAAAACTCTGAATTGAAAGAACAACTCTTTCAAGCTCATCTTGAAGAAATAAAAAAGCGGGTAATAATATTAGGAGATCAATTAGAACAATTACCTCGCAACATTAAGAAGAAAATTGAAGAAAGCGGAATTGGTGGAACTGCTGACTTTAATAAAATAAAATGTCTTCATATGCATTTGGCTTCTTTTTTATCAAAAGAACCAAATCCCATAGGGCAAATTGTAAGCAATATGATTTCTGAAAAGAATTGCTTAGATGAAAGATGTAAAAGTTTCATTAGTTAGTAAGAGGTGAAAAATGAATTGATAGATAGAATTGTTTTGAAAGATATACCTAAAAAACCCGGAGTTTATGTTTTTAAAAATATTGATGGTGAACCTATCTATATAGGAAAAGCTAAAAATCTTAAAAATAGAGTATCTTCATATTTTAATAAAAATAATTATATAGGATATGAAAAAGTTCCAATAATGCTAGAAGAGGCTGTAAATTTAGATTATATTGTAACTTCAAACGAAAATCAAGCCTTTATCTTAGAGGCAAATCTAATTTATATCCATAAACCAAAATATAACATTATGCTTAAAGACACAAGAGTTTATCCATACATACTAGTTACTGAAGAAAGATATCCTAGAATAAAGTATGTCAGAGTTAAAAAGGAAGAAAAAGGAAGATATTTCGGACCATATTCAGATGTTAAATTTGTAAAAGACGTGATAGAAGTACTTCAAAGTGTATATAAAGTAAGAAGTTGTAATAGAAATTTAGAAAGAAAAAGCAAACCATGTTTTCTATACCATTTAGGAAAATGCTATGGTCCTTGCTACACAGATGTTGATGAGGATATTTATAACAAATCCGTAAAGAAAGTTATAGATTTTCTTTCTGGAAATATAAGTGAAGTAGAAAATTATTTGAATAAAATGATGATAGAATATGCAGAATTAAAAAATTTTGAAAAAGCTGCTCAAATGAGAGATACTTTGTATAAACTTGAAAGCTTATTTGAAGAAGTAGCTGTAGAATACAAAAATGGGGTCAATATTGATATTATCATGTATGAACCTCCAGTGTATGTCGTACTTATAGTAAGAAAAGGATATTTAATATCAAAATTATCTTTTACTTTGGAAGGAAAGTTAAATGACTTTTTGCATCAATATTATATAGTAAGAAACAACGAATTGCCTACTACTATTTTGACTATGTATGAAGAAAAAGTTGATGAGGATATACTTAATTTTTTATCAGAAAAAGGATTAAAAAGGATTGAAAAAATTGGAAAAAATTCGAAGCTTTATGATATAGCCTACAAAAATCTTAATGAAGAAATCAAGAGACAAAAAGATCTAAGCAGCTCTTTAAAGTTAACGAAAGAAATACTATCTCTAAAAAAAATACCGAATGTAATTGAAGGAATCGATATTTCTCATTTACAGGGATTATATACAGTTGCGTCAGTTGTTTGCTTTGAAAATGGAAAACCTAAAAAGGAGAATTATAGAAAGTATAGGCTTGATAACATAAAAATTCCGGATGACTACGAAAGTATAAAAGCAGTTATTAAAAGAAGATATAGTAACTACTCGCTTCCTGATCTATTGTTTATCGACGGAGGCAAGGGTCAAGTAAATTCTGCAGTAGAAGCGCTGGAAGAAATAGGTTTTTCTTTAAAAGATGTTGATGTAGTCGGGATAGCTAAGGAGGACGAAAGAATAGTATTTCCAGGAGAAATTCCTGACCTACAATTACCCTTAGATCACCCAGTTTTGCGATTGTTAATTTACGTGAGAGACGAGACACACAGGTTTGCTATAGGATTTAATAGAAGGCTTAGAACAAAAAGATATGAAAGAACAAAATTAGACCAAATTCCTGGGGTTGGACCAAAAAGGAAAAAACAATTAATTCAACATTTTGGTGGTATTAACAAGATACGAGAAGCACCTATTGAAGAAATTGCCAAAGTAGTGAAAAGTCAAATAATAGCCGAACGAATAAAAGAGTATCTAGGAGAGGAATAAATTGAAAGAGCTTACACAATATGCATTAAGCTATTTAGAAAAATATAATAGTTTGTTAGCTGATGAGTTTCAACACTATTTTTTTGCTAGTGTATTTGATAAAAGTAATACTTTTCCTGTTTACACAATTTTAGTAGACAAAGAAGGAAGAAACATAGAAATTCTAGGACCAGATCATCCAAGTAAAGTTATGAGTGTTTTGTATCCAACTTTATTTCCTAATGCAATTTTTTTAGAAACAAAATACAAAGAAATAGCTCAAAAATATAAAAAAATAGTCTATCCTGAGACCTCATTTGGGATTGTTCAGTCTCCTTTAAAGTTGGTTGCCTACAGGGCATATGGTGATGAAAGATTCATTAAAAAACTAATTTTTACAGAGAAGCTAAAAGGACAAAATTATCTCTCTCTTAGTATGAGTATAAATGATAAGACTCTTCAATTTATAATTGATCATTTCAAAAAATGGGTAGATGGAGTTTTTTATTTTCCATATTTAAGTGACATCCATATTGTGTATAAACTACCTGAAAATATTGAAAGTAATAAAGTATCGATTTATATAGAACTTGGTAGGATGCTGAAAGAAAAAGTATTGAAAAAGTATACTTTTTTAGAGAATTCTTACAAACTTCCTGAAATGAAGATAAAAGAACCAGTAATTGCAGTTTTTAAGATTCCAGCAGATAAGATAACCGAGGTTGATTTTCAAGAGTTGTATGAGACAATGATTGAAAAAATATCTAAGATTGTGCTTGAAATAGATAAAATTGAGATTGATTAGAGTAGTTTTATTAATGAGAATTTTGTGGCCAAGATAGTAATTCCTTAATTTATATCAGTGAACAATACTATAATTGTATTTGATTGACAACTTGTTTGGTTGATTTTATTATTTTTGTTAAGATACAGGTATAGGTAATTCATAAATAAAGAACATCTCATCAAATGAATAAAATTATCATTTTTCAAAGGTGACTTAAAAGGAGACATTAGATATGAAGGTTGATGTAAGTTACTATTATGAACCAAATAAAAAAGAGCCACTATATAAAAAGGTAGAAAAAAAAGATAAACCTCCTTATCCCATTTTAGAGATGATTTTTGGAACATTGAATATAGTGATTGCTGTTATTTCTATGTTGATAATCGCTATAATAAATTATTTAAAGCCTATAGTTAATAGTTTGCTTGGGCAGAATTTTCCTTTTAACACAAGGCAATTACTTATCTTATCAATATTACTTTTAATTTTTGGGGTGTTATTGGAGCTTTTTTCGTTAGAACGAGCAAGAAGTAAGAATCATAAAATTATAGCTCTCATAATATTCTTTTATTCATTTTTTATGGTTTTTATGATTACCTACATAATAGTAAGATATTCTCTTGCGTGGATGGGTATTCAACTATTTGGTAATACTGAGCTTGGAGCTAATAAATGGTTTTATTTGCCTTCAATAGGATTTTTGTTTTATTCATTTTTCATCGTCTATTATTCATTTGTATTGCTTAGAAGATAAGATAAAATATAGAGTTAATTTAAGCTTAGTTTTATTAATCAACAGAGGGAAGAGATGAATTAACAGTAAATTATATATAACTTCACAA
>ENA-UPSB01000531-UPSB01000531.1-bioreactor-metagenome-genome-assembly--contig:-NODE-531-length-62294-cov-6.023265_pt1 | contig 62294 bp, 50 predicted proteins | sample MGYA00238182_ERZ773286 | MGnify/ENA primary metagenome ERZ773286 (study PRJEB29026, sample SAMN07631240) | bioreactor metagenome | isolation source: Switchgrass digestor | place: USA: Dartmouth...
AATAATATAATATTGAACTAACACAATGAAGGGGAAGTCTGTGGTTTGTGTTCTGCAGAGAGCTGACGGTGGGTGAAAGTCAGTGAACAAAACTATTTGATTCCGCCCTGGAGTGGCCAATGATGAATTGTGATGGGATTCGCCCAATATAGCGAATAAGAGTTGGCCTAATTTTCTAGGCAACATGGGTGGCAACGCGGGAATGACCTCTCGTCCCTATTGGGATGAGGGGTTTTAAATTATTGATAATTATACTTAATTATTACTTTATATAGGAGGAATTCGTTTATGGCCAGAGTTTATAACTTTTCAGCGGGACCGGCTGTATTGCCGGAAGAAGTATTGCAAGAAGCTGCAGCGGAAATGTTGGATTATAGCGGTACCGGAATGTCTGTAATGGAAATGAGTCATCGCTCCAAAGCATTTGAAAAAATCATTACTGAAGCGGAACAAGATTTAAGAGATTTAATGGATATTCCTGACAATTACAAGGTCTTATTTCTTCAGGGTGGAGCTTCCCAACAATTCGCCATGGTCCCTATGAATTTAATGAAGAATAGGGTAGCAGATTATATTCTTACGGGCCATTGGGCCAAAAGAGCAAGCCAGGAAGGAAAAATATTTGGCCAGGTCAATATAATCGCTTCTTCGGAGGACAAAACATTTACCTATATTCCCGATCTAAAAGGTTTAAAAATAACCGATAATGCCGATTACGTCTATATTTGCCATAACAACACAATTTATGGCACCAAGTATAATGAATTGCCTGATACCGGAGACAAACCTCTTGTAGCCGATATGTCATCCGATTTTCTTTCCGAACCGGTTGATGTAAGAAAATTTGGGTTGATTTTTGCGGGAGCTCAGAAAAATGTCGGTCCGGCCGGAGTGGTAGTTGTAATAATCCGTGAAGATCTAATTACGGAAGATGTACTGCCGGGAACGCCGACCATGTTGAAATATAAGACCCACGCCGATAATAAATCGCTTTATAACACACCGCCCGCTTATGGCATATATATTTGTGGCAAAGTATTTAAATGGATCAAAAAGCTTGGCGGTCTTGAGGTTATGAAAAAACGCAACGAGGAAAAAGCTAAAATTCTTTATGATTATCTCGATTCCAGCAAGCTTTTTAAAGGCACGGTAGTTAAAAAGGACCGTTCCCTAATGAATGTGCCCTTTGTTACGGGATCGGACGAATTGGATGCAAAATTTATTGAAGAGGCAACCAAAATTGGCCTGGTGAACTTAAAAGGGCATAGAACTGTCGGCGGGATGCGAGCAAGCATCTACAATGCCATGCCGATAGAAGGAGTAAAAAAATTGGTTGAGTTTATGGAGAAGTTTGAAAAAGAAAACCTTAAACCGGCAAAATAAGGAACGCCAGATTTAATTTAATTAATAAAACGTAAGCAAAGGAGTATCAAAATGTTTAAGATTAAATGCTTGAATAAAATAGACCAACATGGCTTGGATCATTTTACGGAAAATTATACATTAACGGAAAACCTCGAAGAAGCCGATGCCTTGCTTGTTAGAAGCGCCAATCTCCATGATTTGGAATTTCCGAAATCAATAAAAGCAATTGCCCGTGCCGGAGCCGGAGTGAACAATATTCCTATCGATAGATGTTCAGAACAGGGAATTGTGGTCTTCAATACTCCGGGTGCCAATGCCAACGGGGTAAAAGAAATTGTTTTGGCAGCCCTATTCCTGGCTTCCCGGGATATTATCGGCGGTGTGAATTGGGTAAACTCTCAAAAAGAAAACCCGGATATCGCCAATCTGGTGGAAAAGAAAAAGTCTGACTTTGCCGGCATCGAAATCATCGGCAAAAAACTTGGAGTCATTGGGCTTGGAGCTATCGGCACTCTGGTTGCCAACTCAGCCATAAAATTGGGAATGGATGTTTACGGTTATGATCCTTATATCTCCGTTCGTTCAGCCTGGAAGCTTTCCAAATACATTAAACCCAGTAAATCCTTAGAAGAAATTTGTCGGGAATGCGATTTTATTACGGTCCATGTGCCGCTCACGGACAGTACTAAAGGAATGTTTAATGCAAAAACATTTGCCATGATGAAAGACGGAGTTCGTCTGCTTAACTTCTCACGGGATTTGCTGGTGAATGAAGACGATTTAATTCAAGCTCTAAAATCCGGAAAAGTCGCCAAATATGTCACTGACTTCCCGACTCCTAAGATCATAGGCTTAGATGGCGTAATCGCCATTCCGCATTTAGGTGCGTCAACCTGTGAATCGGAAGAAAACTGTGCCGTAATGGCCGTCACCCAGCTCATGGCATTCCTGGAAAACGGGGCCATAACCAACTCCGTTAACTATCCGGACTGCGACAACGGTCATCCTGACAACGAAGGCCGAATTGCGGTTTATCATCGTAATATACCCAATATGATCAGCCAATTTACCTCTGCTTTGGCCAAAGAAAACATTAATATTCCCGATATGATCAATAAGAGCAAAGGTCAATATGCCTATACCCTATTGGATACCGATTCACCGGTTACCCCTGAAGTCGCTCACAAAATAGAACAAATAGAAGGTGTTTTAAGAGTAAGAGTTATAAAATAAATAGAAGTTATAAAATACAGCTATAAAATAAAATATAAAAAGTACAGGGATATAAAAATACCAAAAATAAAGTTATAATTTGTTTGACATTATATAATTTGTTTGACATTAGATAAATACGGTTTAGAAAATAACTCTAAACCGTATTTATTATTGCTTCAAATTAAACGAAAATTGCCTGCATTTTTCGTATAATTCAGAGAAATTTTAAAAATGTTCTTAATTACGCTTAAAGTCTGATATAATATACTTTACGGAAATTTTAGGTAACGGTAAGTAAGGACGAAAGAGGTAGGTATTAGAGAGAATGGAGGTGTTAGAATGAAAGATATTTCTGGTCACAGGCGTATCAAAGTTACGGTTAATGGTCATAACATAGAAGTTTATGATGATTTGACCATCCTGCAGGCCTTGCTTCAAGAAGACATCCATATTCCCCATCTTTGCTATGACATCAGGCTGGAGCGTTCCAATGGCAATTGCGGTTTATGCGTGGTAGAATTAGGCGAAGGAAAAGACAAGCGGGATGTAAAGGCTTGCCAAACTCCGATTAAGGAAGGGATGGTAATTTGTACCAATAGTCCCAGGCTGGAGAATTATCGCAAAATTCGCCTGGAGCAAATATTGGCCGATCATAACGCGGACTGCGTTGCCCCCTGTGTAATGACATGCCCTGCCAATATAGATATTCAAGATTACATTCATTTGACAAGCAACGGTAATTTTGAAAAAGCTATCGCTGTTATTAAAGAAAAAAATCCTTTTCCTTCCGTTTGCGGCCGGGTTTGTCCCCATCCTTGCGAGAGCCAATGCCGCCGCAACCTGGTGGATACGCCCGTAGCAATTAACCACATTAAACGGTTTTTGGCTGATTGGGATTTGGCCAGAGAAAAACCTTATACTCCTGCCAAAAAACCGTCAACAGGCAAGAAGATAGCAATTGTGGGAGCTGGGCCTTCAGGTCTTAGCGCTGCTTATTACAGTGCGCTCAAAGGTCATGATGTTACAGTATTTGAACGTCATCCCCAGGCCGGTGGGATGTTGAGATACGGTATTCCGGAGTACCGCTTGCCAAAGAACATCCTGGACAAAGAAATCGATATAATTAAAAAGCTGGGCGTTAAAATTATGACGAACAAGACTCTTGGGATTCATATACGGCTGGAGGACCTGCATCAAGATTTTGACGCCGTCTACCTGGCAATAGGTTGTTGGCAGGCAACCCCTTTACAAATTGAAGGAGAAAACCTGGAAGGTGTATGGTCGGGAATCAGATTTTTGGAGCAGGTGGCTAAGGATGCGGAAATCAAGTTGGGAGACAAAGTAGTGGTTATCGGCGGCGGGAATACGGCCATGGATTGTGCTCGTACCGCTATTCGGTTGGGAGCAAAGTCGGTTAAGCTCATCTATCGTCGTTCCCGGGTGGAAATTCCCGCTGCTCACTATGAAGTGGAAGAAGCTTTAAACGAGGGCGTGGAGATGCATTTTTTGACCACCCCCAGTAAAATTGTCTTGGAAAACGGCAAAAAAATGCTGCATTGCATTAGGATGACTTTAGGAGAACCTGACCGTTCAGGCCGTCGCCGTCCCATCCCCATTGAGGGCAGTGAGTATGCCTTCGAAGCCGACACGATTATCGGGGCTATAGGCCAAAGTACCAATACCCAATTTCTCTATCATGACCTTCCGGTCAAACTGAATAAATGGGGAGATATAGAAATTGACGGGAAAACTTTTCAGACTTCGGAAATGAACATTTTTGCCGGAGGAGACTGTGTAACCGGGCCGGCTACCGTGATCCAGGCCGTAGCAGCCGGGCGGCATGCCGCTGAATGTATGGACAGCTTTTTGATGAAAGGATATATCAAAGAGCAACCTGTTGATTATAGCTGCAGCCGTGGTTCCATGGAAGATTTACCGAAATGGGAATTTGAAGAAAGGCCCAAAATCCCGCGGGCTCCCATGCCCCAAATTCCTCCTGAAGAACGCAAGAACAACTTCCGAGAAGTTGAAATAGGCTATAGCGAAATGACTGCGGTTGAAGAAGCTCGTCGTTGTCTAAAATGCGGTTGTCACCAACGCTATAAATGCGATTTAAGAAAGGAAGCAAGCGCTCACAAGGTTGAATATGTAAAACCGGTTCACGAACGTCCCTATATCCCAATAGTTCAAGACCACCCCATAATTACCCGTGACCACAACAAATGCATTTCCTGTGGCCGCTGTATCGCAGCTTGCGATGAAGTCGAAGGCCCGAGCATTTTAACTTTCTATATGAAGCATGGACGGCAACTGGTCGGTACCAAGAGCGGCCTACCTTTGGAAAAGACCGACTGTGTAAGTTGTGGCCAATGTGTAAATGCTTGTCCCTGTGGTGCGTTGGATTACCGCAGCGAAAAAGGTAGAGTTTTCAGGGCTATTAACGATCCTTCTAAAACAGTTGTGGCCTTCGTGGCACCTGCGGTACGGAGCGTGGTTTCATCATATTATAAGATTCCTTTTAATGAAGCCTCTTCTTTTATGGCCGGTCTTCTGCTAAAATTGGGTTTCGATAAAGTATTTGATTTTACTTTTGCTGCAGATTTAACAATCGTGGAAGAAACCACAGAGTTTCTCAACCGTTTAAATTCGGGCGGGGTTATGCCCCAGTTTACTTCTTGTTGTCCGGGCTGGATCAACTTTGTGGAAAGGCGTTATCCGGAGATCATCCCTCATTTGTCCAGTTGTAAATCTCCCCAAATGATGATGGGAGCTACGGTAAAAAATCATTTTGCTCAACTGGCGGGAATTGATAAAAAGGATCTTTATGTCGTTTCCATAGTTCCTTGCATTGCCAAAAAATATGAAGCTTCACGTCCGGAATTTGCCCCGGATGGGGTCCGGGATGTTGATGCCGTGCTCACTACCATGGAAATGCTGGAAATGGTTGATCTAAAACTGATTGATCCTTCCACCATCGAACCTCAAGATTTCTGCGAACCTTATAAGCAAGTTTCCGGTGCAGGTATTTTATTCGGGGCCTCAGGCGGGGTGGCCGAAGCCGCCCTTCGTATGGCAGTGGAAAAACTTACCGGCAAAGTCCTTGCCGATCAATTGGATTTCAAGGAAGTCAGAGGTTTTGCAGGTCTTAAGGAATCAACGGTCGAAGTCAACGGTAAAGAATTGCATGTCGCTGTCGTCAGCGGCCTCCATAACGCTGAGTTGATCGTGGAAAAAATTATAGCCGGTGAGGATGTGGGCTATGACTTGATTGAAGTTATGGCTTGCCCGGGCGGCTGTATTGCCGGGGCGGGACATGCCGTACCGGAAAAGATTGACACCCTGCAGAAAAGACAACAAGTGCTAATTAACATTGATAAGACCTCAAAATATCGTAAATCTCAAGAAAATCCCGATATTTTAAGACTATATCGAGATTTTTACGGCGAACCCAATTCCGAATTGGCGCGAAAGTTACTTCATACTCACTACAGTCCTTTTCATGGTGATTACGGTCAAAGCGCTCGCCGTATGGGTGATTCGGCCTATGTTACCCACGAATTTACTATTTGTACCTGTGACAAGTGTACGAGCCGGGGATCCAAAGAGTTATTTGGCAATATTTATACCCAAATTAAAGAAATGAAAATGGACGCTTTTGTAACCGTGAAAACCATCCGTTTAAAGGAAAACCATCCGGGGTCGATTTATATTACTCTGGACGGAAAGCAGATAGAGGAGTCGGCAGTCCAAAACCTCAATCAAAATTTGCCCAAGTTAATTTTAACTTCTGTCCAATAACAAATTCTATTAAATAACAACAGGGGAAATAATAACATTAGTGGGTAAGGGATTGGGTTCTGTATATATCGCAGGCAGTTTGGAGGTAATAGATTTGAATATGGCTGTTAAATCCGAAGAAATAAACAATTTGCGCCAACAACTCGTTGAAGTAGGTAAAAGAGTATATTATCGCGGTTTGACCTCAGGCCTAAGCGGGAATATTAGCGGCAGAATCCCGTCCTGTCCCCATGAAATCCTGATTAAAGCCAGCGGAAAATGCTTAGGAGATTTAAAGCCGGAAGATTTTATTCATTTGGATTTGGATGGCAATATAATTGACGGAGGCGGCAAGCCTTCGGTGGAAGTTTTTTTTCATTGCGGAATTTACAAGGCCAGGCCCGATGTATATGGCATTGTTCATGGACATGCGCCCTATTCTACGGCTTATGTGGATGCCAAAGGCCATCTGCCCGTTGTAACTGCAGCCGCGGAATTAGAACTTAAAAAGATTGATATAGTCAAATATGCAGAACCGGGTTCTGCAGAGCTGGCCCGCTATGTGACGGAAGCTTTCCGGGATAAAACGTCGAAGATCGCGGTTTTGCAGGGACATGGTTTTGTTGCCGTAGGTTCCGACGTTTTGCAGGCTTATTACTATGCGGATATGCTTGAAGACAATGCCAAGGTAGCTTTGATGCTTCATGTACTGGGAAAATGAACAGGCGGGACGTTATAAAAAAAAGAGCTAATGAATAAAGTAAAAAGAGCGGAGTTAAGTATTAAGTAGTAGTCAAGGATTGAATGATATAAAAAATAACTAAGATTGATAAATCCGATGCCGACAATAATATTAAGGAGTTATATACCGATGATCATCGATTTTATACTGCATGTTGATAAGTACATTGCCTTTTTTTTTGAAAATTACGGGACCTGGACTTATTTAATTCTCTTCTTGATAATTTTTTGTGAGACCGGCTTGGTGGTGTGTCCTTTCCTACCCGGAGATTCTTTAATCTTTGTGGTTGGGGCTTTAGGTGCGGCAGGAGCTTTGGACGTGGAGTTTGCAGCCATTTTACTAATGGCTGCTGCCATACTGGGAAATACCCAGAATTATTATATTGGTAGATTTATCGGCCAAAAGGCTTTTCAAATCCGCGACAGCCGTTTCTTTAGAAAGGAATATCTATACCGAACGCAAAGGTTCTATGAAAGGCATGGAGGCAAAACAATTGTCATATCCAGGTTTATGCCTATTATTCGAACATTCGCCCCCTTTGTAGCGGGAATCGGTAGGATGCGATTTTTCAGGTTTATGTCTTTTAATATTATAGGTGGCTGTTCCTGGGTTTTAATCTTTATTCTCGGCGGCTTTTACTTTGGCAATATTCCCATGGTACAGAAAAATTTTACCCTGGTAATATTGGCGATTATCTTTATATCCCTGCTTCCCAGCATCATTGTTTATATAAAAACAAATTTTCTTCACCGAAAATAGCCATACTATATTAAAGCCACTGCTTAAACGGGGGAAGCGGGATGAGAATTAATAATGGGATTGACAAGCAAGAATTTGTTTTTCAAGAACCTATAACCGGAGATCAAAATATGGATTCCTGGTACAAAAAGGCCGGCGAGTATGTAGACAATCCGGACAAAACAGAAAATTTATTGGCCAAAGCCATAAGAAAAGTAGAAAAAAATAAACATAGTGAAGTTTTACGGAATATTTGGGGACAAATCCACCTGCTCTTTTCCTTGGTTCGGGATTGGACGAACGGGACTTACAGGAGTATTCCCAAATCATCGATTGCCATCATTATTGCCGGCCTCTTGTATTTTGTCTCCCCCTTTGATTTTGTCCCGGATTGGGTTGTGGGCTTAGGGTTGATAGATGACGTTACCGTATTGGGAATAATAATCAACCAACTTAATAAAGAACTGCAGCGTTATAAACACTGGAAAAATAATTTTTGAGCCAATGAAGTACTGACTGACATTGCTGAAACTCGTAACTTTTTCGGAAGTCAACCCCGGCCTGTTTTAAACAACCACTCCGTAAAAAATATTAAAGAGCCAGTTTAAGGCTTTTGCTTAACCTGGCTCTTTTATTTATATCCTTTAGTTTTGAGGCTTATTTTATTGTTGCTTGTCCGGAACCGTAAATTGAGGAGGTTGTGGATTTTTATGAGCATCAAAAAATTTGCCCGGGCTTGACAAATCAAAATAAATTTTGGAGTCTTGGGTTACTCCCCAATCTTTAAGGGAACCGGTATCCTGAATCATATTAAAGGCTTCCCGGAACAGGGTGTTATGGGCTTCTTCCCGGTTCAACAGGAAATCGATGGTTTCCCGAACTCCTTTATCGTTGATTTGTCTATAAAGGTATTGATAAACCACTTTGGCTCTTTCTTCCGCAGCAATATTGGATAGAATATCCGCCGCCAAATCACCCGTCTCATTGACATAGGCGGAGGTAAAAAGAAAACCTGAAGCATTGGACAGGATCGGAGTTAATCCGGTAAGGACATGGGGTTCAATACTGCCGGCCGTTGTTTTTTCCGCTTCCAGAGTATGCCCGTTCAATAGATTGACTGTTTGAGCCACCATTTCCATATGGCTTAATTCTTCGGCAGCGATATCCAGGAATAAATCTTTGATTTTTGGATCCTTAATCCTAAAACTTTGGGACATATATTGTAATGCCGCTTTTAATTCACCTTGGGGACCGCCCAATTGCTCCGTCAACATATTGGCATAATTGGGGTTGGGTGCATCCACCCGAACTTCCTTTAACAATTGTTTTTCATGTTTAAACAAGAAAAATCCCTCCTTAAGAGCATAATTAAATTAGAACAAGTCAAAAAATAAAGAATCCTTTAGTAGGATTCTCGATTATTAATTCTTTATGCAAAGAAATTTTTATACGCATAATTCTCCTTCATTATCAACAAAATAACTTTGGTGATTTGAATCAAGTCTTTAAAGGAGGTTTTTTTATGCAATTGAGTCAAAAAGAAAGAATGTTGTTGGAAGATTTGCAAAGCCATGAGCAAATAGTTGTTCAAAAATGCAGTGAATACGCTCAGCAGGCCCAAGATCCCCAACTAAAACAACTGTTTCAAAATATGGTCCAACATGAACAGCAGCATATTAAACGGTTAAACCAAACACTTAATCAGGTTTACGGGCAGCAACAAGGGGGGCAAGCCGAACAAAAAGACGCCATGCTTTGCCAAGACATGCTTTCCTCCGAAAAGTATCTTTCCAGTGTTTATAATACAGCAATTTTTGAAATGCAGGATACCTCAATTCGTCAAGAACTGAATGCCATTCAAAGCGACAAACAGAAATTTGGCGAAGAAATCTATAAATATATGCAAAGTAAAGGCATGTATCAGTAATGGGGGGTAAAACAATGCAATTAAGCCAAAAAGAACAAAATTTCCTTAATGATTTAAAAAACCAAGAAATTTTATGTATAAAAAAATACAACAACTATGCCAATCAGGCTCAAGATCCGCAGTTGAGACAAATATTCCAAAGACTGGCCGGTAAAGAACAGGAACATCTCAACAGTATTAATCAAATTTTGTCGGGATCAACTCCGGCTATGAATCAGCAAGTGAATCAGCAACAAATACAGAAGCAGGCTTCCTGGCAAGGACAGACCGGTTTTGTCAACCAAAATGATGCAGACCTTTGTCACGATGTTTTATCGACGGAAAAATATGCCTCTCAGGTTTATGACACGGCCATATTTGAATTCAAAGATCCTCAAATCCGGCAAGTACTGAACCATATCCAAAAAGAAGAACAACAACACGGGGAAGAAATCTTCAAATATATGCAGAGTAAGGGAATGTATCAGGTCCACTGAACCAATAATTTTTAAGGTGGCCTTTTCTTGCGGCTTTGGCCGCTTTTTTATTTATAAAAATGCTTTATCTTATCGGTTTCGATAATAGTTATTAATAATTTTGCTCTAAAGCCAGAGCATTGAGGAATTCATCTTGAAAGTCCTTCTCCGCTGAAAGCTCAATATGTTCCGCCTTTTGGGCCAGGAAAGTTGCTTTGGCCATTTCAACAGTGGAAAGCAAGGCCATTTGTGCTCCGTTTCCTGCCGCGTTGCCAATAGATTTGATTTTGGATGGTGACACCTGCGGCAAAAGCCCGATTGTCAAAGCGCTTTCTTTATTAATATAGTTGCCGAAGGCGCCGGCGAGGTGAATCTGGTCAATATCTTCGATTTTTACTCCCAGCCGTTTCATGAGGATTCTGATTCCGGCCAAAACGGCACCTTTGGCCAGTTGAAGAGCTCGGATATCCTTTTGGGTAATGGTAATGTTTTCGCCGGTCGCCGATTGTTCTTTCCAAGCCAGGACAAATTCCCGGTAACCGTTGTTGTTCAGCACTCTTCGACGCAAAGAAGGCGGCAGTTTGGCCAAGTTGCTTAAGGAATTAGGCATCCGTCCTTCGGCGGTAATTATGCCGGCCTTATACATTTGGGCGACGGCATCGATCAGGCCCGAGCCGCAGATTCCTCTAATCTTTCCTTTGTCCTGTCCGATAACCTCCAATTCAACATCTTTGTTTATCCTAACGCGTTCAATCGCTCCTTCGGCTGCCCGCATTCCAAATTTTATGCCCGCTCCCTCGAAGGCCGGACCGGCTGCAGTCGAACAGGTGAGGATTCTCCCTTTACCTACCAGAACCATTTCTCCATTGGTTCCTATATCCACCAACAGGTGGATTCCTTGCAGCTCGTCAACTTTCCCGGCCAGCATGACACCCACGGTATCGGAACCGACATAGCCGGCGACGAGCGGCAAAACAGTTACCAAGCCATTGTCGAGAATTTTAAGACCAAGTTCAGCGGCTTTTACGGTTACTGCTTGGCGGAAACAAGGAACAAAGGGGGCAGGAGCCAAATATGTAGGGTCAATACCCAGGAATAAATGGCTCATAGTGGTATTGCCCACTGCTACGGCATGATATATATGCTCGGGATTAATTCCTTTTTCCCGGCAAATGTCGGCGATCATCTGATTTAAGGCTTCAATAACCTGAGACTGAAGTTGTGTTAAACCCGCAGGGTTTTCGGTGACATAGGATATTCGCGATAAGACATCAGCCCCGGCACCTTGCTGGGGATTGGTGAGAGCCCGGCGAGCCATAATTTTGCCATTGATTAAGTTCAGCAGGTATACCACAACGGTTGTAGTTCCAATATCAATAGCCAACCCATAAGAGCTGTTCCTGGTATCACCAGGCTCTACGGCCAGCAATTCATTACCGGCCGTAACGCCGGTTACTTGATAAGAAGCGGCCCGTAAAATTTGTGGCAATTTGGCGGCTATGCTCCTATTAAAGTTAAACGGCTTTTTAATCGCGGGAAGCTTGGCTGTCAGGCGTTCCCAATCCGAACGTTGGTCTTGGGTGTTTGGGATATCGACCTGGAGGACATGTTTTTGAATAAGGGGTGACAAATCATAGTCATGCTCGGCCTCCAGTTCTGTTTTCCGGTCATAGGCATCCTTTTGCTCAATAAGGAAAACGGTTAGATCCGATTCAACAGTGCGTTTGCAAGCCAAGACAGTTCCCTTGGCAATTTGTTCGGAGTTTAAATATTTGCTTTCTTCCGGCAGGGTCCCTCTACGGTCTTTTTCCTCCAGGATTACCCGGCATTTACCGCAGGTTCCTTTGCCGCCGCAGGCACTCTGCAGATGTACACCGGCAGCTATGGCAGCTTGCAGAATTGTGCTGCCGGCAGGCACTGTAACTTGGTATTCTTTTTCACCCGGTTTGGATTCCTTGAAAGTAACTTTCACCGTTTTGGCTGGATTGGCCTTGTTATATTCCTTGCTCATATCGTTTCTCCTTATATAGCCTGTTTATTGTCAATTTAGTCGGATCGGTCGAATTTAGAACTTTTTAGCAATATCCGTTAGTAATTGAGCCGTGGAAGTCAATTCCTGTACGGAAGCATTGATTTCTTCCAAAGTGGCTGCTTGTTCTTGCAGTATGTTGCTTTCTTTATTTATGCTTTCAGCAACGGTATTGGTATAGTTTTGAATATTCTTGATTGTGGTCTCAATTTGTTTGATGCTTTCTGCGCTGGAATTGGACAGTTTTCTGATTTCCTCGGCCACAACGCTGAACCCTCTGCCCTGTTCACCGGCCCTGGCAGCCTCAATGGCAGCGTTGAGCCCCAGTAAATTGGTTTGTCCTGCTACATTGCGGATAAAACTAAGGACATTGTCCGTATTTTGAGCTTCATCCTTGGTTTGGTTAATTTTATCCAAAACTCCTTTGCTATATTCGGCTATCTCCTGCACTCCATGGGTTATTTGACTGATAGCTTGGGATAATTGGCTCAGGGAATCGGAAAGGGTTTGCGCGATCTCAGTAAGTTGTTCCTGTCTCTCCAAATTCATGGACATGGCTAAGGAGCCGATTATTTTGCCGTTTTTGCTTTTAATCGGGACGCCCATGCCTCTGAAAGGAAAGCCGAATACTTCCTTGGGGACAACTTCGGATTTCCGGATATCCATTTTCATAACAGTGTGCAGCATGTCATCCGGCCTTAACACATCTCCTGCTTTGAGTCCATGGGGAATTTTAGGATGAGGGATAAGGTATATAAATTTTTCCCTGTCTGTGATACCGTAACTAACCGGGTCTTCATGTAGCTCCAATAATAGAGGAGCCACTAGTTCCATGGCTTTAACAAACTCATAAAGTTCATCCGACTCCGGGATTTCATCCGGCTTCAGGGCAATTTTTGTTTGCTCGTTCTCTTCATATTGATCATTTTCCTGAAATTCATCCAGCATGTTAGATCCACTCATGTTTTCCGGCATACATATGATACCCCTTTCCATAAATCTAGAAATTGATAATAATTGGATAATTATATTTAGACCGTCAAATTATTAGAATAATTACATTATTCGATAGAAAACGCTTTTTACCTTTTTTCTTCGCAATAATTTGTCAAATATTACCTGTCAAGCTTTCAAATGCTTTTCCATATTTACTTCCAAGTAATATCCGCCTTCCGGCGAGGTACTGTTCGGAGGTAACGCACCTTGGGGTAGCCTGTTACAAGACAGGAAACGATTTCTTTTCCTTCTTTTACCTCCAGAAATTTGCGTATTTCTTTATTGGCACGGGCCGCTCGGACAAAATAACCGCTGAAAAGCACACCCAGACCCAAGGCATTGGCCATTAGTTCCATTGTGGCGGATGCCAGCCCGCCGCTTATTGCCGCTTGAGCGGTGACAACAATTATAGCCGGGGCATTGAAAAAAAGCCGGTCAACCCTGGGATCAGCCTTATATTCTTCATACATGCCAACCCATTTTTGGGCATAGCGTTTATACAGGGCTTGCTGGGAAGCCGTTAAGGGTTCCGCAAGATTTTGCAGCCCTAAAGCCCGGGGATCGGAAGATAAGAGATAGGACTCGCCCAATTGTTTCAAGGTTGACAGTGCCATTTCTTTTAGTTCCGGCAGTCTCTTTTTCACGATGATATAAGAGACGTCCTGCAAGTTGCTGCCGGTAGGCGTATACCTGCCGGCTTCAATTATTTTAAGCAACTTTTCCTCCTCTACGTCCCGGTCTTTAAACTGCCTTATTGTTCGCCTGAATTTAATAAATTTTAAAAGCCTTTCGGCTTCAATGGCAAAGTCTTTCTGCTCATAATTTATAACTTCCTTCATATCATATTCGTCGCTATAAACGGCATTTGCCGGGCAAATGGCAATACAATGCCCGCATTTCAAACAGGATATATTTTTTATCCTGGCTTTATTTCCGGTGATTTCTATATCGCGAGGGAAACAATCTTCAACACATTTTCCGCAGCCTGTGCATTTTTCGGCATCGACAAGCATCATTTTTAACCATCTCCTAAAAAAATTCTCATCAAATTTTAATCTTAGTTTAAGTACAGTTTAATTGTATACCACTAAAATAAAAGTACAATTATAAATGAGGTGGAAGATAATGAAAATAAGTATGGAATTAATTGACGAAATGAGAAGAAGGACAAATTGCAGTTACCAGGAAGCCAAGGAGCTTCTGGAGAAAAACAATGGCGACCTGATTGATGCCATTATTGAGTTTGAGCGCAGGCACGGCAGCGATAACCATAAACATTACAAACACAAAGCAAAGGGGCACTGGGAGCACTGCGAAAGCGATCACAAGCAAAAAGCCAAGAGCTTGTTGCATAAAACTTTAGTCACCAGAGTGGTGATAGAAAAAGATCAAAACATTATCCTTAATGTTTCGGTATTGATACTGTTATTAGCTGTCTTAATATCAATGCCCGTAATTTGGATTTGGCCGCTGGCCTTTATTGTTCTGTACTGTGCAGGCTATAAGATTAGGATTAAAAAAGAAACCGGGGATGAGGTTGATTTGAACAATATAGTAGATGATTTGGGAAATAAAGTAAAAAATGCAACTGAAACGAAAAACCAAAATCCTGCCGGCTCCAATCAGACTGGGAAACAGAAGTACGCCGCCCAAGAGGTGGAAGTAAAAGAAAAAGATGGTTACAATGAAATTATAGTGGAATAAACGTTTGGGAATGGTCCTGCGACTGTCTGTTGTTCGCAGGTCCATTTGCCTTTATAATGAAATTGAAGTTCCTGGAGTAACTTATATAGCGGGGGTTATTATGAAAACCAAGATTCTGGTAATAGAAGATGAAGTTAAATTAGCCAGGTATTTGGAACTTGAGCTTATCCATGAAGGATATGAAGTAGAGTTGGCCCATGATGGCCGGAGCGGCTATGAAAAAGCTCTGTCTGGCAACCCCGACTTAATAATTCTGGATCTCATGCTCCCGGGTTTAAGCGGGATAGAAGTATGTCGTCGGATAAGAAAAGAGTCCGACGTTCCCATTATAATGCTAACCGCAAAAGACGATGTTTCAGATAAAGTAATGGGCTTAGACAGCGGTGCCGACGATTATATGACCAAGTCGTTTGCCATAGAGGAGTTGCTGGCACGAATCAGAGTGATTTTAAAGCGCCGGGGGAGGCAGGAGGATAAAAGCGCCATTCTTGAGGCCGGTCCCCTGGTTTTGTATAAAGATGAATACCGGGTAACTTTTAACAACAAGGAAATATCTCTATCCAGGAAAGAATTTGAACTATTAAAATATCTCATGGAGAATAAAGGAATAGTATTAACAAGGGAAAAAATACTTGACCGCGTATGGGGTTACGATTATCGAGGAGATACCAACGTTACGGATGTTTATATTAAATATCTGCGGAATAAAATTGATCAGAAATATAACATCCCCTTTATTCACACTGTAAGAGGGGTGGGCTATCTTTTCAAGGTTAATGAAGAATGACAATCTGATTGAAAAAATAAAGGAAAAAATTGAATTCTCCATACGACTTAAACTGTCCGTAAAATATATAAAAATACTTGTTGCTACCTTGTTGGCCGCTGCTATAGGGATAGTGCTGGTGTTTGGACTAATTAATATCAAGGAAAGCCTGGACGCCAATTACCGGCAAATAACCTCTATCCTGAATCAGGGGCAAGTTTTATATCCGGAGCAGGATAAATTCCCGGGTCTGCAGGACTATGCCGAGCAAAAGCAGTCTCCCGTTCTTGTTTTTGATCGGGCCGGAAACTTGCTATGGGGAAACCAACCGGAATTGGCCAAATACAAACCTAAAAGCTGGCTAAAATTTGTCCGGCAAAATGGCAAATTGTTTATCGTTCAGAACAAAAAGTACCCGCTGGCAAATACATCCTATGAATTAGTTATTTTCACCGATATCGGCCCCACTATTGCGGCCACTAGTAAATTGGCCCAAATTGTAGTCATTGTCATGGCCCTTTTGCTTTTGCCGGCCATAGCGGCAATTATTGAATCCGGAAAGGGTATTTTTCGGCCAATAAAGGATATGACAAAAACCGTCAAGCACATATCGGAAGAGAACCTAAACTTAAGGCTTAATGTCAGCGGCGCCCAAGATGAATTAAAAGAATTGGCTCTTACTTTTAATGAAATGATGAATCGGATAGAGGATAACTATAATCGTCAGAAACAATTCGTTTCCGATGCTTCCCATGAGCTAAGAACTCCCATTACGGTAATTCAAGGTTATGCCGACATGTTGAGCCGTTGGGGCAAGGATGATCCGGCAATCCTAAATGAAGCCATTAGCGCCATCAAAAATGAAGCGGCAAACATGAAGGAGTTAATTGACAAACTTTTGTTCCTTGCCAGGCACGACAACAGAACCTTTGTTTTTGAAATGGAAGAGTTTAGTCTTACCGAGATGCTGCTCGACATTGTCAAAGAAACCCAAATCATAGATTCCAGCCATAAGATCAGCTATGACATTAATCAGGAAATATCCTTATTCGCCGACAGGAACAGGATGAAGCAGGCGATTAGGATACTTATGGATAATGCCTTAAAATACACGCCCCCGGGCGGGGAGATAAATATTAGTTTGGAAAAGGTTAGTTTGGAAGATAACAATTATACGGCTATTAAGATCAAAGATACCGGCATAGGAATGTCGGAAGAGGAATTAAAGCATATTTTTGATCGTTTTTACCGGGCCGACCAATCCAGGGCCAAAGAAAAGGGAGGGCATGGTTTGGGCTTGGCAATTGCCAAAATAATAATTCTGGGGCATCAAGGGAAAATTAAAGTCGGGAGCAAAAAGGGGGCAGGCTCGGAATTTACTATTTTATTGCCGGAAAAGGTCTGAAAATTTCCACTTAAGTATTTTCTTAGCACAATTATGTAGTATACTTAAATAAAGAATAGTTTTAATTTTCTCCCAAAATGAGTAATTGCCCTTTCCAGTGCAAATAAAAAGAATAGGAGGTACATAATATGGATCTCAAAGTGTTTTATAAACTGAGTTACGGTCTCTATGTGGTTGCTTCAACGCTTGACGGGAAACATAACGGGCAAATTGCCAACACCGCCTTTCAGATTTCCGTGGAGCCTCCGACCATAGCTGTCAGCATCAATAAGAATAATCTTACTAATACCTATATTAGAAACAGCAAAATCTTTACGGTTTCTATTCTCCCGCAGACCGTTCCTCTTGATTTTATCGGTCATTTCGGCTTTAAATCAGGCAGGGATATTGACAAGTTTCAGGGTGTCTCCTTCCGCCTTGGAAAAACGGGAGCCCCAGTTCTTACGGAAAACAGCTTGGGATACCTGGAAGCGGAAGTTATTGACAGCCTGGATGTAGGCACTCATACAGTCTTTATAGGCAAAGTAGTAAATACCGAAGCCCTGGCCGAAGGAGAACCGATGACATATGCCTATTATTATCAGATAAAAAGCGGAGCCACCCCTGCTGCTGCCCCTGTACCTGCCAGTACCGGCGCGAAGCAGGCCCAAGGCCCAACAGGACCTCAAAGCGGTAGCCCCGGCTTGAAAAAATACGAGTGTTCCGTATGCGGTTATATTTATGATCCTGAGAAAGGGGATCCTGACTCCGGAATTGCTCCCGGGACACCTTTTGAAGATTTGCCGGATGATTGGGTATGTCCCTTATGCGGTGTTTCCAAGAGCGAGTTTACCCCTGTTGAGTCTTAAACAGGAATTATTTAAGCGCGGTAGTGATAATAGCCATCTTATAAACTTCATCAGCGTTGCAGCCTCTGGAAAGGTCATTGATAGGAGCATTCAGCCCTTGGAGAATAGGGCCGTAAGCCTGGAAGCCGCCTAAACGCTGAGCAATTTTGTAGCCGATATTGCCGGCGTTGATATCAGGGAAAATAAAGGTATTGGCTTGTCCCGCCACAGGCGATCCGGCAGCTTTGGTTTTGGCCACTGTGGGAGAGAAAGCGGCGTCGAACTGAAGTTCTCCGTCTACAGGGAAGTCCGGATTTAAAGCTTTAACCTTTTCGGTTGCATTGCGTACTTTATCCACCATTTCACCTGCTCCTGATCCCAGAGTACTGTAGGAAAGCATGGCCACTTTGGGATCGATTCCGAAGACCCTGGCTGTTCTGGCTGTTTCTACGGCGATTTCCACCAGTTCATCTTCGCTGGGCATGATGTTGATAGCGCAGTCCGCCATGGCATATAATTCGTCGCCCTTTTCAGTTTGGCGATGCAAAATAAAGCAACTGGACACAATTTTATTGCCGGGTTTGGTTTTAATAATTTGCAACGCCGGCCTTACCGTGTCGGCGGTAGAATAAGTGGCTCCGCCCAATAAAGCGTCTGCATATCCCATCTTAACCAGCATAGTGCCGAAATAATTGGTCTGGGCTAAAGCGGCCCGGCATTGGGCTTCATCCATTTTGCCTTTCCGCAGTTCCACCATTTTGGTTACCATGGCCTCAAAATTGTCATAGTTTAAGGGATCGATTATTTCCATACCATCAACGGACCAACCGCCCTTGGCGGCAGCAGCTTTTATCTCATCCGGATTTCCTAGAAGAACGGGGGTTAGGATACCGTCCTTATGCAACCGGTTTGCAGCCTCTAGGATTCTAGGGTCTGTACCCTCTGGAAAAACAAGTTTTCGCTTTTCAGCTTTTAAGTTGGCAATCATACTTTCAAACATGACAATTCCTCCGTTACAAAAAAAGTTTTTGGACATAAAAATTATAAACACATTAATGTTCATTAATCAACTTTGGATCCTCAAAGCCATGTCCTTACCAGGGGAAAGAGATAATAGGTTGTAATAGCAATTATAAGGGAGTGTTGCTGTAACTACTTTTCAAAAGTAGTTGGCAACACTCCCTTTGTTGGTGTTATATCAATTTAACAATTAACTCGGCAGGATCAATAACCGGAATTGAACGATCGGAATCGGTTTTATCTTTGATCCCGTCTTCCAACATGGTTATACAATAAGGACAATTGGCTCCAATGGCCTGGGGTTCTTTGGCCAAAGCTTGGTCTACCCGCAAATTGTTAATTCTTTCCCCGATATTTTCCTCCATCCACATTCTTCCGCCACCGGCGCCGCAGCAGAAGCTTTTGTTATGGTTGCGATCCATTTCTACAAGTTCAACTCCGGGAACCATCCGGTACAAAGCTCTGGGCGCTTCAAATTCTTGCTGGTAGCGTCCGAGATAGCAGGAGTCATGGTAAACGATTTTTTGCGGGGGCAGTTCCACATTTTTATTAAGAACCAGCTTTCCGGATTTGATCAGATCATTTATGAATTGGGTATGGTGAACCACTTCATAGTTGCCGCCAAATGCCGGGTAATCATTCTTCAAGGTATTCAGGCAGTGGGGGCAGGCGGTGATAATTTTTTTGACTTTATAATTGTTTAAAATATTTACATTTTCCTTAGCCATAAGGCCGAACAAATACTCATTACCGGAGCGGCGGATAAAATCACCGCAGCATTTTTCCTCCCTGCCTAGGATAGCAAAGTTTACGCCGGCGGCTTTGAGAATTTTGGCCACGGCCACGGAAACTTTTTTGGCTCTGTTATCAAAAGATCCAGCACAGCCGACCCAATAGAGATATTCTATTTCCCGGTCACCAAGTTCTTTCATTGTGGGAACATCAAGATCTTTTGCCCAGGAAGTTCGCTCGCTCCAGCTGACGCCCCAAGGATTGAATTTGGCCTCTACGTTTCTGTAAGCCAACTGCAATTCAGGTGCATAGTTGTCTTCATTCATAACTTCATAACGGCGCATATCTATGATTTTATTGACATGCTCGTTGGAAACGGGGCATACAGTCTGGCAAGCCATACAGGTGGTGCAGGCCCATATTTCTTCCCTGGAGACCACATCGCCAATCAATTTCTTATTTAAAATTTGAGCGGTTTCAGAATAGCCGCTGGTATACGGTTTCAAAGCTTCGGCGTTTTCCTCTCCGGTGGAAGTAATCCCCAACTTGTTCATTACAGCGCCTTTTTCCAACAGATGGTTTTTGAGGGTACGGCTTAAAAGGTGTTTGGGATTTAAAGGTTTGCCGGAAACATTGGCCGGACAGTTTTCCATACAACGGCCGCATTCGCCGCAGGCAAAGCAGTCCAATAATTGTTTCCAAGTAAAGTTTTCAATCCGGCCTACACCATACTCTTTCAAGTTTTCATCTTCAAGATTCATGGGTTCGATTTGGGCTCCGACAGGTTTTAAGGAAGCAAAATAGCTGTTGAAAGGTGTGGCCAAAATATGCAAGTGTTTAGAATTAGGAATGTAGACAGCAAATCCATAGAGAATCAAGATATGGATCCACCAAAGGAAACTGATAGTTGTGTTCAGACTGTCAGGACTGGAACCGGCAAAGAATCCGGCCACCATATTATATATAAAATCAAGGCTGTAAGCATGGTGACTTCCCATTAATGCCAGTTTGGCACCGGTGGTCAGCCATTCGGTAATAATCACTGCGTAAATAAGGATAACAACGATCGCTGCTTCCGCCGACAGATATAGACGGGCAGGTCTTATAATCCATCTTCTGACAAGGCCGACAATCAAGCCGATGAAAACTAAGGAGGCAAAGATATCTTTAATCAAATAAAAGTAAGGACTGGTGCTTAGAATCGGAATAGTGAGATTTGGGAATATTCTTTCCAGGATAAAAGGTATTTCAGCCAGGACTATTAATATAAATCCCCAAAAAATAAAGAAGTGAACAACCCCGTAGGGTTCTTGTATAAGTCTACCCTGTCCCATAACATTGGCGAAGAAATTGGCCAAGCGTTTACCGGGCTGGTCCATTCTATTTTCTTTGGCGCCTAGTCTGAGAATTTTAAGTTTTTTACTTACAGCCTGCACAAAAAGCACAATTGTTAGAGCTGTAAGTATCAGAAAAATAATTAATTCAATTGTTGGCAAGTTTAACACCTTCCTTATTAAAATACTCTGATCTCAGCTTAAACTGATGCCGCAACTTTGTTATTTGCTTTTTGCGCTTTTAGTTCTTTGACTTTCTTGGTCAGAAGCGGCACGATTTTATGAAGATCACCAACGATACCGTAGTTGGCTACTTTAAAGATAGGCGCTTCCGGATCGGTGTTAATAGCTACAATTATTTCGGAACCCTGCATACCGGCAAGGTGTTGGATGGCACCGGAAATGCCACAGGCTATATAAAGTTTGGGGGCGACGGTTTTTCCCGTCTGTCCTACCTGGCGGTATTGCGGTACCCAGCCTGCGTCTACTGCCGCACGGGAAGCACCCGCTACTCCGCCCAAAGCTTCGGCCAATTCCATAATTAAATGATAATGTTGAGGACCGCCTATTCCTCGTCCGCCGGAGACTATAATATCCGCATCTTGTAAATTGACTGTCTTGGAGGCGCTCTCTACTATTTCCAAAATTTTGGCCGCAATATCTTCTTCCTTGACTGAGCTGTTAATGCGAATAATTTCACCGGTTCGGCTATAGTCAGGCTCGCATAGTTTCATGACTCTCGGACGGACGGTAGCCATTTGGGGGCGATGTCTGGGGCATAGAATCGTGGCCATGACATTTCCGCCGAAAGCAGGTCTTGTCTGTTGCAAAAGTTTAGTTTCGGGATCAATGGACAATTCCGTGCAGTCTGCAGTAAGGCCGGTATTGATGCGAACCGCAATCCGCGAAGCGAAATCCCGGCCGTTATTGGTTGCACCGAATAAAAGAATTTCCGGTTTATATTTATTGATCACTTCCACGATGGCATTGGTATAGGAATCCGTACGATAATGCTTAAAAACGGGACCTTCAATCAGGTAGACCTTATCAGCGCCGTAAGCAAAGCAATCTTTAGCCAGGTGTTCTACATCGTCACCCAGTAATACGCCGGCCAGCTCAACTTGCAACGCATCGGCTAACTTGCGGCCTTCGCTTAATAATTCCAAAGCAACGGTGTGAATTTTTCCCTGATGCTGTTCAATAAACACCCATACCCCTTTATAGTCCTCAAGTTTAACGGCGGACTTTTTCGGTTTGCGGGTAACCTCGATCGCTTTGGTCGGGCAAGCCCTGGCGCAAGCACCGCAGCTGGTACAATTGTCCTTTAACTTGGCAATGTTATCAACAATCTCAATAGCGCCAAACGGGCACTTTTCGAGGCAAATACCACAGCCGGTACAGTTTTCAGCAATGATTTTTACACTCATTTTTAGCTCTCCCTTTATACAATTTTTGCTTCCTGCAATTTAGCCAGCAACAGATCGCATAAAGCTTCATCACTGTCAGCACATAGCATTTCATTGTGTTTTTCAATTTTGGGTGTGAAGATTCGCATAACTTGAGTACAGGAACCGTTGAGCCCTGTTTTTTCAGGCGGAGCATCAATATCGGCAGCCGTCCAGACAGTAATCTTAGCCCGGGAGGCGTTTATTGATCCCTTGACACTGGGATACCTGGGTTCGCCTATAGCCTTATCCACAGTAAGAACACAAGGCAAGGGTATGGAAACCAGTTCATAACCGCTGTCGGAAACCCGTTCCACCAGCAAACGATGTGTGCTTACTTCCCGTATCTTTTGTACATAAGTAGCTTGGGGAAGCCCCAGATGCTCGGCAATTCCGGGACCGACCTGGGCCGTATCCCCGTCAATTGCCATCTTGCCGCAAAAAATAATATCCGGTTTGCCAATTTTCTCGATTGCCTTGGCCAAAGTATAAGAAGTAGCCAAAGTGTCGGCACCGGCAACCGCCCTGTCACTTACCAGCACCGCTTCGTCGGCTCCCATTGCCAAACATTTGCGTAGAGCGGATTCTGCTTGGGGTGGTCCCATGGACAAAACCGTAACTTTGGCGCCGAATTGCTCCTTAATTCTCACTGCCGCTTCCACGGCGTATTCGTCAAAGGGGTTGACAATACTGGGAACCCCATCACGAATCAATGTGTTTTTAACCGGATCAATCTTTACTTCCGTAGTATCCGGTACTTGTTTAATACAAACTACGATTTGCAATTCTACACATCCTTTCTATGGTTAATTGTTGCAATTTTCACAAATACCAGACGAATTCAAAATATACATCATTTTATAATAGGCTTGCTTTACAAGCTATGTCAATATGCTATTGCGCCTTAACAATGTATACAATCTTATTAAGAATTTATCGTTGTAAACAATTATACTAGATATTATAAAGAAAAAAATATTAATTCACTGGATGGATTTAATTTACAAATATGAATAATCTCTAAGTGCTTTTTAATTATAATTCAATTAATTCAATCTCTTATTGTTAATTTATTTGGTAGCATTATTTTAAAAAGTAGAGGAGAAATGCTAAGATACAAATATAAGAATAAAGAAGCAGTAGCTGTGAGGGCATTATGATGAAATTTAATATCCTAACTTTGGAGCAAAGGGACCTTTTGCTTAACTATCTTGGGGATTATAAATTTAATTCTTATGAATATTCTTTTTTAACTCTTTTTTTATGGAGAGACTATTGTCAAGTGGAATGGAGCTTATATAAAAATGCTCTTATTATAAAAAAGACGGTGGATCAAAAGGGTTCTTATTTTATGCAGCCGCTGGGAGTCTCCGAGGAATTACTGCCGGAACTGGTAGAAGAGCTTAATGCAGTGCGAAAGCAGGATCCGTCCTTTAAGTTCTTGTTTGGGGATGTGGAAGAACCCTTTTTATTGCAGCTTAAGAATTTGTGTGGTCATAAAATTGAGTTCCGGGAAGACCAAAACAACTTTGATTACATCTATGACACCCAGAAATTAATTGACTTAAGCGGCAATAAATTGCATAGGAAGAAAAATCTTTATAATCAGTTTGTCAACAAATACAATTATGAAATCAGAGATATCCATGACCAAAAGACCCATGGCGATTGCCTGGCCTTAGCTGAGCAATGGGTACAAAGTCAAAAAACTAAACATAAAGAAATAATTTTTGAATTGGAAGGGATAAAAAGAGTTTTTCAGAATTTGGATAAACTTAATGTTTTGGGCATGGCTGTCTACGTTGAGGACAAAATAGCGGGCTTTACCTTTGGCGAGAAAGTAAACGCCCAAATGGCAATTATTCAGGTAGAAAAAGCGGACTTAAAATATAAAGGCATTTATGCTTTTTTGAATAAAGCCTTTGCGGAGAATTATCTCTACGATACCCTTTACATAAATAGGGAAGAAGACTTGGGTCTCAGCGGCCTAAGAAAAGCTAAAATGGCTTATGAGCCCATTAAATTTGTCAAAAAGTATTTGGTAGACATTGCAGAATAAAAAACGACTGCAAATTATTATTGACTCTTAAATTTAAAGCGAGTATAATTGGTTAGTATTCTTACTATAAAAATTCTGCTTGTCTTAATTCTGTTTGTCAAATTTCAAATAATTCTTTATATGTCAGTCATATTTCAGTCTTTTGGGAGATTATTTGACATTAACAGTATTTTTATAGGAGAGTAGCTGAAATGAATATTAAAGATGCCAAGGAATTGCATAATCTGTTGTTTTCATTTATGGGAATTTTTCATGATAAGTTTCTGCAGAATTGTAAACCTAAAGAAAAGCCGATACCGGACCTCAAGAAAAATCATTGGAAGATACTTCATGTTTTGTATGAAAACGATAAACTAACCCAAACTACAATAGGGAAAAAGTTGGATATTGAGAAAGGAAGTCTTACCATTCTCGTTGACCAGTTGGAAAAAAAAGGTTTGGTTAAACGTTTAGGGGTGCCTGAAGACAGGAGAAAGTATCTGATTACTTTAACCCCTGAAGGAAGACGAGCGATAGATAAGAATGTAGAATATTTTTCCCTCAGACTTAACCAGCTGTTTGATAATGTCGATGCAGAAGAGACAAGAAAATTCATGGATAGTTTGCAGTATGTAGTTGACTTTATGAAAAAATTATAAAGGAGGTATTATATGAATCAGAGACTGAAAGAAGAAAAAATCGGAAAACTGCTATGGAAATTCTCGTTGCCGGCCATAATCGCTATGCTGGTCAATGCTTTATATAATATTATTGACAGGATCTTTGTGGGTCGAGGAGTAGGTTCAATAGGTATCGCCGCCACCACGGTTGCTTTTCCCATAATGATTGTCAACATGGCCGTAAGCATGCTTATCGGTGTTGGCGCAACCTCTTTGATATCCATTCATTTAGGCGAACAAAAGAAAAAAGAAGCGGAAAGAGTTGCCGGGAATGCCATCAGTACTATGATCGCCTTGGCCCTGCTTTTAACCGTGATTTTTTTGCTGTTTCAAGATCCCATTCTAATGTTTTTCGGTGCTGACGAGGAAGTGCTGCCTTATGCCAGGGATTTCACTTCCATTATTATGTTGGGTTCCGTATTTGGTACTATTTCCTTGGGGGTAAACAATTTTATCCGGGCTGAAGGCAACCCTAAAATAGCCATGATGACCCAAATCACAGGGACTTTAATCAATATTGTTTTAAACTATGTATTCATCTTCCAATTGGGTTTAGGCATAAAAGGTTCCGCTTTAGCTACGATTTGCGGCCAAGCCATATCAGCGATATGGGTTATGACTTATTTCCTGGCGGGATATAGCTTTATAAAAATTCAAATAAAATATTTTAAACCCCGTGTTTCCACCATTGGGAAAATCGTTGCTATAGGGTTCGGACCCTTTGCTATGCAACTGGCTATGAGCGCCCAGCAAACAATTCTAAATTCCAGTGTTATGAAATTGGGTGGAGACTTGGCTCTCTCCGCAGTCGGCATTATGATGAGTATCGGTACGCTGATTATTATGCCGATCATTGGTTTCAATCAAGGTGCCCAGCCTCTTATCGGCTATAACTATGGAGCCAGGGAATACGGCAGAGTAAAGGAAACTCTGAAGAAAGCGGTTATTTCTGCCAGCTGTTATGCTGTTGTGGTTTTTCTGATTATATTCATCTGGCCAACCCAAATCGTCAGCCTATTCAGCAAAGGAGATTATAATCTGACAATGTTGACCACCCATGCCTTGCAGACTTTCTTTACCTTGATACCCTTGGCTGGATTTCAGATCTTGTGTTCAGGCTATTTCCAAGCTGTAGGTAAACCTGTGAGGTCCATGATCCTGAGTTTATCCAGGCAGGTCTTGTTTTTCATTCCCATGCTCTTAATTCTGCCTCGAATTTGGGGTCTGGAGGGTGTATGGCGGTCTGCTCCGGTTGCCGATGGTTTATCAGTGATGCTTACGGCTATCCTAATCACCATTGAAATGAAAAAGCTGGGGCAGAAGCAACTGGCCATAGACTCTGCCAAATAACAAGTAAGAAACAAAAAGTAAAAACAAGAAAAAAAATATAAACAATAATAATAAATAAAAATACAACCGCTGTAAAAAGCGGCTGTATTTATTTATTGACTAAATGTATATTCTGGGTAATAATTCTTACTATATTATTTATGAAACTATGAAAACTATTATAAAATCGTTAAAAAGTTTTTATTATTTTCATATCAACAACAGGGGGTACATATGATCCTAGTTTTCTATCTTTTTTCAATTGTAATAGCCAATGTGGTAACTGCGGCTTTTATGCCCTTGCAGCTGGGAATATTTCTAATACCCTATGGAACCTGGTTTATCGGGGCTACTTTTGTGCTCAGGGATATGTTGCAGAAAAAATACGGACGCAAAAGAGCCTATTTGGCAATTTTTATTGCCTTGGTCCTCTCTGCAATTACTTCCAAATTGCTGGGCGATACTTTGGCAATTACTTTTGCTTCCGCCGTATCTTTTTTGATATCGGAATCGGCTGATACCGAGATATATACCAGGTTTAAGGTCACCTTTTTAAAAAGGGTATTTACCAGCGGTTTGGTCAGCAGTTTTTTGGACAGCGTTATTTTTATAGTCCTGGGTTTGTCGCCTTTAATTTCGGGCTTTCTGCCCTGGGAGGCAGTCCCCGGCGCTGTCGGGGGTCAATTCATAGTTAAAACCCTCATGCAAGTTTTGGGTGTCTTTATCCTCTATATATTCAAAAACTTTTGGGAGGTAAGAGCACATGAAGGAAAGACAAATTGAAGGCATTACCCATTTGGGATCCGGAACCAGCAAATACATTTTTGAGTATGATCCGACCCTTCTTGAGTGTTTTGATAACAAGCATCCGGAAAACGATTACTTTGTCAGGCTGAACTGTCCTGAATTTACCTGTTTATGCCCGATAACCAATCAGCCTGATTTCGGAACGATTTATATCAACTATATACCGGATAAAAAGCTGGTAGAAAGCAAATCTTTGAAATTATATTTGTTCAGTTTTCGCAATCACGGAGATTTTCATGAGAACTCAGTTAACACTATTATGAAAGATCTTATTAAGCTTTTAAATCCGAAGTATATTGAAGTAATAGGCGAATATACCCCGCGGGGAGGGATATCCATTTATCCCTTTGCCAACTACGGTCGGCCTGGAACCAAATGGGAAAGCTTCGCGGAAAAGAGACTGCTTGCCTATGGCCAGAGATAAGATTGACCGCTAAATCTTATTTGAGTTGAGTTTTATCAATTTTGCCGGTGGCCGTTTTGGGCAAGCTGTCAACAAAGGCCACTTCTCTGGGGCATTTGTAATTGCTCAAATATTTGCGGCAAAAGAGGATAAAGTCTTTGGCCTCGGCTTTAGCTCCCGGTTTCAAGACAATGAAAGCCTTGGGAATCTGTCCTCTTTCCTTATCAGGAATTCCCACCACTGCCGCTTCATAAACGTCGGGATGTTTATAAAGACATTCTTCCACTTCACGCGGATAAACATTAAGGCCTCCTACCAGGATCATGTCCTTTTTGCGGTCCACGAGGTAAACAAAGCCATCTTCATCGATTCGGCCAATATCGCCTGTGTGGAACCAACCGTCAATGATAACTTCCGCGGTGGCTTCGGGTTGATTCTGGTAACCGAGCATAACATTGGGACCTTTAATGCAGACCTCTCCCAATTCTCCCATGGGAACTTCCCGGTCATTACTGTCAACTATTTTTATGCTTACGCCTTCTATGGGACAGCCTACGGAACCAAGTTTATGATATTTGGGGCCGCCTATAAAAGTAGGAGCTTCTGTAGGACCGCTGCCTTCAATAAGGACGATATTATATTTTTCCAAGTAGGCATCGTATACTTCTCTCGGTAGGGGAGCTCCTCCGGAAATACAAAGCCTTAAGGAAGAGATATCGCTTTCTTGATTTGCCAGCATTTGCAGCATTGCTATGTACATACCGGGAACTGCGCAGAAAACCGTTATTTTTTTGCTTTCGATCTCCCTTAAAACCACGGCAGGATTAAAGTGCTCCAGTATAGTAACGCTGGCCCCAACCGCGATGGGAGAAAAAGCGTTCACATAGAGGGAGAAAATATGGTACAAAGGAATAACACATAAGCAGTGGTCGGACTCTACCATTTCCATTCTGCTAACGCAGCCGGCCACACTGAAAGTGAAATTCTTGTGGGTTAACAAAGCTCCTTTGGGTTTGCCGGTTGTTCCGGAGGTATACAGACAAGTGGCGACATCGTTTTCAGAGATCTTAATTTCCACAGGCGGGGCATTAGTAGAGAGAATGTCTTCCAGGGATGCATATTGCCCTTCATTGCTTCCGCCGGCCACAATTATTTGCTTGATGGGAGGTACTTGGTCTAAAATTCCGGTAATGACAGGCAAAGTATCCACTGAAGTTATAATATGCTTAATTCCGGAATCCTCAAAATAGTATTTGAATTCCTCTCCCTTGGAAGCGGGATTCAATAAGACTGCAACTCCTCCGGCTCTTAAAACGGCAAAATAACTGCGGATGAAATTCGGACCGTTTCCGAGGATAATGCCGACCCTTCCCTGAAATTCAAGGCCGGACTTAAGAAGAGCGCTGGCCAGGTTGTCCACTTCTTGATCCAGTTGGGCATAAGGAATTTTCTGATCAGCAAAGTAAATGGCAATTTTGTCCGGATTTTTTTTGGCAGTCTCTCTCAGTATTTTGTCCAACATTTTTTATCCTCCTTTTTTATAATTTGCTTTGTATAACGTCAATTACGTCTTGCAAAGTTTTAAGCTTTAGAACATCATCGGTAACAATGGTAATCCCGAATTCATCTTCTAAAGCATTAATCAGGACAGGAATATCAAAAGAATCCGCCCCTAAGTCTTCGATGATTCTAGTATCCGGTGTTAGTTCTCCTTCGTAGATGAAATGTTCGTCAATAATGCTTTTCAAACGTTCAAAAATCATTATAGACTCTCCTTAACATGTAGATTAATTATCTTTTGTAAATTATAATGGAATATAAAGGAAAATGGTAGTGCAAAAAATCACAAAAAATTGAAAAAAATCTAAAATAATCCATTCGGAATTATATCAAAACCAAGCGACTTGGTAAACATTTGGTAATCATAGTTAAAAACACAATAAAAATAAATGCGAAAAGGAGAACTTGGAATTGAAGTCGGATTTAAAATTTTACCCCCTAACTGGCTCTCAGCAATCAATTATAATTATTGAGCAATTCAATCCCGGCAACAGCTTTGTTCTTCTGTCTGCAGCGGTTAAGATTAAAAGCAACTTGAATTACAGGTTGCTCAGTGCAGCAATCAACTCGGTGCTGGCCCAGAATGATATTTTCCAGTGCCGAATCAGCAATCAGTTTAATCAACCCAAACAATATTTTGAGCAATACAGCGAAGAAGAGTTTGAATTTAAAGATTTTAGCTACAGCGGAGGAGAAAGGGATTATCTTGATTGGGCAGATGTTTTCAGTAAGCAAGCTTTTCCTCTTTATGATTCCAAGTTATATCAATTTGTGCTTTTAAAATTCAATGATTCCCTTGGCGGATTCTTCTTCAAATGCCATCATTTGATTGCTGATGCCTGGTCCTATGTGTTAACTGTTAGTAAGATCATAAAAACATACAATTCTTTGTGCGTGGAAAATTTGGTTGACCCGGTCAAACAGCCTGAAATTCAATTATATCAGGAACATATTTTAAAGGAACAAAACTATTTGCTCTCCGAGCGCTTTGCCAAGGATAGAGAATACTGGCAAAAGGCCCTGGCGCAAGCACCGGATTCTTTGATTTACGATAATGGCAACCGAAACGGCTTAAATGCCAAAAGAGAGCAACTTTTTATGCCCGCGCAGCTTTATGATAAAATAAAGGAATTCTGCCGTGAACACCAAGTTACTCCGTTTATTTTATTTTCATCCCTTTTGGCCATCTTTTACTGGAAGACCAAGGAGAAAAGCACCGTGGTGCTTGGCGCCACAGTATTGAACAGGAGTTCCGTTAAAGACAAAAACACAATGGGGGCCTTTTTTAATGATTTGCCCTTTATCATAAAATTAACACCGGGCAAGGAATTTAAAGATTTCTTGCATGATTTGAGCGCAAATTGGATGGAAGTACTTCGCCATAGCAATTACCCTTACATTCATCTCTTAAAAGACTACCGGGAGATACATAAAACCAAGGGCAAAATGTTTGATGTTCTTTTAACCTTTATAACCGCGGCCTATGATCCCCAAGTAGACAATTCCCAAATTGAGATTGAAAGGCATTTTGCCAACCAAGAAGTTAATTCTCTCTGCATTGCGATAGATAATATTGAAAACCAAGGAACATATAATATCAGCTATGATTATGCCGACGGGCTTTTAACCAAAGAAGATGTCCGGCTGTTGCATAATTCTATTCTGAATCTGCTGGAATCCGTTTTGAACAATCCCCATCAACAAATTCAAAGCCTTTGCCTGCTGCCAAGCCATGAGAAACAAAGGATTCTCTATGATTTTAACCGGCGGGAGCTTGAATACCAACCGGAGCAAAATCTGGTGCCCATGTTCTGGCGCCAGGTGGACAACACTCCTGACAGGACAGCCCTTATCTTTGGCGACAAAGTAATGACCTATAAAGAACTGGATCAAAAATCCAATCAATTGGCTCGGGCCTTATTGAAAAAAGGCATAAAAAAAGAAGACATTATCGGTCTTATGGTAGAAAGATCTCTGGAGATGGTAATAGGCATTCTGGGGATCTTGAAAGCAGGGGCGGCATATTTACCTATAGATCCGGACTTTCCCCGGGATAGGGTAAATTACATGCTGCAAGATAGCAATTGCAGTTGCCTTCTCACTTATGGCGATACTTCCGCAGGGCAAATTAATTTTCCTTGTCAAGTAATTCGCTTGGAAGATGAAGGACTGTGGCGAGAGAGCACGGAGAGAATCAATAGTTTCCCTAAAAATAACGACCTGGCGTATGTGATTTATACTTCGGGGTCCACCGGTCTTCCTAAAGGAGTAATGATTGAACACAAAGCCCTTTGCAGTTTTATTGAAGCGGTGACCAGGGAAATAGATATGCAGGGTAAAACCATTGTTTCCCTGACTACGGTATCCTTTGATATTTTCTTTCTGGAAACGATTCTGCCGCTTGTTCAAGGGATGACAGTTGTAATAGCCGGGCCGGAGGAAAAACATAACCCGCTTGTCCTGCCCGATTTGGTATCTCGCTATGGGGTTGAAGTCATGCAGGTTACTCCTTCCAAGATGAGCATTATCTTAAACAACCCCGCATTTTTAAGCAAATTATCTATGATTCTCGTGGGTGGGGAAGCCTTCCCTGAGTCTTTGCTTTCCAAACTAAAATCTTTAACCGGTGCTCGAATTTACAATATGTACGGTCCGACCGAAGCCACAATTTGGTCTTCATGCCGGCGGCTGGATAATATTGATGATAAAGCTAAGATTACAATAGGCAAACCCTTTGTTAATACCAAATACTATATCTTGGATAAATACTTGCAGCCTCAACCGGTCGGCATAATAGGGGAAATCTATATTGCCGGCGATTGCTTGGCAAGAGGATATTTAAACCGACCGGAGCTAACGGAAGAAAGATTTATTCCCAATCCCTTCCTACCGGGAACCAAAATGTATAAGACCGGGGACTTGGGAAGATGGTTGGAAAATGGAGAAATCGAATGCTTGGGAAGAAATGACAACCAGGTAAAAATCAGAGGTTTCCGCATTGAAACCGGGGAGATTGAAAAATACCTTCTGCAGAATAGCTCTATCCAACAAGCGGTTGTTACCGCTTTGGAAGACAATAACGGCAAGAAGTTTTTATGCGCCTACCTGCAAGGAAAAGAGTTGCCCGTTTCGGAATTGCGTGGTTATTTGGCGAGGTTCTTGCCCGATTACATGATACCCAGCCGCTTTGTTTGGCTGGAAAGCATCCCGATGACACCCAACGGCAAAATTGACCGCAAAGCTTTGCCGCAGCAAGTATTTTCTCCCAGCCCGCAAAGAGATAATTATGCTCCGCCCCGCAATGATATCGAGCGGCGTTTGGTGGAGATTTGGACTGAAGTTCTTGAAGTCCTAGACTTGGGTATTGATGATGATTTCTTTGAGGCCGGCGGTGATTCCTTGGACATATTGGAAATCCTGTCGGTACTATTAAACGAAGGCATAAAGGTGTCCGCCCAGGATTTTTATGAATACCCGACCGTCCGCCAACTGGCGCAACTGGTTTCCACGCAAAAGCCTGCCCAGACTCTACCTCCTGAGGCCAAAATCCAATATCCGGCCAAAATACCGAACTTTGAACAACGGATAACCGTAAGCTGTGACGAAGGGATTCTCCTGACCGGAGCAACAGGATTCTTGGGCATTCATATCTTAAAAGAACTTTACTTGACAACTTCCGGAACGATTTATTGTTTAATTCGTGGTCGTGATTCCCGGCGCAGGTTGATTGAGACGCTTAAATTCTATTTTCCCGAATTGTCTCCTACCAGAGTTTTGGAAAGGGTAATAGCAATCAAAGGAGATATTACCGACCCTAATTTAGGCCTTTCACCGGAAGACTACCATATGCTCAGCTCAAAAGTTAAACTTGTTATCCATTGTGCTTCTTTGGTAAAACACCTTGGTAATTATTCGGAATTTGAAAAAATTAATGTCCAGGGTACGGAACATATTATCTCTTTCTGCCGGCGAAGCCACGCTCCTCTGTGTTATATTTCCACGGTAAGCGTTTCGGGCAATTACATGTATCAGGGCTCGGAAAAGAAAAGCTTCAGCGAAGAAGACTTTTACATCGGACAGGATTTAAGTCTTAATGTATACATACGGAGCAAATTCGAGGCTGAATATTTAATCCAAAAAGCAAGAGAGTCCGGCCTTAACGCTATAATTTTTAGAGTGGGCTTACTGACAGGCAGGTTTGCGGACGGCCAATTCCAGATTAATATTGACGAAAATGCTTATTACCGAAGGCTGAGGAGCATTTTCGCCTTAAAATGCCTTCCGGAACATACCTTTGAGGAGGATATCGAATTAACACCGGTTGATCTTTGCGCCCGAGCACTGGTAACAATTTTAAACTCCAAAGAAAAGAAACAACCGGTTTATCACCTCTATAACCATAATTTCATTAAAATCAAAGATTTTATGGCTGCGGTGAAAACTTTTGGTTTGGAAGTGAACAGCATTCCCACCAATAAGTTCATGACCCTTGTTTCTTCTTTGTCTCAAACGGCGGAAGGGAAGGAAATATTAAGCGGTATTGTCAATGATCTAATCTATAGCGGCTTATCTTTCAAGTCCACGATTGAAGTGCAATCAGCTTCCAGCGTATCCCTTTTGCAGAAGAACAATTTCCAATGGCCACAAATCACCCCTGAATACCTGGCTAAAATAATAAGCTATATGAAAAGTGTCAAATTTTTAATAAATTTGCGATAAAAAATAGAATAAAAAAAGGTTTCCTGGCTTTTTTATCGAATATTTACAATTTATTAAATAAAGCTTAAGGAGACTAAGTAAATGTTGATTCAGCAAATTATTAAAAAATTAAGAGGTATCACAGAAGTAAAAGATTTATCACCGGATGACATGAAAGAGTTCAAGCAAGAGATTTTAAACATCAATTTTCAGCGACATAAAAAACTGGATTTCCTCTTATTCGTTATTTTTGCAGTCCTGCTGTATACGGATTACGTAAATTATAAAAACCTTCTGTGGTTCATGGAACCGGGATATCGGCTTCTCTTTTACTCTCACCTTCTGGTTTTGGGGGGGATGGTTATATGCGGTATCTTTTATGCCCTGGCCAGGTTAAGTCCTATACCTTCTCAACAACGATTTAAACAAATATTTTTCCTTTTCGGCAGTTTTTACGTTACAATTTGCGCAGCCTTAACTTCGGTCGTTGACCAATATCTTCATGGCGAAATAATTGTCTTTGTAATATGCGTTTTAGCCTACAGTATAATAAACCTTCAAAGACCATTAATAGCGGTCCTTATGTACTCTTTGGCATACGTTGTTCTAATGGCCGGCATTACTTTGGTTCAAGAGGACCTGACTATTTTAAGGGGACATTATATTAATGGAACCCTTATTGTTATTTTAGCCGTTTTCTTATCGACTATACTATATTACACCCGGATAAGGGATTTAATCAGTAAAAAAACAATTGAGCGCCAAAAAGCGGAGCTGGAGCAAGCTAACAAGGAATTGTCCGCTGCAAATCACGAATTGCGCGAATCACTGGCGGCTTTGGATGAATCGCAAAATATTTTCTTTACCCTGACCTTGGCTTTGGAGTCAAAGGATCCCAATACACACGGCCATTCGGAACGAGTTGTCAATTATGCTTTGGCTCTGGCCGATTATCTCAATCTGAGCGAGAGGGACAAAACCCTTTTGCGCCGGGCGGCTGTCTTGCACGATATTGGGAAAATAGGTATCCCGGATTATATACTCAATAAGCCTTTTGATTTAACGGCTGAAGAATGGAAAATAGTAAAAACGCACCCTGTCCGGGGCGAAGCTATTTGTTCCAAATTAAAATTTGCTCAAGAAATACTGCCCATAATTCGTCACCACCATGAACGCTTCGATGGCAGCGGGTATCCTGATGGGTTAAGTGGTGATAGCATTCCATTTTTGGCCAGAATTATTAGTATTGCAGATACCGTTGACGCCATCACTTCTCCCCGCAGCTACAGGATCGCCCGTTCTATGGAATATGCATTAAATGAGCTAAAGGAATGTTCAGGAACACAGTTTGATCCTTTCTTGGCAGAAGCATTTATTAAAATTTATAATTCCAATACTTCCAAAATCATTAATTCTAATCCTACAGTGGCCGAGGTTAAGAATTAAGATGGAATCCATAAATGCTCCTGAGCAGGCAATACAGCAAATAATTATTTGTTTTGCCTTTTTGAATCTAATATTTGTTTTGAGTTTAAACCGCGGTCAATCTTTTTCCAAAGCATTTGGCTTAGTTTTCGCATTGCCTTTAGTCCTTTATGCGGCAAGTTTTGTTAACCCTGGCAGGGACTACTATACCCTGTTTCGGAGTTATTTGGATTTAATTATGCTTGTCGCAGTATTTATTATGGCATTAATCCCGTACTGGAATTTTGCCGGCAATGCGCTTTTGATTGCAGTTTATGTTTTTCTTGTTCTCTTTTTGTTTCAAGCCGATATTCTTTGGCCGTCTTATTTGTTTTCTTCCTTCAACTTGGGAGTTATAAACGTCTTGCTTACCCTTTTGACCGTAATAATTTTGTTAAAGAGGATCGAAAACAATGTTTTGCTTTTGATTGTGGGTCTTTTGATTCTGGGAGCGGTACAATCGGTTCATTTATTTATCCCCCAAATATCCAGTGTGCTGCCGGACTTGGGGAGAATATGCGCTTATATTCTTTTCTTCATTTATATCTATAGAGACACCATGCAACCATATCTAACTAAAACCAAAAAGGCTGAAAAAGTTCTTAAAGATTTACAAAAAACCGTCGACTACGAGTTAAGAAAGAAACTGGCAGAGATTGAACGGAATAACGAACATCTTCGCACTTCCATGCTGAAAGATCCGTTGGTGGATGCCTTAAATAGAAAAGCAATTTTCGATTATCTGAACAAGGCAATCGAAAAACCCGATGCCAAATTTACAATACTTCTTTTTGATTTGGATGATTTTAAGAAAATAAATGATATGGAAGGACACTTGGCAGGAGACCGAGTTCTGAAAAAAATTGCCAAGATCGCGAAAGATAATATAAGAAGTATTGATGTTCTTGGAAGATACGGAGGAGATGAATTCTTAATTATTTTGCCCGGAACTACGGTTGAGGAAGCTTTGCGAGTAGCTGAGAGGTTTCGTCAACAGGCCAAGGCCCAGTCCGGTTCGACGGTATCCATTGGCATCGCTTCCTATCCTGCAGACGGCAAAACTGTTCAGGAACTGATCAATGTTGCCGACAAAGGTATGTATCAAGCCAAAAATAAAGGGAAAAATGCTGTAACCCATTATAAACCCAAGATAAAAGTTACTTAAGATAAAAGTTGCTTGGATAAGAACACCCCTCCGGCTGAAGCCGGAGGGGTGTTCTTATATCGAGATTACTCTCAAGATTCCTCCATTATTTCTCCCATGCGGGATACGTCATAACCGCCTAATCCTTCAACCTCTTGGCGATAGGCGGGAGAACGTATTATCTCCAGTAGGGCCTTAAACTGAGGTTTGGCTAGATCTTCTCGCCGTATAACCAAATCATATCTTTCTTTCTGCAAAGGTATGAAATCAAGGTTTGGGACCTGTTGGGCGGCTTTTTCGATTCCAAGTCCCACATCTGCTTCCTGTCTGGCAACTTTGCTGGCTACGGCAAAATGACTGTTTTCTTCATCATAGTATCCGTTGATTAAATGATGAGGGATACTTTCCAATTGCAGTTTTTCATCCAACAAGACCCTGGCTCCGGAGCCATGTTCCCGATTAACAAAACGCACATCCGGTCTGACCAGGTCTTTCCATGTAGTTATATTTTTAGGATTCCCCTTTAGGACGTAAAAACCTTCCCAGCGGTAGACTAAATTAACAATAATCGTCCGGTGACCGGGCATGAGACGCCGGACATAGGGAATATTATATTCGTCTGTGTCGCTGTCCCAAAGATGAGCAGCTACTGCGTTGGCCTGCCCTTTGTATAAGGCTATAAGGCCGTCAATACTACCTATATAACGACGCAAGAAATTAACATTAGGAAATTGTTTGCCAAGGTGACAGGTCAAAATATCCAATATAATATCCTGGCCGCAAATAACAATGCTGTCTTGACCCGGAAGATCCGCGGGGTGAGTTACGGTTAAAGAAGACCCCGTTAATGAAGGAGCAGGAGCAGTTTCCGCAAAGGGTTCAGATGTTGTTTCAGCAGATGCTTGAGCAGGGATAAGGGATTTTTTGTTCCGCTGTTTATAGGCTTCTATGTCTTTCTCTTCCACTCTTACTTTGCGGCCAACCCTGTAAGCGGCAAGCTCACCTCTTTTAATCAACTCATAAACGGTATATTTGGATATTTTCAAGATTTGGGCCACTTCTTCAGGGGTATAGGTAGCGTTATTGGACAAGTTTTTTCACCTTCAAATCCATAATCATCCTAATTATCAATTATAACATAGCCTAATTGGAAGCAGCAAGCGGCCAAAGTATTGGTAATTTGATTTTTGTTAGGTTTTGTGGAAAGATGTTGCACCCAATTAGAGCTTGTATTATAATAATTATGCTTGGTCATGTTGGTTAATGTTAGTTTATGTTGAAGGGAGGACGGTTAATGTTAGTTTATGTTGAAGGGAGGACGAAAGTGAAAAAGGTTGCCATATTATTTCTGGTCATTATATTGACCTTAGCCGGATGCGGTCAAACAGCTTCCGGTGACAAAGGTACGGACCGGCGAAGTTCTCAGTCTCCTTCCAAACAAATAATTGTGTCGGCGGCAGCCAGTTTAAAGGAACCTTTGGAGGATATAGAAAAACTGTATGAAGAACAGCATCAAGGCCTGGACCTTGTATTTAATTTTGCTTCTTCGGGATCCTTGCAAAAACAAATCGAACAGGGAGCCCCGGCTGATATTTTTCTCTCCGCCGGTCAATCCCAAATGGATGCCTTGGAAAAACAAGACCTTTTGGTCCAAGGCACCCGTATAGACTTTACCGGCAATGAAATCGTGCTGGTAGTGAGCAGGGACAATCAGAATATAAAAAGCTTTGAGGACCTGACCAAAGCTAATTTGATCAGTATTGGGACACCGGAAACGGTACCTGCAGGGAAATACGCCCAGGAAACATTGAAAAACATGAAACTATGGGATAGCCTGCAGGATAAGATTGTCCAGGCCAAAGATGTCAAGCAAGTCCTGGATTATGTAAAGAGCGGCAACGTGGAAGCCGGTATTGTCTACGGTTCGGATGCCAAGTCTTCGGACAAAATTAAAGTTGTGGCTGAAGCTCCGGCCGGCAGCCATAGTCCTATTGTTTATCCCGGAGCTGTTATCAATACCAGTTCCAATTTGGCCGAAGCAAAAGTTTTTTTGGACATATTATGTTCATCTGAAGCCCAGGCCATTTTGGAGAATTACGGTTTTAAAAGGGTTAACTATTGAGAGTTCAAATAGAACTAAACCATCTATAACGGAGTAAAGTTATGGGACTAGATTTCAGCCCGATTATCCTCTCGCTTAAAGTCGCCATAGCGGCGGTTATTATTGTAGTCCTAAGCGGCATCCCCTTGGCCGGCTTAATGGCCAGGCGCGATTTTCCGGGCAAAGATGCTGTGGAATCCTTGTTTACTTTGCCCTTGGTTTTACCCCCTTCTGTCGTAGGATTTATTCTCCTTTGGCTGTTTGGTAAAAACGGGCCACTTGGTCAATTTTTAGCCCAGACTTTCAACGTCAGTGTGGTATTTCATATTTCCGGGGCCGTGATTGCAGCCGCCGTAGTTTCCTTTCCGCTTATGTACCAATCCGTTAAGGCTGCGATGGAGGGTGTGGATCCGACTTTGGAAAATGCTGCCCGTACTCTTGGTTCGGGAGAAATTAAGGTTTTCTTTACCATTACTTTGCCCTTATCTTGGCCGGGGATTGTTTCTGGCTTTATCCTTTCCTTTGCCCGTTCCCTGGGCGAGTTTGGGGCAACTTTGATGGTGGCTGGTAATATTCCGGGGAAAACCCAGACCATGCCGATTGCTATTTATATGGCCAGTGAAAGCGGTGATGACAGGACCGCTATGATGTTGGTTTTAATTATGACCGTCTTTAGTTTTTTGGTAGTATTTTGGCTTAACCGCTGGTCCAAGCGCCAGAAAAAAAGCACTGCCCAGGATATAGGGAGGGAATAAGCTTTGCTTCAGGCCGATTTCAAACTTAAATTGCGGCATTTCGAGTTGCAAGCCAAACTTCAAGTGGCTGAGGAGATTTTAGTTCTAGTTGGCCCATCAGGTGCCGGCAAGACAACTATTTTAAAATGTTTGGCAGGGCTGTTGACTCCCTCCGTGGGCACTATCCTGATTAACGGGCGCACGGTTTATTCATCGGCCGACAAAATAAATCTTCCGGCCCGCAAGCGCAGAGTAGGTTATGTTTTTCAGGAGTATGCCCTTTTCCCCCATATGACCGTAGAAAAAAATGTTCTCTATGGCCTGGGCAACAAAAAAAAGCGGAACTATTCGTTCCAAGTGGATGAGATGCTGGAAATGCTGGGTATCCTGCATCTAAAGAATCGATTTCCCGCCCATATTTCCGGCGGGGAAAAGCAGCGGGTGGCTTTAGCCAGGGCGCTTATGGCCGAACCGGAAATAATGCTTTTGGATGAGCCTTTGTCCGCTTTGGACCCGGAAATTAGAAGCGAATTGCAGCAAGAGCTGAAAAAAATACAAAAACAATGGAAAATACCTTTTGTGCTTGTTACCCATGATCCCAGGGAAGCGGAAATCCTGGGCGACCAAATTATTAAAATCGACCGTGGCCGGCTTACAGCTCTCAAAGAGTCTTCCCAGCCGGAAAAACAAGTACAGCCTTCCTTAGCCTGAAGGTAAAATTAAGAAACCGACTATTCTTCTATTAGGACAACCTGGGAAAGATCAAAATCTATATGAATTTTATCGCCGATGCTCAGACTGTGGTCTGAGCTTATGTTTAATTTCAACTGCTGGCCTGAACCTTCGGCAATAATCTCCGTTTGATCTCCCAGGTAATAAAGATCTGTTATTTGAAAGATTTGTTTAGTTTGCTCCCCTTGGGGATTTTCTGCCGGGGACAGGGCCTTCAGGGCCGGTACCCGGAAGAGGGCGGTATATTGGCCGTCCGGTTTGCTTACGGGGAAATTGATTATGTTGCTTAGAAACTGTCCGTTTTTAACTGTACCTTGAATATAATTACCGCCGCCCAGAAAATCGGCCACCGCTTTAGTCGCCGGGGCATGATAGATGTTTTTGGGAGTATCGCACTGGACAATTTTCCCGGAAAACATTATCGCAATTCTATCGGCCATCATAAAAGCTTCCTGCCGGTCATGGGTAACCAGGACTGTGGTAATGCCATACCGCCGGCGCAAATCCATAACCAATCTGCGCATATCCCGGCGCAAATTTTCGTCCAGACTGGAAAAGGGTTCGTCCAGCAAAAGAATTTTGGGCTCGGCGGCCAAGGCCCTGGCCAAAGCTACCCGTTGCAGCTGCCCGCCCGATAATTCGGTAACTTTTCTTTTTTCCAGTCCTTGGAGCTGGACACCGGCTATAAAATTGTGGACTTTTTCCAGCCTTTCCCCTTTAGGTATCCCTCTGACTTTTAGCGGGAAAGCAATATTTTCTTCTACCGTCATATTGGGAAATAAGCGTAAGTCTTGAAAAACGATTACGACACCCCGTTGATTGGGCGGCAGGTCGGTAGCGTCTTTCCCATTAAGCATTACATAACCGCTTGCAGGAGGGAGCAGCCCGGCAATAGTTTTCAGCAAGGTGCTTTTACCGCATCCTGAAGGACCAAGTAAGGCAAGCAATTCGCCCTTCTTGACTTTCAGGTTGATGGAATCGAGTATCAGTTTATTGTCAATAGCTACGGATAGATTGCCCAAGATTAATTCCAAGATCTTGTCCTCCTGATGGATAAATGTTTAGTAAATAATTAGGCGAAGTAATACCGGCTTTCGTCCCGGTAAAATTTTTTTATCGTTTTTTCAAAAATAATAAAAACCAAAAGGGTAGAGCAAACAAAAACCAGACTGTAAGCGGAGGCCAGGGTTCGATCACCGCTTTGCAAATAGGGCACCATTTTAACCGAAAAAGTCATCACAGTTCCACCGCCGATTATCAAAGTCAGAAAATATTGGCTGAAGGAAACGATATAAGCCATGCAGCCTGAGGCAATAAGACCCGGCAGGAGGGAAGGGAGGGTAATAAAGGCCATTGTCTGGCGGAAAGAAGCCCCTAGAACGGCGGCCTGTTCCTCCAATTTGCGGCCAAAAGCTTGGGTAATGTCAGTCATGATTTTAATGGCGTAGGGTAAAGAGCAGATCAGATGGGCGACAATAACCCCGGCAACGCTGTCGGATAATCCCATTTCAATAAAAATAACATTTATACCCATGGCGAAAACGGTTCCGGGAATAATAATCGGTAAAAATGTGCTTAAATCAATAACTCTTTTGCCATAAAAATCATAAAAGACCAGGGCCCGGGCAGTCATGGTCCCAATAATAACGGCTAGCAAGGCAACGACCAAGGACAGGCCTATGCTGAAAAACAAGGTTTCCATGGCTCCGGAATAGCCGCCAAAAAGCTCTTGCATGCCCCGCAAGGAAAAATTCTCCGGCAGAAGATGGGGCCAAGCCCACCTGCCGGCCAAACTCCAAACAACAATTACAACCAAGGAGGAAAGAATAGAAAAAATAAAACCGATAAGCAGGATTTTGCTTATAATCCCTAGGCGGTCAATATGCATTGTTCTTTTCATAATACTTGTCCGTTTAATAGAAAAACCCCCCTTATCTTTCAATCTTTTTTAAATTACCCTGCAATAATCTGTAATAAAAAACCACAATAATTAATGAAATAAAAAACATAATGCTGTTTAAGGCCATGGCATAAGGCCTGTGCAACAAATCGGAATGGGTGTACTCAATAAAAGCCTGGACAGGCAGCGCTTTTGGCGCCGTAGCGCCCAACAGGAAAGGAAGTTCGTAGGCACCCAGTGAAAAAGCAAAAATTATTAAAAAGGCATTTTTTACAGCCGGCATACAGAGAGGAAGGATTACATAACGGAAGCTTTGCCCGGGGGATGCCCCCAGATTTTGGGCGGCCTCTCCCAGGGTAGTGCTGATATTGGCCATGATGGAGATCACAAAAAAAACTACAAAAGGGATCTCTTTCCAAAGATAGGCTAGGATAATTCCTATCCCGTTAGGTGCAAACAGCAAAGACGGGAAACTTTCTTGAGCGGAGATAAGGCCCAGAGCATATAATAGGCGGGGCAAAAGCCCGCTTTGGGAGAAAATATTAATGATTAATAAAGCCACCACCGTATGGGGAATGACAATCGGAATTTTAGTAATTTGCATGATTTTGCCTTTGGCCAGGCCATTGCCAACCAGCAGGGCACAAACAAGGACACCGAGGATTGCAGCCAGCAGGGAAGAGACAAAAGAAATATAAAGACTAAAAGCTATGGAAGACAGAAAATCAGGACGGCTCAATACTTCCTGGTAATAGGAGAGCGTAGGTTTGTAGAGGCCTAGGGAAGGAATAATCCCTAGGCTTTGAATAATTACATTGACAATACCGCCGATAAATATAAGCGTCAACAGCATCACGGGCAGGAGTAATATATAGGGTACCGCTTTCCTCATTTACCTGGGACCTCTTCCAGCCAAATTTCTTCAATAATGGGAATCAGGTTAGCCGGGATTTCCGGGATTCTTTTGCTTAGAAGCTCCTCCTGGGGAATTGTTCCTTGTCCGATATTCACGGCGTCAAAACGCTTCTTTTGGTCAACACTCAGTTTATTGTAATCGATTACCGGTAAGGTTTTCAGATTTTCATACTGGGAAAGTTGAATTTCCGCAGACAATATTTCATTAATAACCACCAATGCCCCGGCCTTATTGGGACTGTTTAGCGCAATGGCAATATAGTTGGTGTTGCCGACGGTTCCCTTGTCAAACTGGAAGGCTCTGGCTGTGTCCGGGTAGATACCCTTGGCAATGTTGTTGGCCACTTCGTATGGTTCATAGCTCATGGTCATAATCAATTCCTTATCGGCAAACATATTGTCGACCTGGGCTTTGGTCGCCGGAAAAGTCTTGCCTTGGTTCCAAAGATAAGGATTGAGTTCTTTTAAATAATCAATGGCAGGTTGAATAATTTGCCTTATGGCTTCCTTATCGGCAGGCATGGTACTGAATTTTTCATAACCGATAATATCGCATATAATACAACGGACAAAGGCACTGCCGGTAAAGTCGGGCAGGGCGGGATAAGTAACTTTTCCGGGATATTTTTTAACGTAAGCCAGTAATTCATCCGTATTTTTCGGCATTTCAGGGGTAACGGCACTGTCATTGATCATAACCATCTGCGCTTTGCCATATGGGGCTTCATAGCCTTCGATGGGGTAGCCAAAATCATATTGGTTTTCCGGTGCCGTTTCATCTATATACTTAGAAAAATTGGGAAGCTTATTGGTAAATGGGCCGTAAAGAAAACCGTTTTCTTTGGCTGAAAAGAAGTTTTCTCCGTTAATCCATATAAGGTCGATTGAACCTTCTTGTTTGCCGGCCTGTATTTCACCTGCCAGCTTAGTTAAAATCTGGTCAATGTCCATAGGAACTCTCTTAAGGCTAATATCATATTTTTCCTTAAGGATGGAAGCCACTGTAGTATCCAGCCACTTATTGCGGAGGTCATCACCGCCCCAACCGTAAAAAGTAACTGTCGTTCCTTTGGCTTGGGAGACAAGATCCTCAAAAGAAGCACTTTCGTCAAATGGTTGGGCCGAGCCTGCACAACCCATCAGGCCGGCCAACATGCAAATAAGCATAAAAATAATAAGGCCGTGTTTGATTTTTGGGATTTTCATAACAACAAGTCCTTTCTTCATAATTTAGTTCAATAAAACTGCTGATGTTTCAAACAAATTTGGTAATGTTGCAAGTAAAGGTTAAAGTTAGTAAAAGTTAAAGTTAAAAATAGTCAAAGTAAAAATCAGCCTATTTTGCGCCAAAGAGCAAGCCTGCGTGGATCGACTTCCCTGGGATATTTCGGTCTAGGCTGCAATACTTGCAGGTGAGAATGCAATACCTGCTCCATTTGCTCTCTGACAATTTGAGCAAGAAGTTGAGCATTTTGGCTATATATTCTCTCATCTAAGCCGCGAACAATTAAATCGCGAATAACATCAGAATGAGTTACGCCTTTCTTTTCCGCTATTGTCTTAATTTGTTCAAATAATTCAGGCTGCATCCTAACGGTAACTGAGCGCAAATTGCTCATGTTTTAACCTCCCAATTCCCGATTGTCATACCGGTATTTTTGCTTGTTATCAGGATTTGCATACAATTAATCCGCATTTGTCTTACAAATATTCTTATTTGCAAGTTATATGCCATCTTAAAATTAAAAAGCAGATTACCTTGAACATAAATTAGATAAATACTTGATCTTAGATAAATACACCATTTAAAACCAATAGAAGAATAATTGTAAATAAGCAACAACAAATACTGATTTGAATCAACATTTGGGAAAATGGATTCAAAATAAAACCGAAACAAAAAAGAGCTTCACTCTATCTTGCAATAGACAAGCAAAGCTCTTTATTGTTTCATTTGCCACAAGAAATTGCCAGTTGTTGGATTACATATCATTTCGTTTAACTTTCCCGATACTTAAGGTTTTGCATCAAGTTTAGTGGATACTATGTTTGCTCTTATGCTTACGGCGGACATTTTTTTTGCTTGCCCGTTCCCGCAAGGCTTTTTTTGTTATAAGCGGTGATTCTTCCGTTAACCTCACAGGAGTGGTATCAGGTTCCTTGGTTAACAGTTTTAATGCTGCCGACAGCAGGGAAACGGAGTCGTTATCCTCCAGCAACTGAGTGGCCATTTCCTTGTATTGAAGGATATCTTCCTCCTCAAGAGTCCTTAAAATTCTTTCCATTGTTATGCGCTGTTGACCTTTAAAAGCCTCGTGTAAAGTAGGCAATGGCTGGCGTACAATTTTTTTGCGCGCAACTTGTTCGATCAGGCGTAAATGGTCTATTTCGCGAGGGGTTACAAAAGTAACCGCCATCCCGGGTTTCCCGGCCCGACCGGTTCTGCCGATGCGATGAACATAGCTTTCGGGATCTTGAGGAATATCAAAGTTATAGACATGGGTAACGCCACTGATATCCAGACCTCTGGCTGCAACATCGGTTGCTACCAATATCTCGGTCAATCCTTCTTTAAAATGTTTCATTACAATATCTCGCTTGGCCTGGGTCAAATCCCCGTGGATGCCTTCGGCCGAGTAGCCGCGCTTGTTTAAGGCTTCATATAATTCGTCAACTCGCCTTTTAGTCCGGCCAAAGACAATTGCCAATTCCGGAGAATGAATATCCAACAAACGGCATAGAATATCGAATTTTAATTTCTCCTGGACTTCCAGATAATATTGCTCCACTTGCGGAACAGTCATTTCTTTAGCCTTGATGCTTAAAAACTCCGGTTCCTTCATGAATTGCTGAGCCAGATCCAGAATTGTTTGGGGCATAGTAGCCGAAAACAGCATGGTTTGCCTGATAGGAGGAATCTCACTAAGAATGGTCTCAATATCCTCAATAAAACCCATACTCAGCATTTCATCCGCTTCATCCAGGATGACAATTTCTATTTGTTGCAGACGGATGGTTTTACGCCGCATATGGTCCATAAGACGTCCGGGAGTTCCAACAACGATTTGCGGTTTGGATTTTAAAGCTCTGATTTGCCGTTCAATATCCTGTCCTCCGTAAATAGGCAGGGCGCGTATTTCTTTAAATTGGCCAATCCGGTTTAGCTCTTCCGCTACTTGGATGGCTAACTCCCTGGTCGGAGTTATAACCAGGCCTTTAATGTTGTCCCGATCCGGTTTTATTCGTTCAATCATGGGAATGCCGAAAGCAGCCGTTTTGCCGGTTCCGGTTTGGGCTTGGCCTATAATATCCTTGCCTTGAAGGGCAAGGGGAATTACTTTTTCCTGGATAGGTGTTGTCTCTTCAAACCCCATGTCGGAAATCGCCTGGTTCAAAGGAGAGCTGAGGTTTAATTCAGTAAATCTGGGCATTAAGTAATTTCATCCTTTCTAAAATATCGATAGAATTTTAATTGTGATTAGCTAAATGATAACCATATCAATAACCATTTTTCCTAAAGCGGGATAATAAAATACCGCAAATTTAAAAATTATTTTAATTAAATCCACTGAATTTTAAGGTAATTTAATGGAAAAGGAATTGACATGATCTGCCTTTCATAATAACCTGTATTTAACCATATAATATAGCATCCTATTATATCTTTAATTTAATTAAATTTTAGATAATTATAAGTATATAAAGGAGGGATTTTACAGGATGTTCACCAAGCATTGGATGTTGAGAGAAGTAGCTCACTGTAAAGAAGGTTGCAGTATTTAGTCCTGGGCATGACGTTAAAAGGCCTATCGGATATCATATAAAAATATAAAAGGGACGGATTTTTTGCCCCGCGCTTTGGGAGACAAAAATCCGTCCCTTTGTGCTTGGTTCTTTTTTTCATAATTTATTACTTTGAAGCATTGGCTGTTTTTTGTTTTTTCCTTCTTCCTAACAGTAATACACCGGCAATAACCAAGATAATAAACCCATATTTTAATCCCGGATTGAGGAAGAATTGATGGATGATCGGTTCTTCCGTGATCATCTTAGCTGCTGTATAGGCAATAACGGCTGCGCCAATATCCACAATTATGGGGAAGCGGTTCATTAACTTAATAATAAGCGTGCTGCAAAAGACCATAATCGGAATGCTAATGGCAAGTCCAAAAATAACCAAATTATAACTTCCGTGGGAGGCTCCGGCCACAGCCAAGATATTATCGATGCCCATGACTGCATCGGCCACAATAATGGTAATAATAGCTTTTAACATGGAATTTTGGGCTTTTACGTTACTGCTGTCCTCGTCTTTAACCAGCAACTTGTAACTGATCCAGACCAGCAAAAGCCCTCCGGCCAGTTTAAGACCTTGGATTTGGAGGAGCCAAACTACGGCAATGGTGGCAAGAATCCTGATAACCACTGCTCCGGCGGTCCCGAAGACAATTGCTTTCATCTGCACGCTTTTATGCAGGTTGCGGCAGGCCATACCGATAACAATCGCATTGTCTCCGGCCAGGACAAGGTCAATGATAACAATTGATAAAACTCCGCTTACTAATTGTGCAAGTGTCAGTCCCATGATTTCCATTTGGCTAGGCACCTTCCTTTAATGAATATGTTGCTTAATTAATTTCGCGCAAAAATAAAACCTTAACCCAGAGGTTAAGGTCTTGCTCACAACATGAGTTGCCCAAAAAACCGGGACGCTTGTCCGAGTTGACGGCTTTTTGGTTTCAAGCTACTCCCCATTAACGAAGATAAGTGTAGCATAAATGGCATAGAATAGCAATAAAAATTTTTGCCGCCGAAGTTTTTTATTCTCTTTCCCGGGGTGCGGTAAACAATTTAACGATTTCCATTAGGACAAGAGGTACGAGAGACAGGGCAATAACGATGAGCCAAGCCGTAGAGTGCATAGAAATTACTTTGAATATTCCTTGCAGGGGAGGAATAAAGAGAATTAGCAACATCATAATTAAAGAGATAAAGAAAGCACCCACCATGTACTTATTGGAAGTGAAACCGACTTTAAACAGCGAATACCTGGAACGAATGTTAAAGGCATGAACTAGCTGGGAAAAAGCAAGCACGGCAAAAGCCATTGTTTCTCCCAAAGGCAGGCCTGCATTCTCAATACTTGACCTTGTGCCGATATAATAGGCTATTAGGGTTAAGGCCCCGATCATCAGACCCTGCAGACCGGCCATCATCCCGACTCCATGGGCAAAAATGCTTTCATTTTTAGCCCGAGGTTTGCGGCGCATAACGTCGTGCTCTATCGGTTCAATTCCCAGGGATAGGGCTGGGAGGCTGTCAGTAATCAGGTTAATCCACAAAAGGTGTATAGGCAAAAGCGGGGTTTCTTTCCAAATCAGCATGGCCAAAAAAACGGTTACGATTTCCCCTAGGTTGCAGGAAAGCAGGAAATGCACGGATTTGCGTATATTATCGTAAATCCCGCGCCCTTCTTTGACGGCGGCTACAATAGTAGCGAAATTGTCATCCGTAAGGATCATATCGGAGGCCCCTTTGGCCACATCGGTCCCTGTAATTCCCATGGCACAGCCTATATCCGCCGCTTTGAGTGCCGGAGCGTCATTGACGCCGTCACCTGTCATGGCCACGATTTCACCCGCTTGCTGCCAGGCTTTAACAATCCGTATTTTATCCGTTGGGGTTACCCTGGCATAAACGCGGAAATTGCGGATATTGGCGTTTAAATCCTCGTCACTCATCGCAGCCAGCCGAGTACCGTCAATTGCTTCGCTCTCATCCTTGAGAATTCCTAGTTGTTTGGCAATGGCTGAAGCGGTGATTACATGATCGCCGGTAATCATAATTGTACGAATGCCTGCTCCGTCACATTCCCTGATGGAATCAAGGACTTCGGGGCGGGGCGGGTCAATCATACCGACCAAACCGACAAAGGTTAAACCATTCTCCATATCTTCCGGCCGTAAATCTTGCGGGACATTGTCAATTTCTTTATAACCCACTGCCAGGACCCTTAGGGCTTCTTTGCTCATATCCATGTTGGCTTGGACAGCCTGCGGGATATTGCCGCTTGTGCATCTCGTCAACAGGATGTCCGGCGCTCCTTTAACAATAACCACATTTTTGCCTTCCATGACATTGATTGTGGTCATAAGTTTGCGGTCGGAATCAAAGGGAATTTCCCCGATACGGGGGTATTGGGCGACCAGATCTTTTTTGGCCATTCCCATATGCAAGGCACAAGCCACAATGGCGGTTTCCGTCGGGTCACCGATATGTTTTTCTTTACCCTCCACGATTTCAACTGTCCCGTCCGTGCAGAGCGTAGCCATTTTAATTAGATTGTGAACACTTACAGGCAAACTGCTTAAATCCTTTTCCAGAGAGAACATTTGCTCGGCACAATATGCTTTGACCAAGGTCATGCGATTTTGGGTTAGGGTGCCGGTTTTATCGGAACAGATAACAGAGGTACTGCCAAGGGTCTCCACTGCCGGCAATCGACGGATAATTGCATTTTTGGCTACCATACGTTGAACACCGATAGCCAGAACAATAGTGACAATAGCGGGCAAGCCTTCCGGTATGGCGGCCACGGCCAAAGAAACGGCAGTCATGAACATTTCGAGAACAGAGAGCCGTTCTATTATGCCGATGAAAAAGATCACAATACAAATGCCCAAGGCCAGCAGGCCCAAATATTTTCCCAATTGGGCCAGTCTTATTTGAAGGGGTGTCATGGTTTGCCCTTCACTTTCAAGCATGGAGGCTATTTTGCCCATTTCCGTTTTCATGCCTGTTTCCACTACCACAGCGGAAGCGCGGCCATAAGTAACAGCGCAGCCGGAATAAGCCATATTCAGACGGTCTCCCAGCGGGGCATCCTCCTCGATGGAAGCTTGGGCATTCTTTTCTACGGGTACGGATTCTCCGGTTAAGGCCGCTTCATCGATTTTAAGAGAAGCGGAATGGATTAAACGGCAATCGGCCGGGACAAAATCTCCCGCTTCCAAAATAACTATATCCCCCGGTACCAGTTCGGCGGAAGAAACGGACATTTCTTGGCCGTCGCGCAGGACACGGGCCAAGGGAGCGGACATTTTTTTTAAGGCTTCCAAGGCGGCTTCCGCCTTACTCTCCTGGATAACGCCCAACATGGCGTTGAGAATTACGATTATCACGATGGCAATCGGTTCTATCCAGTCGGCTTTCTGGCCGGACAGGTAGTGATAAATACTCATGCCAAAAGAAATAAGTGCTGCAATCAAAAGAATAATGATCATAACATCTTTTATTTGATCAATAAAACGTTGCCAAAAAGTACGGGGCGGCTTTTCCTTAAGCTTGTTCGGGCCGTATTCTTCCAATCTTGCAGTTACTTGTTGCGCGGATAAACCTTGTTCGGCATTGGTTTCCAGCTTTAAGAGCACATCTTTGAGAGATTCACTGTGCCAGTTCAATAGAGGATCCTCCTCACATTTTTATTCACATAGTTTTTTTAAAGCTTCCAGATTTTTTATTTTAATTGCTGAACTGAAAAAATCAATTAATCCCTCATCTCTCATTTTGCCCAGTTCACGGGACAGGGAAGGGCGAGAAGCGTTGACAAATTCAGCCAGCTCGTTGCGGTTAAGGGCCAATTGAAAAGTACTCTTGCCGCTTTTTTCGTACATTTCCAAAAGATAGGTGGCAATCTTGCAGCGCAAGGTTTTTAAAGAATGGTATTCCACTTTTTTGTTGAGAAGTAAGGCCCTGTTGGATACTATTTTAAGCATATTTAAAATCATCTTTTGATGGCAGTAACATATATTGTTGCAACAGCCAACAATTTTTTCCGCCGGAAAGAACATTACGGTACAGTCGGTATGGGCACTTACCGTTACCGGCCATTTTTTTTGTCCCGAGTAGGCAGCCATTTCCCCGAATATTTCTCCGGCTTCCAGGAGGTTAATAATAACCCTGTTGCCGGAAGAAGTTTCTTTGGCTAAGGCTATCACCCCACTTAAGACAATGCCGATATGCTCCAGTTCTTCACCTGCGATTTTCAAGTAATCATTTTTCTTATATTCCACTATTCTGGCATCCAAACATCCCAGGATGGATTGGAGGTCCCCAGGTTCAATACCTTCAAACAAAGGGCAGCCGGATAAAACATCCAACCATTTTTTCTCCATTTCTACTCCACCTTTGTATCTTATGATTATATCTCTTCTTTTTTAAGAATTCTCCATTTAATTTAATAATTCTCTATATAAGATATTTTTTCCTTTAAATGAACCGGTAAGAAAATAAGTCAGGTGGAGTGGGACAATTGAACAAGTTCAAAGCTTTATGGGTTGATCAAATTATTGGAAGAATTCCCCTCGGGGAGTGATAACAATGCGCTGTATTTTTTCTTCGGTGCCGTCTTGGGCATTGATATAGATCAGGTAATCTTCACCGTCCTTGTGCACCCTGTATTCATAACAAAAGGCTTCGGCATACCCGGGCAGGGAAATTACCGCCATATTGCTTTCTTTTATTTGGACATCATTGCGCAGCTTGCTCTTGGCCTGTTCCCGTGTAATTTGGGGTATCAGATTTCTCTGCTGGTGGTAAAGCCAATAAGGCGTGGCGTTATAGCCGATGATCTGACCATTGTCTTTGGTCACCACCAGGTGAATTTTATCCGGGTAAATCCGTACATTATCTTGAACATAAACGGCGTCCATTTGAATATAACCGCCAAAGTCTTCCACTGCGGTTGCCGTAAATGACTTCCAACCCATATCATTGAGAGTCTGGATGGCTTTAGCTGCTGCCTGCTCAGCGCTTAGCTGCTGCAATCCCAGCGGACGTTCATCCCTGAAAAAGGTAATCACCCCACCGCGCTTGCAGACATCGATGGATATATTTTCAGCGGCAAAGGAGTAGCCTTCAAAAACCCCGTTGGTGGTGCCGTTTGACTTTAACTCAATGTTTTGATAGCCTATGGATTTAATAAACTCCTGGGCGGCCTGGCGCGCATTTTCTTCATCTACCTTAAAATCGGGTAAACCAAGCGGTTCGGGAGTGGCATGCGTATCCTTTTGGCCGCTATAAGTAAGAGGAGGAAGTTTCTGGAGAGAAGCATCGAGCTGTTCCAGGCTGGAGCGCACGGAAGCCGGTTTGCTTGCTTCGCCCTCCTCGGCCTGCGCTGCCGTTGCTGTTTCTTTTCCGGGCATCCAAGGCGGTGAGGGCTGATCTACCCAGACAATATTGCTGGCTTGAAGGTTAACGGCTATTTCCTGAATTTTGCGGTTGACTTCAATAAGGCGGTCATGGATGGAGGATAGAGTTTCTTCTTGCTCCTGGTTTGGCCTATTTCCTTTTACAATTTGCTGGGACAAGGATTCGGAAAATTCCCCTATTTGATTGAGGAACTGGTCCACATAGGTCAGCCCGAACTCCTTGGCCGGCAAAAGGGAAAGATCTTTGACCGTTATTTCGCTTTGCAATTTGGTTTGGCTTAAATAATAAACCTGCTGCAAGGGAGTTCCCGCAACTTTGCTTTTGGCCAAATTGGTTTCCAACTCGTCAAGGTTGGAGACAAAGTCATTAAAGGCACGTTGGTTCTGATTTTCAGTAGCAATCTTTAAATCGGCAGCCCGCCTGTTTTCACTGAAACCCCAAAGCAAACTGAAGACTAGCAGCACTGCCAGCGCACTTATCCAAAAATTTTTATTTTTCATACTTATCCCTCTACCATTTAGAATTTGTGTTAAGCAAGCTTAGCGACAAAAAATGTGATTTCCGATTTTAATAATCTGGGGACGGGACCAGAGATATTTATTGGTAGTTTTAGCCGGGTTGAAGAAAAACAAAGCACCATAAGAGGGGTCATTTCCGGCCAAAGCTTCATTGGCCGCTTTGACAGCTGAAGACACCGGCTCTTTCCAAATCTCGCCGTTGGCAACCGGCGAAAAAGCTCCCGGCTGGTAAATCACATCGGGTATTGAATTCGGAAAGTTCGGATCTTTCACCCTGTTTAACACAACTGCCGCTACTGCGACTTGCCCCCGGTAAGGCTCACCTTTGGCCTCGGCGCTCACCAACCGGGCCAGGAGATTGACATCGGAACTTTTATAACCTATGGCTTTACCGCCCGTGGTGACAGTTTGGCCGGTCAAACGTTTCAATTCCCGGATGGTATTCCTGCCGGCTATGCCGTCAACGGTCAAACCGTGCTCTTTTTGGAAGAGGCGGACCGCAGACTCTGTTTGCCGGCCAAAAATCCCGTCAATGGGGCCAACAACATAACCTAGCATTTGCAGTCTTTTCTGCAATTCGGTTACTTCCGGCCCCCTGGATCCCCTGGCCAGATTCCTGTCTCCCAGGGCAGCGTAGCCCACGGAGGATATTAACAGCAAAAGGGCAGAAAAGATAACGGCTAGCAATAACCCTTTGCGGGAATGCAGGGACATATAATCACCTCTAAACCTTTTTTTGATTAGTTTGGCTTAAGAGCGAATATTTATGCCTTTTTTTATCCGGCTTACCATATTTTGCAGCAATCTTTTTCTTGTTCTCGCATATAATAGCTGGAGTGTTTCAAATAAATGATGATTGGACTTAAAATATTCTTTCTTAGAATGTATAATTGTACGAGAGATAGATGAAAAATAAAAATTCCCCTGAAAAGAGAAATTTCTTGGGAAAAAAGAAACACTGCCAGAAAATTTTGCAAAATAAGTGAAGTGAGAAGGTTAGAATATGTTAATCATTGGTTTGAACGGTAGCCCTAATAAAAACGGCAATACGAAGTTCTTACTGGAAGAAACATTGAAGAAGATTGAAAATTTGGGAGCCGATACCAAAATTCTGGAAATAGCTCAATTATTAAACAGTGCCCAACATCCCTTTTGTACGGTTTGCACCAGTCCCTGTACCGCGGTTTGCTATAAGGGCACAGCTTTGGAAGAAGCCTTTAAGCTCCTTAAAAAGGCGGACGGTTTAATCGTCGGCACGCCGGTTTATTTTGGCAGTATAAGCGGCCAAACCAAAGCTTTCTTTGACAAAACCCGTCAGCTGAGAGCGGAAAAAAGCTTATGCAATACTGTAGGGGCGGGACTTACAGTGGGAAATGCCAAATACGGCGGGCAGCAACTGGCCTTGAAGGCCCTGCATGATATTATGCTTGTCCATGGAATGATTATTATCGGAGACGGTTATAAAGAAGACGATTGCGGCTACCAGGGAATTTGTGCCCAAAGGCCGGTTCAGGAAGACAGCTTTGCCTTAAAGAGAATCGAGATCTTGGCTAAAAGAATGGTGGAGGTTTGTGCGGCAACGGCTTCTTTACGCCAGGATAGAAATTAGAATACGGAATCAAAATCCGGATATAGAATAAACATTGAGAAATACAAAATTAATCTGGCAATTAAGAAAAGGGGTATTGCCAAACTGCTTTTAAAGCAGTTTGGCAATACCCTTTCTTTTTTGATTTCAACTTTAATAAAATTGCCGGGATTGGAAGAAAATAAAGTATTAAGAAATAAGTAGCTCAAGAAAATAAACAAGAAAATAAATAGGTTAAAAAAAAGTAGTGAGGATAGCTAGCGGCATATGTTAAAAAGATTTTGGCGTCAAGCAGTCGAGCAGGGTAAAGTTCAATCATCGGACAAGGCTCAGCCTTCGGATAAGACTCAACCCCAGGACAAGGCCCCGGGCCTTCAACCGCAAGCTCCGCAACCGCTATCGGTTAATTATGATGCCAATCTGCAGGCCTTGCGGCAGATTTTTAATCTCTGCCCGGACATCGTCTTTCATGAATTTATTATAAATTCTGAAGAGGGTATTAGGGCTTTTATTGTCTATGCTTCCTCCTTGTGCGACCACAGGACAATCGGCGATCAACTGATGAAAAGTATTTTGCCCGATAGCACCCAAAAAGGGGTTAAGATAACCAAGGCCAATGCTGTTGAGGTTTTGAAAGAAAAACTGATTAGCTTGGCGGAAGTCGATATTGTCGGGGATTTGCAGGGTGTTGAAGATAAGGTGCTGCAGGGCAATGCCGCCCTGCTGGTCGAGGGCTCGGCCCAGGCCATAATTGCCAATGCCAGGGGCGGGGAAAAAAGAGCGATCTCGGAGCCTGACACCGAACCGAGCATTAGGGGTCCAAAGGATGGCTTTGTCGAGGACTTTGAAACCAATATGACTTTGATTCGCAGGCGCATCAAAACAAGCCGTCTCAAGTTCATGATTACGGAAAAAGGCAAATTAACCAAAACTAAAATAGCCATTTGCTATATTGAAGGCGTGGCCAATCCGCAGGTCGTCGATGAAGTAAGGCAAAGAATCGAAAGAATAAACAACGACAGCGTTCTGGAAGGGAATTATATTGAAGAAAATATCATGGACGAAAAGTTTTCTTTATTTCCCCTTATCCAGTATACCGAACGGCCCGATAAGGCCTGTTCTTGTTTGCTTCAAGGAAGAGTTCTTATATTAATTGAGAATTCGAACATGCCTCTTATAGTGCCCACTACCTTTATTGCCATGCTCCAAGCGGCGGAAGACTATTATCACAATTCCCTGGCAGCCAGTACCATCAGAATTCTACGTTTTATAGCTTTAAACATGGCTTTGCTGCTGCCGGCTGTAACCGTAGCTGTTTTTTCTTTTCACCAGGAGCTATTGCCTCCCCCGTTGGTAAGTACCGTGGCAGGCGCACGTCAAGGGTTGCCCTTGTCCATATCCTTGGAGATTATTCTTTTTGAATTTACTTTTGAACTCTTACGGGAAGCGGGAGTACGTTTGCCCAAAAAAATCGGCCAGGCCATCAGCACCGTAGGCGGTCTGGTTATCGGCGATGCTGCTGTAAATGCCGGGGTGGTTTCTCCTATTTCCGTAATAGTAGTTGCTATTACGGCCATTGCTTCTTTTTCCGTCCCCAATTTTGAGGCTGCTTTTTCTTTGCGGATTTTGCGTTTTTCTTTAATCCTGGCGGCCAGTGTTCTTGGCGGCATTGGCATCGTGTTTGGGCTGATGATCATTCTTATTCATCTCTGCAGCCTCCGTTCCTTTGGTGTTCCTTACTTGGCGCCCTTTGCACCCCTTATTGTCAGAGATTTAAAAGACAGCATTGTCCGCGTTCCCTGGTGGGCCTTAAACAAAAGACCGCGGACCAACAGAACTCCCAATGTCTATAGGAAAGGAAAGGCTCAAGGCCCCCGGAAACCTAAGAAAGGAGGGGGACAGTCATAAATACGGAAAAAATTTCTGCTACTCAATTTGGCATGATTTTTCTAGTGACCATTATGTCCACCGCCGTTTTGTTCATACCCAGCATCACGGTGGAAAGGGCTAAACAGTGTGCCTGGCTGGCGGTTTTGCTTTCCATGTCGGCAGGCTTGATTTGTTTGGGTTTGGCTAATGCTCTGGGTAAAAGGTTTCCCCAGCAAACTTTGGTTCAATACTGCGAATTGCTGCTGGGAAAGTACATAGGCAAGGCGGTGGCTGTCGGTTTTTTTCTTTATCTCTTTGTGGTCAGCAATATAGTGACCAGGGAATTTTCCGATTATATCAATATAGTGCTCATGCCGGAGACACCGATTATGGTTTTAAACGGTCTCTTGGCCGTAATTGCGGTTTATGCGGCTGCAAAAGGGCTGGAGGTTATCGCCAGGGTTGCCCAGTTTATTCTGCCCTTGTTTCTTGGCTCGATCTTAATCATAATCGGTCTGGGTTTATTGGAGGCCCAACCGGGAAAACTCCTCCCTCTTCTGGAGAACGGGCCCGGTCCCGTCATTAGCGGCGCTCTTGAACCGGCTACCTTGATCGGGCAGATTATTATCTTGACCATGATTTTCCCTATGATCAACCTTCCCCAAAGAGCGGTTAAGGAAGGGATAATAGCTATCGTATGGATTGGAGTCCTTCTCACTTCGCTTACCGCTGTAACCATATCTGTTTTTGGTCCCATATTGCCCGGTGATCAGCTCTTTCCTTTTGTCACCCTGGCCAAACATATAAAATTCACCACGATTCAAAGACTGGAGTTTCTGGTTATCTTTATTTGGGTATCGGGCATAGTGGTTAAAGTGTCAATTTTTTTCTATTTGGAAAGTGTTGCTATAAAGCAGATTTTTGGCCTTCAGAATAACATAATAATCTTCGGCTTCCTAATTGTCAGCCATACCTTATTGTCAACATTACCTTTTAACAATCCCCAAGAAACAAACTTTGTATTGTCAAATTTTTGGCCTCCCTTTGCTTTGGTCTTTGAATTTTTCGTCCCTGCCGGGCTTTTGGCAATAGCCATAATTAGAGGGAAAAAGGTGGTTTTACGCAAATGAAAAATAAAAACCGCATTTTGGCCCTATGTATTATATTGTCCTTAATTTTATACTCGCTTGTTCTATGCTCCGGGTGCTGGAGCAGTAAAGAGGTCGAAAACTTGGCCTTGGTAACCCTGGTAGGAATAGACTTAAGAAAGGAAAACGGTCGGGAAATATGGAAAGCATCGGCTCTGGTCTTATTTCCGCAAAGGGCTCAAGGCGAGGGCGGACAATCCGGCCAGCTTAGCGCGGAAAAGTATTTTGAAGGAGAAGGGCCCACTCCGCAAACGGCGATTCTCGCTTATTCCAAGCGGATGTCCCGTACTCCCTTTTATGGTTATATCAGCGGTTACATAATCGGAGAAAATGTAGCCCGGGAAAACCTCATTCATTGTGTGGAAAGCGTTGCAAGATATTGGCAAACAAGACCCAGGAACATCTATTTTTTAGCCCGCGGCCAGGCCTGTGATGTTTTAAAAGCCGGAGGAGCTTTGGACAGGCTTTCCAACGAACTGATCGAGTTCTCGGATTACCGGGCTGCCGCCACCGGGCAGTCCGTCGGTGTTTACCGCTACCAGCTTGAGGAATGGTTGACCAGCAATGACCGGGATGCGGTTCTGGGCGTTATTCAACCAGTACCGGTTCCTGAAGCGGAAAACAACTCCGGCGGTAGTCAAGGGGGGGCCCAATCCGGCGGCGGGCAAAGCGGTTCTTCAATGGGTGGAAATGAAAATACCCCAATGAAAAATGTAATCGAAGGTATTGCCGTATTCCGGGATGATAAACTTGTAGGCTTTCTGAACAGGGAAGAAACCGAAGGCTTCTTGCTAATTTCCCGCGAAATCACCAGGGGACAAATGGCCATTGCCGTGGAGAAAGACAATCAAATGTTCACATATTTCTTATCCGAGTCCAAAAGCAAAATCAAACCCATTGTCAATAACGGTCAGATTTCTTATCAGGTTACGATCCAAACCAAGGGCGGGGTGAATGATCAGCCAGGTTTTACCTTAGGGATTAAAGAAATTCATGAACTGGAAGAGGCTGTGAATGAACGGCTTAAAGCCAAAGCGCTGGCCGCAATAGAAAAAGCCAAAGAATACGATTCCGATTTCCTTGGTTTTGCGGAAGCGCTGCACCGCAAAAAACCAAAAGTATGGAAAACCTTTGGCCCCTCCAACTGGCGGGAAGCTTTTACCAAAGCGGATATAGAAGTTATAGTTAAATCAAAAATTGTCAATACCGGTACAATAGGAGATAAACTGGAAATACAAAGAAACCCTGAATAGAAAAACAAAGAGCACCTGAAAAATAAATCAGCACAAAAATCGGATAGAAATCAGCATAGTAACCGGGATAAAGAATCAACGAAACCTTTTGGTCCCTTTGGTTCTTTCTATAGCCAGGTTATACTTTAGCTCCAACTCCCTGAGCTTTTTGATCAGGGCTTTCTTTTTTTCTTCGCCCAGGCTGTCCGATTTCAGTTCTTGCTTAAGACTGGCTATCTCTTTCAGAAGATCTACTTCTTCAGGCAGGCAGCCCGAATTGCGCAACACAGTATAAGCCGGTCTCATTTCCGGAGGAATCAGATCCAGGTAATCCAGATTTACCGGCTTGCCTTTACCCGGGAGGTTGTCAAACTCGCCGTTTTTAATGGCTTCTTCAATTTTGCCCAGGGCAATTTTGGCGAAAATATCATACATCATAGGATATACTCCACAAAGTCACTAAATTATGTTGCTATTTGAATTCTTAAGGATTTCTTGTTTCTCGGTCTAATTGTAACATATTTAAATCCTATTCAGCCTTATATCTTATTCTGCCGGTCTATACATTTTTTGTCCAGAAAAACTAAATAATAACTAATAATTAAAAAAAACGGCTGATTTCAGCAACCGGATAACTACTGCAAGATTCAGGAGGAAGTATAATGCCAAGCAAAATGTCGACCATGGATGGAAACGAGGCTGCGGCCTATTCTTCGTATGCTTTGACCGAAGTTGCCGCTATCTACCCCATAACCCCTTCCTCACCGATGGCTGAAAATGTGGATGAGTGGTCTGCCCATGGGGTAAAGAATTTATTCGGCCAGGAAGTCAAAGTTGTGGAGATGGAATCCGAAGCCGGAGCAGCCGGAACAGTCCACGGTTCTTTAGTCTCAGGGGCTTTAACCACAACCTATACCGCCTCTCAAGGCCTGTTGCTTATGATTCCCACAATGTATAAAATCGCCGGCGAACTGCTCCCTTGTGTTTTTCATGTCAGTGCCAGGGCCCTGGCAACCCATGCCCTCTCCATTTTTGGTGACCACCAGGACGTTATGGCCTGCCGGCAAACAGGTTTTGCTTTGCTGTGCTCCATCAATGTGCAGGAGGCCATGGATTTGGGCTATGTTGCCCATTTGGCCACTCTTAAGGCCAGGGTTCCCTTTCTGCATTTTTTTGACGGGTTTAGGACCTCCCATGAATATCAAAAAATAGAAGTCCTGGATCAGGAAACAATCCGCCCTTTAGTAGATTTCAAGAGTATTGAAAACTTTCGCAATAACAGCTTAAGCCCCGAACATCCGGTCGTTAAGGGCACGGCCCAAAATCCCGATGTTTACTTTCAGATGCGGGAAGCGGCAAATCCTTTTTACGCCCAGGTACCGGATATCGTGGAGCAAACCATGCGCGACATAGAGAAAGTCACGGGCCGAGCTTATCATCCTTTTAATTATTACGGCGCACCGGATGCCGAACATATAATTGTGGCCATGGGCTCGGTCTGCGATACCATTGAAGAAACCGTGGACTATCTTCGCTCCCAAGGAGAAAAGGTGGGGGTGGTGATTGTCCATCTTTACCGGCCTTTTTCGGCCAAACACTTCTTTGCCGTTTGTCCTCCTACAGTGAAAAAAATTGCGGTTCTCGACCGCACCAAAGAACCGGGAGCACCCGGTGAACCACTTTATCTCGATATAGTTGAGCTGTTCAACAGCCATCCCGATAAGCCGCTGATTGTAGGCGGCAGATACGGTTTGGGCTCCAAAGATACTACTCCTTCCCAGATTATCGCTGTTTTTGACAACCTCAAACAACCCAACCCACTCAATCACTTTACTATCGGTATTGTGGATGATATAAGCAAATCTTCCCTGCCGGAGAAAGAATTTGTGGATACCGCTCCTCCTGGCACTGTAAGCTGCAAATTCTGGGGATTGGGGTCGGACGGCACGGTGGGGGCCAATAAATCGGCAATTAAGATTATCGGAGATAACACGGATTTGTATGTGCAGGCCTATTTCTCCTATGACAGCAAAAAATCAGGAGGGACCACGGTTTCCCATCTCCGCTTCGGCAAAAAGCCGATAAAATCCCGTTACCTGGTATATGCCGCCGATTATATAGCCTGTCACAACCAGTCCTTTGTTAACCAGTATGATCTGGTAAAAGGCCTTAAAAAGAACGGCACCTTTGTGCTCAACTGTTCCTGGAAGCCGGAAGAATTGGAAGAGCACCTGCCGGTGCCTTTGAAAAGATATCTGGCCCAAAACAATATCTCCTTTTATATTATCGATGCCGTAAACATAGCCCAGGAATTGGGCCTTGGTTCCAGGATTAACATGATCATGCAGGCGGCCTTCTTTAAACTGGCCAATATTATTCCGCTGGAGGATGCGGTATATCACCTGAAAAAATCCATCGAAAAGGCTTATGGCCGCAAGGGTGAAAAAATCGTCCAAATGAACAAAGCCGCCGTTGACCGGGGGATTGCCGGGCTGGTCAAAATAGAAGTTCCGGAATCCTGGGCCCACTTGCAGGATGAGCCCTCAAATAACGCGGACAGTCTCGCCCAAGAACAGATTAAACAAGTTCCCGACTTTATCTCCAAAATCCACCGGCCAATTATGCGCTACGAAGGGGACGAGCTGCCGGTCAGCACCTTTAAAGGAATAGAGGACGGACGGGCTCCTTTGGGTACCACATCTTATGAAAAGCGCGGTATTGCCGTCTTTATTCCCGAGTGGCAAATCGACAAATGCATCCAGTGCAACCAATGCTCCTATATCTGTCCTCATGCCACCATCCGGCCTTTCCTGCTGGATGACGCGGAAAAAGAAAAAGCTCCGGCCTCCTTTAAAACCAAAAAAGCCGTGGGCAAAGGGTTGGAACAGTATCATTTCCGTGTACAGGTGGACCCCCTTGATTGTACCGGTTGCATGAACTGTGCCGATATTTGTCCGGCTCCCGGCAAAGCCCTGGTCATGAAACCGGCAGCCCAGGAAATCGAGAGAGAAGCAGGAAATTGGGAATATGCCCTGCAAGTTCAACCGAAGGAAGACATAATAAGCCGCTTCACCCTCAAAGGAAGCCAGTTTATCCGGCCCCTTTTGGAATTCAACGGGGCTTGTCCGGGCTGCGGGGAGACGCCTTACGTCAAGCTATTAACCCAGCTTTTCGGCAAACGGTTGATGATCGCCAATGCCACGGGCTGTTCCTCCATTTGGGGAGCCAGTTATCCTTCCATTCCTTACAGCACTGCGGCGGATGGAAAAGGGCCGGCCTGGGCCAATTCCCTTTTCGAAAACAATGCCGAATATGGCTATGGCATGTACCTGGGGGTTAAGCAACAGCGGGAAAAATTGGTCCGGTTGATAAAACAAGCCCTGACCATGGAGATTGACGAATCACTGAAAAAAGCTTTTGCCCGATGGTTGGAAGTCTATGAGGACGGCGAGTTGTCCGAGCAGGCTTCCCAAAAGGTGCTGCAGGCTCTGCAGAATCAAGGGGCGGCCGACAATCCTGTGCTGGCCGAAATTATTAAATACAAGGATTACCTGGTTAAACGCTCTATTTGGGCCATAGGCGGGGACGGCTGGGCTTATGATATCGGCTACAACGGGGTTGACCATGTGCTGGCTTCCGGTGACGATATCAACATGCTGGTCATGGACACCGAAGTATACTCCAACACCGGCGGGCAGGCTTCCAAGGCCACCCAAACCGCAGCCATTGCCAAATTTGCCGCAGCCG
>ENA-UPSB01000534-UPSB01000534.1-bioreactor-metagenome-genome-assembly--contig:-NODE-534-length-61936-cov-5.898127_pt1 | contig 61936 bp, 58 predicted proteins | sample MGYA00238182_ERZ773286 | MGnify/ENA primary metagenome ERZ773286 (study PRJEB29026, sample SAMN07631240) | bioreactor metagenome | isolation source: Switchgrass digestor | place: USA: Dartmouth...
CAATTGAATCATCCCCTGCGGATAATTCTTTAGATAATCAAGCCACTCTTCATCGAGCAAATCTCCGGCCATTTCACAATGGGCTCTTAGCTTTACCTCTCCCGGTTTATGCCCCTCTTGCGCCGCTATTTTTTCCGCTTCTTCGCGGAAAATGTCAAGAACGGCAAAGGCATGTTTTTTGGAGCTGTTAAAGGTCCTATCTACAAATTTAACGGTTTGAGCACCGGAAGCAAAAAGGCAGCGTAAAACAAGCCGTACTCTTTCCGGCTCCAGATACCTGATTCCGCGAAATGTTGAAGAGATGCAGAATTCGCAATTAAAGGGACATCCTCTGCTTGTTTCCACGTAGACAAGTTTGCCCTTGAAATTTTCTCCCGGAACATAGGGCGGGGGTAAGGTGTTAAGATCCGGCAGAACCGCACATGGCGGATTTTTTTTAATCGCGGCCGGTGATTCGCCCATCCCTTGCCTGTGGTTACGCCAGACTAAACCGTCCACCTGTTCAAGTTGGCCGCCCGTGGCCAAAGCTTGTACAAGCTGTGGCAGGGTGTATTCCCCTTCACCGACAATAATCCCGTCCCATTCAGGATTTTTAAGCAGTAATTCCTCGGTCTCAAAAGATACTTCCGGTCCGCCGCCCAGGAAAAATGTTTCAGGCAATACCGGCCGTAAGCGGCGTACAAGGGCCGACACCTGGCTAATGTTCCAAATATAACAGGAGAAACCTAAAATATCCGGTTGCTCCTCAAAAATGGCAGCGGCAATTCTATCCAAATGATCGTTGATGGTAAATTCCCTGATCTGTACTTGCCAGTCCCGGTTTCCCTGTTTTTTTAACACCTCACGCAGGTAACGAATCGCCAGATTGGTATGAACATAGCTGGCATTCAAAGCCACTAACAAAATGCGCAAAGCCATACTCCCATTCGTAATAAAATGTCCTTAAAAAAATTTAAATTATTTTAATACATCAAAAAGACTGAACCAGGGCAAAGCGTTCAATAGCCTGAGCAACTCCGTCTTCCTCATGGGAGGAAGTTATATAGTCCGCTATTCTTTTTATTTCAGGATGAGCATTTTCCACAGCCACCCCGATACCGGCATAACTGATCATCTCTTTATCATTGGGGCTGTCGCCGATAGCCATGATTTCTTCCGCCTTAATACCCCATTTAGCCGCCAGGGTTTGAAGAGCCGCACCTTTATTAACCCCGCGGTGCACAATTTCCAAGTTGTTGTTCTTCGATGAAGTGATATGAACATAATCGCCGTAAGCCTTTTCCAATTCGCGTCTAATCAATTCCGACTCTTCTTCCTTTACCAGGCAAAGAATTTTGTCCAAACCCTCTTTCTCCTGGGCCAAGAGTTCAGGTATGTCGGCAATTTCCACTTCAACACCTGTCATGCGCGTATACCTGAGGGAATAAGGATTGGGTTCAGAAGCGAATACCCTGTCTTGAATATAAGCTTGGAAAAAAATCTTCTTGGCCAGCAACTCATTAACTATTTTAGCCGCTATAGAAACAGGTATAACTTGGCGGTGAATGATCTCACCGCTTAAGCCTTGTTCCACCAAAGCCCCGTTGTAGGTAATAATCGGTAAATCAAGCCCTAATTGATGGGCATATTTTCTGGCCGAGGCGGCCATGCGGCCCGTAGCCAAAATTATTTTAAGGCCTTGATCCGTGGCTGTACGAATAGCCTCGCTGTTTCTAGCCGAGATTTTCCACTCTTTATCCAAAAGGGTATAATCCAAATCAATGGCTATCATTTTGAGCATAATTTTCCCACCTTAAGTGCCAGTAGTGGGACAAAGCTGACATACAAATGTCCCTTGCCCCACTTGAGCTTGTTGATCTACTCTAATTGTTGATAAAGCTTTTCTAATTCTCCGGCTTTAAATTTATAGCAGTGCTCTTCTTGGGGGAACCGCCCTTCAACTACGTCTTGCTTGTAGTTTTCCAAGGCTTCAAGGATGGAAGAATTCAAATCGAGATATTTCTTGACAAATTTCGGAGTAAAAGCATCAAAAAATCCCAAAGCATCATGAACGATTAAAAGTTGACCATGAACATGGGGTCCTGCCCCTATTCCTATTACCGGGATTTTAGCCCTTTCGGCGATAATGGCCCCGACTTCCGGCGGCACAGCTTCCAGGAGCAGCAGGCTTATACCCGCTTCTTCCAGGATTCTGGCGTCCTCAATAATTTTCTTTGCTCCTTCGGCATCTCTGCCTTGAGATTTAAAGCCTCCCAATTGAGCAATGGATTGAGGGGTCAACCCCAAATGGCCCATTACCGGAATTGTGGCATTGACCAATGCTTCCACTGTTTTGGCCATGTTCGCCCCGCCTTCGAGTTTAACAGCGTCGCACCCGGCTTCGGCCATATAACGGCCGGCATTACGGATAGCCTCTTGAGGACTTATTTGATAAGACATATAAGGCATATCGCCAACCAAAAAAGCGCCGGGAGCACCTTTCCTTACCGCCTGGGCATGAAGAATCATCGGATCCATAGTCATACCCAAGGTATTCTCATGCCCAAAAACAGTCATAGCCATGGAATCTCCACAGAGAATTATGTCAATCCCCGCTTTTTCTTCCAACAAGGCCATGGGATAATCATAACAAGTGAGCATGGTAATTTTTTCTCCGTTCCGGACCTTTTCCTGTAAGCTATGAATTGTGACTTTTTGTCGCATCCTTTTTCCCTCCGCAAATTAATAAAATAAATCAGGCCTTTTCAACTTGCCACTTTTATAATATAAACCATTAAACCCCCGATGTCTACCTGCTGCTTACAAATTTCCACCAGGGAAACACATCCCAGCGGTTGGGTTATATTTTTGTCATTTTTGCGGAATCCAGTTTATTTGGATATTTGCTTTAATATGGTTATTTCTTCTTTTAATCAATTTTAATTAAGGTATTTTTTCAAATACTGTCCGGTATAAGACTTGGGGCAAGCGGCCACCTCTTCCGGTGTGCCGACCGTTACCACTTCCCCTCCCCTGTTGCCTCCTTCGGGACCAAGGTCAATAATATAATCGGCCGTTTTAATAACATCAAGATTATGTTCAATAACCAGAACCGAATCTCCCTCCTCCACCAGTCGATGGAGAACGCTCAGCAATTTGTCCACATCGGCAATATGCAATCCTGTTGTGGGCTCGTCCAATATATAAAGGGTTTTCCCATTGCTGCGACGACAAAGTTCAGTAGCCAGTTTAACTCTTTGGGCCTCCCCGCCGGATAAAGTTGTGGCCGGTTGTCCCAATTTGATATAACCCAATCCTACATCATACAAAGTCTGCAATTTGCGGGTGATTCGAGGCACAGCACTGAAAAAATCCAAGGCTTCTTCCACCGTCATATCCAGGACCTGAGCAATGTTTTTGCCTTTAAAAGTTATTTCCAGGGTTTCCCGGTTATACCGTTGACCGTGGCAGACCTCGCATGGAACATAAACATCAGGCAAGAAATGCATTTCAATTTTGATGATGCCATCCCCCCGACAAGCCTCGCAACGGCCGCCCTTCACGTTAAAACTGAAGCGACCCGGTTTATAGCCCCTTACCTTAGCCTCCGGGGTTTGAGAATAAAGCTCCCGAATGTAATCAAACATACCGGTATAAGTAGCCGGGTTGGAGCGTGGGGTTCTGCCTATTGGGGATTGATCGATATCTATCACTTTCTCTATATACTCCAAACCTTTAATCTCTTTATAAGCGCCGGGTTTTACTTTGTTGCTGATCCGAAGTTCAGCCAGCAAACCCTTATACAGAACTTCATTAACCAGAGTACTTTTTCCGGAGCCGGAGACACCGGTTACACAAGTAAATACGCCAAGGGGGATTTTTACATCGATATTTTTAAGATTATTTTGGGTGGCGCCTATAATTTCCAGAAACTTACCGTTTAAAAGATGTCGGACAGAGGGTACTTCTATTTTTTTGGTGCCTTTTAAATAAAGACCGGTAATTGATCTCTCACAAGCTTTAATATCTTCCAAAGTGCCTTGAGCTACGATCTCCCCGCCATGGGCGCCTGCACCGGGACCGATATCGATGATATGATCAGCGGCCAACATAGTGTCTTCATCGTGCTCTACTACAATCAGGGTATTACCTAAATCCCTTAGGCTTTTAAGGGTGTTTAGCAGCTTCTCATTATCCCTCTGATGCAAACCTATACTGGGTTCATCCAGAACATAAAGTACCCCGGTCAAACTGGACCCGATCTGGGTAGCCAACCTTATCCTTTGGGCTTCACCTCCGGAAAGGGTTCCGGCTGCGCGGCTTAAGGTCAGGTAATCCAAACCCACATTTACTAAAAAGCCTAGTCTTTCCCGTATCTCTTTAAGAACTTGCCTGCCAATAATTTGCTCTTTTTCGGTTAAAGTCAAACGGTCAAAAAAGTTGAGTTCTTCCAAAACGGTTAATTCTGTTAATTCATAAATGGAGAGTCCTCCCACTTTGACAGCTAAAGCCTCGGGTTTTAAACGTTTGCCTTGACACACCGGACAAGGTTTTTCTCTCATGTAGTTTTCAATTTCAGCCCGGACATAATCGGAAGTTGATTCTTTATACCTCCGGTTAAAATAAGGAACCAACCCTTCAAAGGGGGCATGCCAGTATTTAATCTCGTCAAATATACTGTGGTATTTAAAGCGGATAGGGATGGGAGAACCATAAACCAGTGCTTGCCATTGCTCTTCAGTAAGATCACATACCGGCGTATCCAAACTAAAACCCATAACCTCCGCCAAACCTTGAAGAAGAGCGGGATAAAAAGAAGACTGAGAGTTAGCCCAAGGTACGATTGCCCCTTCATTTAGGGATTTGCTGCGGTCAGGTATAATAAGTTCGATATCCGCCTCCAAGTTGGCACCAAGTCCGGTGCAAGCGGGGCAAGCCCCAAAGGGGCTGTTAAATGAAAAAAGCCTGGGTGTTAATTCTTCTATGGCGATACCGCAGTCCGGACAAGCAAAATTTTCACTGAAAAGCAGTTCTTCTTTTTCCAAGATATCTACAATAACTGTTCCTTCACTTAACTTAAGAGCGGTTTCTAAGGAATCCGCCAGACGGGCACCGCTTTCTGCCTTTAATGATATCCGATCCACCACTACTTCTATAGAATGTTTTTTGTTTTTGTCTAAAAGGATTTCTTCATTTAGATCTCTGATTTCACCGTCCACTCTGGCCCGCACATAACCCTGCTTACGAATTTTTTCCAATAGCTTTTGGTGCTCGCCTTTTTTCCCTTTAATAATGGGAGCCAAGATCTGCAGACGTGTCTTTTCAGGATAGGTCATTATTTGATCCACCATTTCCTGAACCGTTTGCTGGCTTATTTTTTTACCGCACTGGGGACAATGGGGCTGTCCGATCCGGGCATAAAGAAGTCTTAAATAATCATAAATTTCCGTGACTGTACCCACCGTAGAACGGGGATTACGACTTGTGGTTTTTTGATCTATGGAAATGGCTGGTGAAAGGCCTTCGATATAATCCACATCCGGCTTATCCATTTGGCCCAAAAATTGACGGGCATAAGCGGAGAGAGACTCCACATAGCGTCTCTGTCCTTCGGCGTATATGGTGTCAAAGGCTAAAGAGGATTTCCCCGAGCCTGATAAACCGGTTATTACCACCAATTTATTTCTGGGAATATCTACGTTAATGTTTTTAAGATTATTGACACGCGCCCCGCGAACCTTGATATATTCCTGTTTCATTTGAACCTCCGGTCTTTAGCTCCTTTTTCTGGCTTTTTTACTGGCTTTGGAAAATGTTTTATCCTCTTTAAAGCCATTTCTTCCAGTTCTTATCTTCTTTAGTGGCAAAGGTTTCTGTCCTTTTAATTCAATAATGGCATCCCTTAATTCCGCCGCTCGTTCAAAATCCAGCTCTTTGGCTGCCTGTAACATTTCAGCTTCCAGTTTTTTAATAAGTTCTTCTTTTTCTTCTGCCGACAATTTATTCAGAGTGCTGTAAACACCTTTCTTTTCCGCCACCATGGTGGCTTCCGGCACTTCATGGACCTGTTTGCGAATGGTCTGAGGAACTATGCCGTGCTTCTCATTAAAGGCCATTTGTACGGCTCGCCTGCGATTCGTTTCATCAATGGCTTTTTGCATCGAATCGGTTATAGTGTCAGCATACATAATTACCTGGCCGTTGGCATTGCGCGCCGCCCTCCCTATGGTTTGGATTAGGGAGCGCTCCGATCTTAAAAAACCTTCCTTGTCCGCATCTAAAATTGCCACCAAGGACACCTCCGGAAGATCCAAACCCTCGCGCAATAAATTTATGCCCACTATAACATCAATTTCTCCGAGCCGCAGTTCCCGAAGAATCTCCAGCCTTTCCAGGGTAGTGATATCAGAATGAAGATAGCGCACCTTTATTTGAAGTTGTTTCAAATAATCAGTTAAATCTTCGGCCATTCTCTTGGTCAAGGTTGTTACCAAAACTCTTTCGTCTCTGGCCACCCGGGCATTTATTTGCCCTACAAGATCATCAATCTGCCCTTTGGTTGGCTTAACAATAATTTCCGGATCCAAAAGTCCAGTCGGTCTGATTATCTGTTCCACAACTTCCCGGCAATGTTCAAGTTCGTAAGGGCCGGGAGTAGCGCTGACATAAATTCTTTGCGGAACAAGCTGTTCAAATTCATCAAAGCGTAAAGGACGGTTATCCAAAGCAGAAGGTAAACGAAAACCATACTCCACTAAGGTAAGTTTTCTGGAACGGTCTCCTTCATACATGCCTCTAAGCTGAGGAATGGTCTGGTGGGATTCGTCAATAAACATTAAGAAATCTTTAGGGAAGAAATGGAGCAAAGTATATGGGGTTTCTCCGGGCTGCCTGAAGGTAAGATGTCGAGAGTAATTTTCAATGCCGTTGCAAAAGCCCATTTCCCTCAGCATCTCCAGGTCATAGCGTGTCCTTTGTTCTAAACGCTGGGCTTCCAAAAACTTGCCCTGGGAACGGAAATACTCAAGTCTTTCCTCCAATTCAGCTTCAATGTTTTCTGTGGCAAGCAAAAGTTTTTCTTTTTCCGTGACATAATGGGAATTGGGAAAAATGGAAACATGTTTGCGTTCGCCTAATATTTCCCCGGTCAAAATATTTACTTCATAAAGATGCTCTATTTCATCCCCAAACATTTCTATTCTAATAGCCTTTTCACTGGAAGCGGCGGGGCAAACTTCCACCACATCTCCCCGCACCCGGAAAGTTCCCCGCAAGAAAGAATGATCATTGCGGTCATATTGAATTTCGACCAGTTTGCGCAGGATCTGGTTTCTTTCAATTTCCTGCCCTTGTCTTAAAGAAAGAACCAAATCCCGGTACTCATCCGGAGAACCTAAACCGTAAATACAGGAAACACTGGCTACGACAATAACGTCTTTTCTTTCAAAAAGGGCCGCCGTAGCAGAGTGTCTGAGTTTTTCTATTTCTTCATTTATAGAAGCGTCTTTTTCGATGTAAGTATCGCTGGAGGGTACATAAGCTTCCGGTTGATAATAATCATAATAACTCACAAAATATTCAACCGCGTTTTCGGGGAAAAACTCTTTAAATTCGCAATAAAGCTGTCCGGCCAAAGTTTTATTATGAGCCAGAACCAGGGTGGGTTTTTGTACCTTTTCAATAATACTGGCCATGGTAAAGGTTTTACCCGAGCCAGTCACCCCTAAAAGAGTCTGGTGTTTTTCCCCGGCCAATACCCCTTGGGCAAGCTTGTCCACCGCTTGGGCCTGATCACCCGCCAATTTATATGGAGCCCGTAAACGAAATGCCATCGACAGTCTTCCTTCCGTTTTCTAAGCAACAGAATAACAGGTAAAACTATGCATTTTACCGCTTATCATAATATTATAACATTTTATTCTGACCCGAAAAAATAACATTTTTTCCCTAAGGCCATAGAACCAAGTCGGAAAGAATTTTGCTCAGTAATTCATGGCGAAGCTCATCCAGCCCACGGAAATTAATTGTATCATTGCATAAATTTTTTAATTCAATTCTTACAGTCTTATACTGTTCCAAAATCTCCCTCAGTTGCTCACCGTGCACTTTATTGAACCCTTGTTCCTCAATTTTAACCGGATTACCTTGCCAAACCGCCAGTTTTTTTTCGGGGAAAACAATGCCTAAAACAATATCCGGTCTTAAAGGGTTTACAATTATTTCTATGACTTGCCCCAGGCAACTTACTTCCTGGAGAATTTCGATCAAGATCTTGGATGAATCACCGCTCTCCAAACAGATGCGATCATAATCTTCAATATATTTTGGTGCCAGGTTAAGCCAACCATCGACCTGCAAAGCATGCAGGAAGCAATAGGAAAGGCAGTTTTCCCTAACCTTGGACAAAATCTCTATAACTTCATTATTGGTTGAACTTGTTCTGTGGGTATTGTTCTCCGGCGAAAGGATTCTAAACGGAATTGTAAATTTTTCCTCCTGGGAATGAAAGGGGTATTCCTCTTTAAGCTGCTGAATGACCTTTTCTTCGATAAGGGTGAGCCTTTCCGCCAGTTCGGTTATTCTGCTTTGATGTTCTTGCAGCTTGCTTTGTTGGCAAAGAGAATCCAAACTAATTTTATAATATTGTGATCCTAACGTAGCCGGCAAAACAAACTCTTTTTCGTTTAACAGGCAAAGTTTGCTTTTGGGAAGATATAGCCCGGCAACGGAATCTGGCTCTCTGCTAGAACGAATATAATCTACATCATAACCCCTGTCTGCAAGTTGGATACCGATAAATTTAATCATGGTGGATTTGCCTGTCCCCAGCCCACCGGACAGGATATAAGCTTTTTCTATTTCTTTCAGGGTCTCCCCCAGCAACGATATGTAACCGTAAGGGGTGAAGGCTTCCAGAAAATAATGTCTAATTCCAGCTGAATTTTTCACTGTGACTCCTCCCAGCCATTTGAATAATCGTGTTTTATTCTATGCTTTGAGGAGGTCCCAGGTTCATAATCGGCCCTCAAGAATACCCCTTCCGGATTCTATATTCTGTTTCTCTCAGGATCCCTTTCCGCTATCCGGTATTCCCTCTTATGTTTCCGGTCCCTTAGTTTATTGCAGCCTCTATTTGCTCATGCTATACTGTTTTTTAAAGTTATTAGTGGCATATACCGGGTATTCTAGTATTACTCTTGCCTTAGGAGGATAATAACATGAGAATTGAAACCAAATGTTTGCACGAAGGTTACCATCCTCAGAACGGTGAGCCTAGGGCTCTTCCTATTTATCAAAGCACAACCTATACTTATGATTCAACCGAACATATAGGCAAACTCTTTGATTTGACTGCCGAAGGGCATTTCTATTCACGAATTTCCAACCCTACTGTTTGTGCAGTGGAGGATAAAATTGCGGCTTTGGAAGGAGGCATAGGTGCGCTCTGTACCACTTCGGGCCAAGCCGCTTCTTTAATTAGTATCCTTAATATATTAAAAGCCGGAGACCATTTTATCAGTGTCTCTAAAATCTACGGCGGGACTATCAACCTCTTTGCCGTAACTCTAAAAAAATTAGGTATCGAATGTACATTTGTCGATCCAGACGCTCCCGAGGAGGAAATCCAAAAACAGTTTAGACCCAATACCAAGGCGGTATTCGGTGAAACTATCGCCAACCCGGCATTGAGCGTCTTAGATATTGAAAAGTTTGCCCGCCTGGCACATAAAAACCAAGTCCCTCTTATTGTAGACAATACTTTTGCCACCCCGATTTTATGCAGGCCTATTGAATATGGCGCAGATATTGTGATTCATTCCACAACAAAATATATGGATGGACATGCCGTACAATTGGGCGGGATAATCGTCGACAGCGGCAATTTTAATTGGAACAACGAGAAATATCCTGAATTTAATGAGCCTGACGAATCCTACCACGGTGTTATTTATACAAAAGATTTTGGCAAGTCTGCCTATATTACCAAAGCCAGGGTCCAACTAATGCGCGACATCGGCGCTTACCCCTCGGCTCACGCAGCTTTCCTGTTGAATCTCGGTCTCGAAACCCTGGCCGTGCGCATGGAACGGCATTGTTCAAATGCTCAAAAAGTGGCCGAATACTTAAACAGCGTAGCTAAAGTGGAAAATGTAAATTATCCGGGGCTGAAAAATGATCCTTATTATAACTTGGCTCAAAAATACCTGCCTCGGGGTTGCAGCGGAGTTATCTCTTTTACAATAAAAGGGGGCCGGGAAAGCGCCATTAAGTTTATGGACGGGTTACAGCTTGCTTCCAATGTAGTTCATGTGGCAGATATCCGTACTTGTGTGCTCCATCCTGCCAGTTCAACACACCGTCAACTGACTGACGAACAATTGATAGCTGCAGGCATCACCCCCGGTTTGATACGCCTCTCCGTGGGCCTTGAACATATCGATGATATTCTGGAAGATTTGGAACAGGGACTGGCCAGGATTTAAAGCTCAATTAACAAAGAAACCCTCCGCTACTTAAATTGCGAATACCGGAGGGTTTAATATTGCTTATCTTACAGCCTTTGATTCCCTTACATCCCCTGATTACAAGGTAAAATTCAATCAATCATTTGCTCCATAATCTCAACCGCTTTAGCCAACTGGCTGTCAAAAGGAGGCCCTTCGGGGAGAATGGTAGGTTTCTCGCCTTCTTTCAAAACTATCTCCACGTCAGGTTGAATTCCCTTATTGTGGATATCACTTTTATTGGGTGTAAGATATTTGTCCGTCGTCAAGCGAACACTGGTATTGCCGTCGAGAGGGAAGACCGTCTGCACCACTCCTTTGCCAAAGGTTTTGACTCCAACCAAAGTACCGCTTCCATAATCTTTAACCGCCCCGGAAACAATTTCCGCCGCCGAAGCCGTATATTCATTGATCAAAATAACCAAAGGCTTATCGATATATTGCGCAGTTGATTTTTTGGTAGTGATCTCCCCTTTATTGTTGACAATATGGACAATATCCTCTTCGGGCACAAGAAAGCCGGCAACATCGATCGCCGAATTTAATTCTCCTCCGGGATTAAAGCGCAGGTCGACGATCAAGCCTTTGTATTGATCAATATTTATATCCTTCAACAGCTGGGCAAATTCATCTTTGGTCTTGGCAGAAAAGCTGGAAATATCAATGAGGGCTATATCCGGCCTACCGGGAAGGCTGGATCCAAAAACTGTCGGCACATTGATATCTTCCCTGATCAAGCTCAATGAAAATTCCTGATTGGTTTTGGGGCGATATACCGTAAGGGTGACCTTAGTACCGGGTTCTCCCCTCATCATGGCAACCGCTTGAACTTGACTGATGGTGGAAACACTGGTCCCATCAATTTTAATGATTACATCCCCCGCTTCCAAACCCGCTCTGTCGGCGGGAGAACCTTTAATCGGCCGTACGATCACTAGTTGGTTGGGATCGGCAGTATTTACAATTACGCCGATGCCCCCAAAGCCCGCTATCCCTTTTATGGAATTCATCAATATTTCATTCTCTTCTTCATCGAGAAAAGAAGAATAGGGATCCAGAGAGCTTACTATACCATCGATCGCCCCGTCAATCAGTTGGGGCATGGTGGTCTCATGCAGATATTTTGTGTCGATAAGATAGACCACCCGGGCCAGCCTTCCCAAGTTATCAAAGTTGGTAACCAGCAATACTCCCAAAAGAACAGCCAGCCCCAGACAAAGGATCAGGCCGACAGCAACGGCCTGTTTAAATGCTCTTTTCCAATTAACTTGATTTGACAATAGTTTACTCCCTCTTTTAAAAATAATTTAGTTATTTATTTCTTGAAATATAAAATTCTGACTTTATTATATGCGCATTATGACTTAGAAATACTGCAGGGGATTTACCGGCTCCCCGTTTTTACGAACTTCAAAATGCAGGTGAGGTCCGGTGCTCCAACCGGTTGAACCGACTTTGCCAATGACTTGACCGGGAACAACTACGTCATTTTCTGACACCGCACGGGATGACAGATGCCCGTACAAGCTGGAAATTCCATTGCCATGGTCAATAATAACTGTATTGCCATAAGCCCCGTACCAGCCGGAAAAAATAACTATGCCTGCTCCGGTGGCTACAACGTTTGAACCATAAGAAGCCCCAATATCCACCCCGGTATGTAGCTTGTGTTGACCGGTTATGGGATGTATCCTATAGCCAAAAGGACTGGTGATATACTTGCAGTTGGGAGTAGGCCAAACACTAATGGAACCGTTAATATTGCTTCCCGCATATTTTTTCTGTAATTCTCTAATCTTTGATTCTAATGCTTTAGAATCCTTTTCCAGCTTTTCGATTTGTTCTATCAGTGCAGCCTGATCCTGCTCATTTTGAGCCAAAGCTATTTCTTTTTTGGCCTTAACGCTATCCAAATAGGCCTTGGCCTCTTCAGCTTCTTTTTTCAGTTTCTCCGCATGCTCCAGTTTAGCCACCAATTCCTCTTTCTTTTTATCCAACTCCTGCTTTTGAAGTCGGATATCGCTAAGAATATTCTGATCGTTTTCCACCAAACAGCTCATATACTCGACTCTGGAAATGAAATCGGCCAAATCGGTGGCTTGGAAAATAACCTCCAAGTAGCTCATTTGTCCTTCTTCATATATTGTGCGTACCCTTTGGCGCAAAACATCCTGCCGTTTATTTAATTCAGCTTGTTTGGCATTTATTTCTCTTTTTATGTCTGCAACATCCTGTTGGGCCTGTATATATAATTTTTCTTTTTCCTTCAAATCGTTTTCAGCAGCCGAAATTTGGACGTTTAACTGTTGGATTTGTTTTTTTATGGTGTCTGCTCTGTTAGTCAGGTTTTTAAGCCTACTGGCAGCTTGATTTTGTTGCTCAATCAGTTCTTGCTGCTTTCGCAAAGCATCATTTAACTCGTCGGCTGCTGCCGGAATTACAAAGGCAATAACAAAGAGAAAGGTTAATATTATTATCTTCGCTTTAGAAAACCCGGACATCTCTTCCCTCCTAAAAACATAGAAATTTTCTTACGGAGATCATACTGGCTAGAGCCCCCATCAACATGCCGCCTAACACCATGATCAAGAAAACCATAATTATAAATTCTTGATTGGCAACAACCGGAATGAAAGCTAAGGAAGAAATTATATATTGGAGAAGCCAGTTATAAGCAAAGCCGACTGCCGCTACGGCAATCAAGCCTCCCAAGAGTCCAATAACTAAGCCTTCAATAATAAACGGCCATCGAACAAAAGAATTGCTGGCTCCCACCAGTCTCATGATTTGTATTTCTTTTTCCCTGGAATTGACATTGGTCTTAATACTAAGTGAAATCAATAACAGGGCTATAAGCGCAAATACTGCCACCACAGCCATGCCAATCCAGCGCAGCCAATTGGTAAAGGCTAAAAGTTTTTCCAAAAAACCTTGTCCATAACGGACATTTTCTACTCCCGGGATTTTCTCCACTTGGGAGGCAATGTCCTTAACCAAATTGGGATCAGTGGCGATTATGGTGATTTTATCGGGGAAGGGATTTATCCCTCCCAAATCCTCTAACAGCGATGTTGTATTCATTGACTCTTGAAAATCCCACAAGGCCTGTTCTTTGGTGGTAAGAGTCACGCTTTCTATACCCGGCAAATTCTTTATTCTATTTTGAATGGCGGCAACTTGCCCGTCATCTAAATTATCGTCCAAAAAAACAGCAATCTGTACCTGTGATTCAAAAGTTTTGGCAATAGTGGTAGCATTGGCCAGAAAAATTATGGAGCTGCCCAAAAGAATTAAGGAAATTGCTACGGTCAGAATTGAAGCCAAACTGAGCCAAACGTTTCTTTTTAAGGAAACTAGGCCTTGAGCTAAAATATATTTCAAGGAATTAAATGCCAATGCGTACTTCCTCCTCTGCTCTGTCTTCGACAATCCTTCCTCCTTCGACCCGTACAACCCTTTTATTCATTTGCTCCACGATATGAAGGGCATGAGTGGCCATAACAACAGTTGTGCCATACTTATTGATTCTGTCCAATATCTCTACAATCCCCCAGGCAGTATCGATATCAAGATTCCCGGTAGGCTCATCGGCAATTAATAGCTCAGGACGGTTGACTAAAGCTCTGGCAATACAAACTCTTTGCTGTTCGCCACCCGAGAGTTGGGCGGGAAAAGCATTTGCTTTCTTGCTTAATCCCACTAAATCTAATACACTTAAAGTTTTTTCCTTGATTTCTTTTTTGTCTTTAGCTATTACTTGCAAGGCAAAAGCCACATTTTCAAAGACCGTTTTGTTGGGCAATAATTTAAAATCCTGAAAAATAACGCCCATATTTCTTCTCAACGCTGGTACCTGGCGGTTTTTTAGCCTCACTAAATTGATGTTATTTATAAAAACCTGACCCCGGGTAGCAATCTCTTCTCGATAAAGCAGTTTAATCAAGGTGGATTTACCTGCTCCGCTGGGCCCGACTATAAAAACAAATTCACCCTTGGCAATATCTAAATTAACACCTATTAGAGCTCGCGCTCCATTAGGGTAAATTTTCGACACATTCCTTAACTTTATCATTCTGCCCTCCTAACAGGTTATATATCTTTATGCCTATGAGACCATTTTGCTTTTCTTAATCTTCGACAAAGTACTGTATTTTCCTGTTAGCTAAGACTAGAAAAATTAAACATTTAATAAAAAAGTAGAGAGATTAACATAAAATGATTTTAAAAACAATAAATGTAAAAGAACCCTGGAGCAGGGTTCTTTATCAATAATATTGTGTTCCATTTAAATTAATTTTTCTATTTTGATTAATGTTTTTAATTAATGTCCGATTTTTCGTTTTTTCTTGCCAGTACTGACTTTACCGCTTGAATTATATGGGCTGAAGTCAGACCGTATTTTTGCAATAATTCCTCAGGACTGCCCGATTCGCCAAAAGTGTCTTTTATTCCTACCCGGTAAAGGGGAACAGGATAATGTTCGCTCAAGACTTCAGCTACCGCACTACCCAATCCGCCGATAATATTATGCTCTTCAGCCGTAACCACAGCCCCGGTTTGCCTGGCGACTTTTAAAATGGTGTCTCTATCCAGAGGTTTAAGGGAAGCACAGTTGACAACCGTTGTGTTTATCCCTTGGGCGGATAGCTCTTCAGCGGCTTGCAAAGCTTCGGCCACCATCAAACCGTTGGCGATAATAGCCGCGTCTTGGCCTTCGCGTATTACATTGGCTTTGCCGATAACAAAATTATAATCATCAGTAAATAACACCGGTACTGCCAATCTTCCCATCCTGATATAAACCGGCCCCTGATAAGCGGCAGCTGCTTGGATGGCCTTTTTGGTTTCCGTTGCATCCGCCGGTACCAGAACCGTCATGTTAGGCAATGATCTCATCAAGGCCAGATCTTCTATTGCCTGGTGGGACCCGCCGTCCTCTCCCACGCTAATGCCGGCATGTGTGGCGGCTATTTTGACGTTCAGCCGGGGATAAGCCACTGAATTACGAATTTGTTCAAAAGCTCTCCCCGTAGCAAAAATCGCAAAAGAACTGGCAAATGGTATTTTACCGGTTGTTGCTAAACCGGCGGCAAAACCGATCATATTCTGTTCTGCAATGCCCATGTCAAAAAACCTTTGGGGAAAAGCTTTTGCAAAATCTGAAGTTTTGGTGGATTTGGCCAAATCGGCGTCGAGTACAACAATATCGGGATTATCCTTGCCAAGTTGAACCAAAGCCTGCCCGTAAGCTTCCCTTGTTGCTATTTTCTTTTCTTTTTTCCAGTCAACCAGTAATTCAGCCATTACTATTCCCACCTTTCAACTCAGCCAAAGCGGCTTCGGCTTGTTCCGCACTGGGGGCATTGCCATGCCAACCAACTTGGTTTTCCATAAAAGAAACTCCTTTGCCTTTTACTGTTTTGGCAATGATAATGGTGGGTTTTCCCACAAAATTTTTGGCTACTTGCAGGGAAGCCGTCAATTCTTCAATATTATGCCCGTCCACTTCCAATACGTTCCAACCAAAAGCCCGCCACTTATCAGGCAAGGGTTCCAAATTCATAACATCTTTTACCGGGCCGTCAATTTGCAGGCCGTTATGGTCAAGAATTACCAAAAGGTTATCAAGTTTATAATGAGCGGCAGCCATTGCCGCCTCCCAAACTATTCCTTCTTCCGCTTCCCCATCACCCAGCAGGCAATAGACCCGATAGTCTTTATTGTCGATTTTAGCGGCCAGAGCCATCCCTGCAGCTACGGAAATACCATGTCCCAAAGATCCGGTCGACATGTCTACTCCCGGGACTTTGTTCATATCCGGATGCCCCTGAAGAAAATGCCCTGTTTTTCTCAACTTAAGCAGCTCCTCTTTCGGGAAAAATCCCTTCTCGGCTAAAGCCGCATAAAGAACAGGAGCGGCATGTCCTTTGCTCAAAACAAAGCGATCCCTTTCAGGCCAGTTTGGATTCTGAGGATCCACTCTCATTTCAGAAAAATAAAGTACAGCTATAATATCTGCAGCTGACAAGCTTCCCCCCGGGTGCCCGGACTTTGCAGCCGCCAGCATTGTTATTATATCTTGGCGTATAATGCGAGCCATATCCTGTATATTGGGCATATTATTTCCTCCTTTTATTATTTTGTTTCCTTTTGGGCCTCATTACTGCTGCCCGGTCGGCCGACCCTGTTATGACAACCGAGTTTATTTAATTATGTATCCACCAATCTACTTTGCTTGGCCCGCATTTAACTGCAACCAGGCCGAAATAAACTGGTCAATCTCTCCGTCCATGACAGCATTAATATTGCTGGTTTCGACATTGGTCCGATGATCTTTAACCATATTGTAGGGATGAAAAACATAAGATCTAATTTGGTTTCCCCAAGCAATATCGGTCAGTTCGCCGCGTATTTCCATCAGCTCGTTTTCTTGTTGTTTTCTTTTTAGTTCCAATAATTTAGCCTGAAGAATTCGCATACAGTGGGCTTTATTTTGTATCTGGGATCTTTCGCTCTGGCATTGGACAACAATTCCTGTAGGAAGATGGGTGATCCTTACTGCGGAGTCAGTTTTATTCACATGCTGGCCACCGGCGCCTCCCGAGCGGTAAGTATCCACTTTTAAATCTTCCGGATCTATGGTTATTTCCATATCTTCATTAACTTCCGGGATAACATCCACCGAAGCAAAAGAAGTATGCCGCCTTCCGGAGGCATCGAAAGGGGAGATCCTAACCAGGCGGTGTACACCTTTTTCGCATTTGGCGTACCCATAGGCATTGTCACCAACCACGGAAAAGGTAACGCTTTTTATTCCGGCCTCTTCCCCCGGCAGTAAATCTAAAGTTTCAACCTTATATTTATGGCGTTCCGCCCATCTTACATACATACGGTACAACATTTGAACCCAATCCTGGGATTCCGTACCGCCTGCTCCCGAGTGCAGGGTTATAATAGCATTATTGCGGTCATAAGGACCGCTTAAAAGAATTTCCAGCTCCAACTGGTCAAAACGGTTTTCTAATTCCTTGATCGTCTGCTTTATTTCTTCTTCCTGGGATAGATCTTCCTCTTCCATAGCCAGTTCCCAAAGAAGGATGGTATCTTCTATTTTTTGCTTAAGTTCATTATATAATTCCACTTTATTTTTCTGCCGCGTCAATTCCTGCATTACTTTCTGAGCCTGGGCTGGATTGTCCCAAAATCCGTCTTTTTTGATTTCTTCTTCAATCTGGTTTATTTTAGCTTCTCTTCCGGCAACGTCAAAGAGAAACCCTCAAATCTGCCAAACGCATTTTTAAATTTTCAAGGTCTTTTTTCCAATCCGACAGCATTTTACCACTCCTAAAAATTGATTTAATATCAACAACAGTTTGTCCGTTTCCGGCCATATTTTTCAATTTATTTATTGGCTCCGCAACACTTTTTATATTTTTTGCCGCTACCGCAAGGACAGGGATCATTACGGCCGATTTGTTCTCCTACCCGACGGGGGGTTTTCACCGCTTGTTGATCCTCATAGCGGTTCTCGGAAACATTTCGCGGTTGTTCCGGCGCTTGGCCGGTAATTTTTGGAGTTACCCGCATAATATAAGTAACCACGTCTTCCTGGATGGCCTCAATCATGCTTTGGAACATATCAAAGGCTTCATTTTTATACTCAATCAATGGATCTTTTTGCCCGTAAGCCCGCAGGCCGATGCCTTCCCGCAAGCTGTCCATAGCGGCAAGATGATCTTTCCAACGGGTGTCAACAACCTGAAGGACAACAGCTCGTTCAATTTCCCGCATCAGCTCCGAGCCAAAATCTTCCTCCCGCTTTTCATATAACTCCTCAAAAGTATGGTAGAGAAGTTCTTCAATTTCTTCTTTCGATAGATTAGCCATCTGTTCGGGCGTAAAATTATGATCGGGAATAATAACGTTGTCCACATATTCTAAAAAACTCTTCAGGTCCCATTCCTCAGGATATATGCAATTACCGCTGTAGCGGGCTACGATATTGGCAATCACTTTTTCAGCCATGCCCAATATTTGTTCCTTAAGGTTTTCTCCCAAAAGAACGGCCCGGCGTTGGGAATAAATAATTTCACGCTGTTGATTCATGACATCGTCATAATTTAAGACATGTTTCCGGATATCAAAGTTCCGGCCTTCTACTCTTTTCTGAGCATTTTCTATACTTTTGCTTACAATGGGCGATTCCACGGGTACACTGTCGTCCATACCCAATTTATCCATAAGGCCGGCAAGATTATCTCCACCGAACAACCTCATGAGATCGTCTTCTAAAGAAATATAAAACTGAGAAGAGCCCGGATCTCCCTGCCGTCCGGCCCTTCCTCGCAACTGATTGTCAATTCTGCGGGATTCATGTCTTTCCGTGCCAATTATGTGTAATCCTCCGAGCTCTTTGACTCCTTCACCCAAGACGATATCAGTACCCCGGCCCGCCATATTGGTAGCGATAGTCACCATTCCCATCTGACCAGCTTTGGCCACAATTTGGGCTTCCATCTCATGAAATTTGGCATTTAACACTTGGTGCGGAATTCCTCTTTTTTTAAGCATTTCGCTTAGCTTCTCAGACTTTTCAATGGAAACCGTACCGACCAAAACAGGTTGGCCCTTTTTATGGCGGGCAATTATATCCTCCACTACGGCATTAAATTTTCCTTGTTCGGTACGATATACAATATCGGGATAATCTTGCCGGATCATGGGCAAGTTGGTTGGCACTACCACAACATCGAGGTTATAAATATTGATGAACTCCTGCTCCTCAGTCTTAGCCGTACCGGTCATACCGGCCAGTTTTTTATACATGCGGAAATAATTCTGAAAAGTGATAGTGGCCAAAGTCTGAGATTCCCTTTCAATTTTTACATTTTCCTTAGCCTCTATGGCTTGATGCAAGCCCTCGCTGTATCTCCGTCCAAACATTAAACGCCCGGTAAATTCATCGACGATGATTACCTGCCCGTCTTTTACTACATAATCCCGATCCCTTTTAAACAAAGTATGAGCTTTTAATGCTTGATTCACGTGATGGGCAATCTCATTGTGCAAGTCATCGTACAGGTTATCCACTCCGAGCATGGTTTCCACCCGGGCAACACCCTTCTCGGTAAGCGTTACCAATCTGTCCTTTTCATTAACATTATAATCTTCTCCGTTTTTCAAACGGGGGATGATCTTGGCGACCCGGTAATAAAGTTCAGTGGGTTTATCCGCTTCCCCGGATATAATAAGCGGTGTTCTGGCTTCATCAATAAGAATGGAGTCAACCTCGTCCACTATGGCATAATGAAGCTCTCTCTGAACTAAAGCTGCAGGAGTAACAGCCATATTATCTCTTAAATAATCAAAACCGAATTCATTATTGGTACCATAAGTGATATCGGCTTGATAGCTTTCCCTGCGTTGCTCATGATTAAGTCCATGTACTATCAAACCGACGGACAAACCTAAAAATTTATATATTTGCCCCATCCAATTGGCGTCGCGGGTAGCCAAATAATCGTTAACCGTAACAACGTGAACCCCATGTCCGCTCAAAGCATTGAGATAAGCGGGCAAGGTTGCGACCAAAGTTTTACCTTCACCGGTTTTCATTTCTGCAATTCTGCCGTCATGGAGGACCATTCCCCCTATTAACTGTACATCATAATGTCTTTGCCCCAGGACCCTTTTAGCTGCTTCCCTAACCACTGCAAAAGCCTCGGGCAAAATTTCGTCCAGTGTTTCCCCTCTTTCGATTCTCTGTTTGAATTCTTGAGTCTTTGCAGCCAGCCTGTCATCGGACAGGCCTTCAAATTCAGGTTCCAATCCGTTAATTATATCAACTTTTTTTTGATATTTTTTAAGCTCCCTGGCATTATTATCAAATATATTTTTAAGGAAACCCATAAAGCCCACCTTTCTTAAGCCATAAAAACTTAGCCCTAACCAATTGTTCTATGATTAAGCCTTGCTTATAAAGCTCACCTTCGATTTTACTCTATTTGATTATTGTAACACTAGGATTGGCAAGGTTCAACTCAATGAAATATTAATAATTTCATGGTTTGGCAATACATGGGATTATATCAGTTTATAATAGCCCCTTGGCATAAAGGCCTAATTAGTGGCCAGTAAAATTCCCAAGCAAATATTTAAAGGCGCAACATTGTTGTTACGCCTTTTTTCATCACCAATAAACCGACAAGAATTGTTAGAACTCCGGTTCAAGTAAACCATATCCTCCATGCTTGCGTTTATATATAATATTCATTTGCTCCGTTTCGGAATTTATGAAAACAAAAAAGCTATGGCCAATAAGATTCATCTGCATTATCGCTTCATCCGGTGACATCATGTTGGCATGAAAGCGCTTGGTTTTAACAATAATATCCTGGTTGTCAATCTCTTCTTCTGCCTCCGGTATAAAGGTTAATCCGTCTTTAGGAGTCTTGACCCGTTTTTTCCCGATCCGTTTCCGATATTTTTCCATCTGCCTTTCCAGCTTGTCAACCACAAGATCAATCGATGAATACATATCCTCGGTTTCTTCTTCACCCCTGAGGATAAAACCATTAAGGGGGGCGGTAACCTCAACTCTCTGTCGTTCTTTTTCCACAGTCATCGTTACTATGACCTCATCAAAGTCATCGGAATATTTGGCAAGTTTACCTACTCTTTTCTCCGCATATTCCTTGAGAGCGTCAGTAACTTTGAACTGTTTTCCCCGAACGATAATATTCATTGTCCCAACCCCTTTCGGTTTAATAATAATTAATTATTCAGCTTGGCAGGTAAAATTCCTGCCATTCATTCCTATTGTTTATTAATTATACCAATATATTATTGCCGAAAAAATTTAAAACATCCTTTCCTTTGGTTTTTTCCGATCAAAAAGAGTTCATTGGCAAAATAGATAACATTAAAAAGTCCCTTTGCCCTGTCCGCTTATAAGACTTTTGATAAAAACTCCTTGGTTCTTGGGTTTTGCGGGTTGGTGAATATTTCCTCCGGAGTGTTCTCCTCAATAATCCTGCCTTCATCCATAAATAAAACCCGGGTGGCAACTTCTCTGGCAAAACCCATTTCATGAGTTACGATAACCATGGTCATGCCTTCATCGGCCAACTGCCTTATTAAATCCAAAACCTCACCTACCATTTCCGGATCAAGAGCAGAGGTCGGTTCATCAAACAGTATAACTTTCGGATTCATAGCCAAAGCCCGTATTATTGCAATTCTTTGTTTTTGTCCCCCAGAAAGAGTGGATGGATAAACATTGGCTTTATCCTCAAGCCCAATTCTTTTTAACAAACGGAGGGCATTTTGTCTGGCTTCTTCTTTAATCTTGGCTTTGGAAGTGTTAATTTCAATTAGAGGTTGTTTGTTTGAGGAAAAAATGTTTTTTATTCTGGTTAAAAAATTGCGGAATTTTTGGGACCGAAGATCTTGGATTCCTATATGAACAGGGGCCAGCATAATATTGTCAATAACAGTTTTATTGTTGAACAAGTTAAATTGCTGGAACACCATTCCCATATGACGGCGATGAACATTAATATCGACTTTCATATCTGCGATATTGACACCTTCAAAAATAATTGAGCCGCTGGTAGGATCTTCCATACAATTAAGGCAACGCAAAAAGGTGCTTTTACCGCTTCCGGAAGGGCCTATAATAACAATCTTTTCGCCTTTTTTAATGGTAGTGGTGATACCTTTCAAGACTTCAAGATTGCCGTAATTTTTCCTTAAATCAATTACGTCGATCACTTTTCCTTAGGCTCCTTTCCATTACTCTAATGAGCAAAGCAGCTATCGCTACCAAAACAATATAAATTAGTGCCATCACTAGATAGGGAACCATGAATTCATAACTGTTGGAACCGATATAGTTAAAGGCAACATATAAATCGGCGGCCCCGACAAAGCTTACAACCGATGTTTCCTTGATTAGGGCTATAAATTCATTGCCCAGAGTGGGGAGAATGTTTTTTATCGCCTGAGGCACGACAATCTTCATCATGGTGACCCTATAGCTTAAGCCCAACGCCCGGCCCGCTTCCATCTGTCCCGGATCTACGGACAATATACCGCTACGCATAATTTCAGAAACATAAGCTCCACTGTTCAGGCCAAATACCATAACACAGACATTTAGGGCCGGCATATGAATGCCCAGTAGAGGTAATACTACATAATAGGCAACCAAAAGCTGCACAACAACCGGAGTGCCTCTGAACAGACCGACATAGAAAGTACAAATGCCGTCCAGGATTCTGGTAATTCTCTTATATTTAGGTATAACTTTGACAACGGCTATTAAGGTACCGATAACTATGCCAATAGCCAGTCCTACAATGGCTATATATAAAGTGTTTTCCAATCCGGTTAATACTTTGACATAGCCATCATGTTCATAAAATATTTCCCAAAATTTTTCGATTTTCTTACCAAAACTTCCCATAATCTTTCCTTTATAGCTACAATACTCCGCCAATGGTCAGCGGAGTATTGAAGGATTTAATATTTTTGCCCCATTCGATTTAATATTTAATTTAGTTCATTTATGGCTTTAGTAATAAACTCAGCAGGAGCTTCATCGATAATAACCAAGTCTATATTGCCGTTGAGCATATCCTGAACCGCCAAAGAACCCGAACGGTATCCTACACACTCGACGTTATAGCCTTCAAAGCCCCAATCTTCATCGCCCTCTACATAGAATTGTCCGGTTGTTCCCGTTTGAACACCAATTCTTGTTTTACTGTCCAACCCTTTGAGGATAGCTTCCACATCGGCAGCTGTTTTGCACTGATCAAAGGTTGAATCATCACCTTTAACTATAATTTTTTGCGCTGCGTCATAGTATTTATCTGAAAAATTCACATATTCCTTCCTATCCTCTTTAATGGTAAGGCCGGCCATCGCTATATCGGCTTTACCCTGTCCTACGGAAAGACAAACCGCATCAAAATCCATATTGCTGATTACAAGCTCTTTGCCCAAATGCTCGGCCAAGAGAGCCGCAATCTCCATATCTATACCGTAATATTTATCACCTTTGGTATATTCGAAGGGTTCAAAAGCCGCATTGGTGGCAACTACCAATTGATCTTTGGATTTATCCAATTCGGCAGATGCAACGGCTTGAGGTCCACCGTCTCCAAAATAGTTATTAATTATTTTTTCATATGTTCCGTCTGCTTTAATTTGAGCAATGAACTTATTTACTTTCTCAAGAAGTTCGGGCTGGTTCTTATCCACACCAAAAGCGTATTCTTCCTGAGTCAAAGGAATATCTACAACTTTAACTTTTACATTGGTATTTTGGCCATCTTTATTTTGTCCCGTATTTGCTTGTGAACCACAACCGGCAAAAGTAAATACAGCTAAGGCAAAAAAAATTATTAATACTAAACTATACGCCAAACCTTTTTTCATTTCAGCATCTCCTCAAAAAATGATAATTTAAAACAGAGCATTATATGCTTATTTTATGATTAATAAGTTATAGCAACTAATATTTTTTGTCAACTAAAATGACTACATCCAACGCCAATAAGTATACTCAACTTCAGCCAAAAATAAATCAATACCGCTGATAAAACTACCAGTTATGCACATTTAATTGTGGATATTGTGCATAACTTATTTTTTTAGCCTCTTTTTTCCCTTTTTTCTGTGGATAATTTTGTGAGCATAATCGGGAAGTTTTTTTGATCCATTGAGATTTAGGGCCAGGGTCCCACCGCTTATATAACCGTAAAGTCACCTTAAATTCCAAATTTTAAAGGTTTAAAATCTTATTTCGTTTCCTCTCGGAAACTTTATTAAAAAAAGTGATTTCTTTGTTTTAACATAGGACTATAAAGTTATGCACAATCAATTGTGGATATTGTGGATAATAGTACTTTTCAGCAGTTTTCTTCAGCCCCTACTGTGGATAATTCTGTGAGCATGATTATTAAATTAATTAATTACTCTTATTTTTGGTCCCAAAGTCCTACTACTTTTGACAAATTTTTATGCCCAAAGGACAAATATCAACCACCCAAAAGTACAAAACATTTCTTGATATTCAAAAATAGATACTAATTCCGGATTATTCGAGTTTTTCCCGCCCTGCACCAAGGCAAAAAGCATATACTTTCCGGGCCCCGAATTTTTTTAGAACCTCGGCACATTCTCCGATGGTGGCGGCGGTTGTGACCACGTCATCAACCAACCAAATCTCTTCTCCTTCAATCAGGACCCCGGGTTTAAGATCAAATGCGCTTTTAAGGTTAGCCAGTCTTTCCTGTCTTCCTAATGCTGCTTGAGGGGTTGTGTCTTTGGTGCGCAGGAGAATGTCCTTAAAACTTATTCCAAGATAGCCGGCTAAGATCGAGGCTAGAACTTCAGCCTGGTTAAATCCTCTTAAGGCCAAACGATTGGGATGAAGGGGTACTGGAACAATGCAATCGGGGGGAGGAAGTTGTTTTATGGCCCAAGAAGTAAGGTCTTGAGCCAATGCAAATAACAAATATGGCTGGCCCTTATATTTAATATTATGGATAAATTGTTTCCAAGCTCCGCCATAATATCCAAAGGTGGTTACTTTATCCAAAAATTTAGGTCCATGTCCCTTCCTGCAATCTTGGCACTGATTGGACCCGTTTTCCAGAAGTTTGCCGCAAGAAAAGCATCTTTGCTGTTCGGGACAAAAATAAAGTTTATTACAATTTGAACAAACGCCGGATGAAGAGGGCATACCGCAGAGAAGGCAGTATTTGCTCTCCTCGTGCCAAAACATTTCGGCTATTTCTTTTGCTGCCGACAATAATTTAACGGTCACGGAGAAATCCTCCTTGGGCTGCCAATTCATTCTGGTCCTTGATCCACCTAATAGCATCTTTAATCGCTTTGCTTTGCCTCCCCGCTATAAATAATACCCTGCCTTGCGGGGATGCAGCCGTTCTACCCACCCTGCCCGCCATTTGAACAAGGGTTCTGACATCATATAGGGCATGGTCGGCGTATAAAACCGCCACCTGGGCTTTAGGAACTGTAATTCCCCTTTCTAAAATAGAAGTACAGACTATAAGATCATAATTACCGGAAATAAAATTAGTGACATTATTCTTTCTTTCAGGGTCTGAGCTCCAGCTACCCGTAATTTTTTTGTCCTTAAATAAGGAGCTTAAGGCTTCGACCCACTTCCCGACCATAGAAATTGTTGGTACAAATACAAATAACTGGCCCTCAAACATTAATTCCTGCAAATAATCCCTGATTGCCAACAAGGAGCGGGAATAAGTAATCCTCCCTAGGTCCAGCCGGGGCGGTTCTATTTTTAAGAACTCAGGGACAGGGAGAGGATAACCATGGAATCTGGCCGGTAGTCTGGTCAGATAACATTCCCAGCGACGTACTTTTTGCAACACGGAATCGGAAGGAGTGGCAGTCAAATAAATTATTTTCCCTGAATTCTTTATGGCCCTGTTTATCCCGGCTTCCAATACTCTGTTATCAGCATAGGGATAGGCATCCATTTCATCCAAAATTATCAGATCAAAAGCCCGGTAAAATTTAAGAATCTGGTGAGTAGTAGCGACAGTGAGAGGACAAGCCGTCCAGTCCGCTTGAACTAAACCGCTCATTATTTTGACTTTATAAGAGTTGAAATACCTTTGCAGGCGCGGTTGAATATCATGAACAACATCTTGACGAGGAGCGGCATATAGCACTCTTTTTCCTTCTTGTAAATACTGCTCAATTACCGGAAAAGTTATTTCGGTTTTGCCTGCTCCGCAAGCGGCCCAAACTAAAGCCTCTTTAACTGTCAATTTGTTGATAAATAACAAAAGATCAGCGGCTGCCACAGATTGAGCCGGGGTAAATTGCCAATCCTGATTTGGCTGGGTATGTTCCTCTCGTTTTTTCTTTCTCCCTTGCCGCTCTTTGCCGTAAGACCGGAAAATTACTTGCAAAGAGGTTACCGGACCAATACTTTTACAACCTAAACATGTTGCAGCCTCACCGTAATAAGACGGCCATCTTTGGCAGTTTTCATCACCGCAGCGCTCACAGCGCCAACTGTTGTTGGTGCGAGTCAAGCCAGGCCTCCATTCTCCATAGCCTTTTATAACAGCCAAGTGAAGAAGGACAGGCAGTTCAGCGGCTCTAATGCCCAAAGCTCCGGCTAAGGAAGGGAACTCCCCCTCTGTTATCAGTCTCCCTTCGATCATTGACAGAAAGCTTGCTTCCAATTTCTTTTCTAAATCCACTTTTTGGCATTCTTCTTTGTAGGAGGAAGAGGCATCAATCTCCAACCATTGTACCTGTCCGGGGAACAAACTCCCTTCTTTTTTTAAACCCCTTGAGATTTCTCGAAGGATTTCATTTTGAGACGGCATCAGCGCATTTATATCTTGAAGGTAACGCTTTATAAATTCTAAAGGACATCCCGGGTAAAGATAAGAACATGCCCCGTTATAAAGCTTGTCCAGGAAAGGAAAAGGTGAAGGATAAATACCTCCCTCCTTATCCCTTAGGATATAAAACAGCATCTTCTTCTCCTGCCCTACAAAAATGTACTGTTAATCCCTTAAAGCGATGTTCCAACTTTAACTTGGCTTTTTCTTTTTCCTTTTCACCGATTTCATCTGTACTTCTAATATAAAACGAAATTACATTTTTTTCCATATTATTTTTGTTTTGTTGCCAGAAAAAGATATCCTTTTCCAGATCAGGCCAAATGCATTCCCATGATCCGCTTTTGAGGATAACGGAAACCGAATCATTTTCTTCTCCGCAATTTGTAGGCTGCAACTGAACAAATTCTTTTATTCTATTGCTTATTACAGGCGGCGGTTGCCATTCATACCGGCCAACTGCCAGCCAGGTTATGATTATAACTGTCGCCAATAATATGTAAAATAAGATGCCCAAGACCTACACCGCCTTAGCAGAACTATGATCCACAGCCGTCGATCAAACTGCCGTTCTACCTTATCTTATGCGGTGGTCAAATTAGCCGTTCATTTACTGGACATTCCGGCCAATAGCCAAAACATAATTCCTAGGGTCCCAAAGGACATATCCACGTCTATCAGGCTGTGCAGTCCGAGGTAAACAACGGCGGTTTGGCAGCAAATTGCAGTCATATCATCTCCCCGAGCCAGTTCCTTGAAATACCCAATAATACCCTTAATAGCCCATATTAGTAACAGAATCACCCCCACTAATCCCTGGTTGACTAAAATGCTGCACAAAGAAGAATGGGGGTTTAAGGTCCAATAGGGATTGGTTTGGATAAAGGGAAAAGCCAACCAGCCTCCCGCTTCCGGTAGAAATTTATTATTCCAGGCCAAGAGAAAGCTGTCCATATAGTAGTAAAGTCTTTCCCGCCAACTGGCGGGCTCCCAGTTCAACAAGTGTCGCCAGGAATCTTCAAAGCGAGTAATAAGAACCCAAAATAAAACAAGGGTCATGAGAATAGTTATCCAATCCCGTTCTTCACTCCCATGTTCCAATCTAAATCCCTGTAATCCCAAAGAATGACTTCCACCATATATCCGATAGTTCAGTATTTCTCTTTTACATATCACCACTAAACTGAACAGTAAAAATAAGAGCAAAGCCGCCCTGGATCCTGAACATACCAGACCTAGAAAAAAAAGAAGAAAAAAAGCTGGATTGAAGTCATTGTTTCTCTGTAGCAGCAGCAATAGACAGCCTAAATAGGCAGCTGCGGCGTTAGCATAACCAAAGCTCAAGGCAAATCGAGCTTGTTCCGGAGGACCCGAAGGAGCCCAGATCATTTCGCTGCTCGGCATCATGGCTATTAAAGTTATAATTCCGGAAAACAAAATAATTTTGTCAATAAGTTTTTCTTTAATTGAGAAGTTAGAGGACAGGCTTTGACCCCAAAGATAGGCAAGTAAAAACACCAGCCAGCGCAAAGCCTCAAGCCACCCCGCCATTTTCCTAACCGGATTACAAAGTCCCAGCAGGGAAAGCATAATCATTATAATCAAGATGGTTCTGGGTTTAAGACATAGTTTAATTATTTTAATCAAGTTGTTTTTTAAGCCTTGGCTTTTTAACCTTGTCCAATTCATCAAATGAAAAGATCCTGCATTTTTCTTTTCCTTCCATTTAACAATCTTATAGCCCAATAAGGCCAATCCCAGAATCAGCCATTCCCTAAAAAAAAACATACCATGGCAAACCAGACTAAGTATGATAAAACCCGTCAGCACATTCTCTTCCTTCCACGCCGTCAAAATCTACCCCTCCGTCAAGACTTGCAAGTCCAATCATATTTCTCTATCATATTTATAATAAAAATCTGGAAATATGCCGGAGTTATAAAGGGGAAGTAATTTAATGCCTCTAAATGTTTTGCACCTGATTGGCGGCGGCGAAATTGGCGGTGCCGAACAACATATCCTCAATCTGCTTACTAATTTTTGCCAAGGGCAAATTACACCTTATCTCGGTTGCCTGGTTAAGGATTCTCCCTTTGCTTCCTTGGCACGCTCACAAGGAATCAGCTCGGAAATTTTTCCTATGAGATCTCCTTTTGATGTGCGGCCGGTTTTCTCTCTGATTCGTTTTTGCCGGGAAAAAAAAATAACCCTCATCCATTGCCACGGTGTTAGGGCTAATATGTTAGGGCGACTAACTGCCAGATTGTTGTCCATACCGAACCTGTCCACCATCCACAGCTGGCCGGAATTTGACTATAGCTCAGCTTGGAAAGGACGGTTGGCCTGTTTTCTGGATAACATAACCCTGCCCTGGGCTTCCGGCATTATCACAGTTTCCGAGAGTTTGCAAAAAAAATATATGCTCAGAAAAACAACCAAGCCCTCTTCTCCTCCGATAAAAACTATTTTTAACGGAATTCCTTGGTATGATTTTTCTGAACATCAAACAATGCACACTTCTTTTCGCCGGGAATGGGGAATAAAGCCCAAGCAAAAAGTAATTGGTACTATCGGCAGACTTCATCCCGTGAAGGGGCAGATCTACTTGGCCCAAGCAATTAAAATTCTCACCCGGGATTATAATGCCGATGTACATTTTTTAATTATCGGTGATGGCCCTCTGCGCTCTGAACTGCAAAGCTATCTCACTGCCAACCGCATATCCCATACAATAACTGGTTACTATCCTTCGGCCTGGAAAGCCCTTCCGGCTATGGATATCTTTGTCCTTCCTTCAATTAGTGAAGGTATGGGTCTGGTCTTACTCGAAGCTGCTCAGGCCAAAGTACCGATCGTAGCTTCCGATACAGGGGGAATCCCCGAATTGTTTAGTGACCGCCAAGAAGCCCTTCTTTGCCGGCCCGCGGATCCTGAAGCCCTGGCTGCAGCTTGTAATGAAATTATTTCCAATCCTGCCTTGGCGAAGATGCTAATTGAAAATGCCTGGCAAAAAGCAAAGTTATTTACCGTTGAGCGGATGGTAAAAGCCACCACCGATTTCTATCTGGAGATTATAAATACCTCTGCCTGAGTACTTTAAGCACATAGAGCGGAAGAACAATTTGCCGGCGTGCTCTTGCCGGTTGGCGGACCAGGCGGTATAACCATTCTAAATTATGGGTTATAAAGAATTCTGGCGCCCTTTTTATTTTCCCGGACAGGACATCAATCGTTCCCCCCACGCCAATCCTGATCTGTGCAACACCCCGATAAGCAGCATTCCAAAATTCCTGTTTAGGGGCTCCTAAGCCGACCAGGAGAATATGGGGGGCAAAATTTTCTATTTGTTCTAAAACGGCCGGCTCTTGCTCCTGACTAAAATATCCATGGTGGCAGGCAAAATCAACAGCCGGATATTTTAAACGCAGCTTAGCAACTGCCTGTTCAGCAACGCCCGGCTTTGCCCCCAGTAAAAAGATGCGCCATCCTTGCCGCTGGCCTTCTTCCAAGATTCTCAGAGTTAAGTCTATTCCTGTCACTCTTTCTACTTTATTAGATCCCAATAATCGGGCGGCCCAAACCACCCCAATTCCGTCAGGTAAGACAAGGTCGGCCGCAGCAATTGTTGTCCGAAGTCTTTCATCATGTTCTGCCCGATAAATAAGCTCGGGGTTGGCCGTAACAATCCACAGTTTTTGCCCGGCGCTTAAAGCTTTAAGTATGCGCCGCATAGTTTCATTTAAATCAATCAGATCTATCCTCGTGCCAAGGATATACATCGTTAAAGTCTCCTGCCTTTGGTCTGATTCCTGTATGTTTTATCAATTTTCTTGTATACTCTGCTACTTCGTATAATATACTACATACTTTTTTATTAACCAACAAACCATCTGTAGAAACCCAAAGAATCAGACTGCCGGGCTTCAAGCACGTTTAGCAAACTATTGCTATAGCTTTTCAAATCAATTAGCTTTTAATTAATCAATACTGCTCTTCCATAATCCATGAAGGTTACAATATGCGTATATATCTGCGTTTTTCCTGTCGCAGAACACGGCTTTAGGTTCATCTGATGGAGACAAGGAAATTCTTTCTGTGCCATCATCGCTTACAACGGCAATCCATTCAATATAATGTTCTTCTGTCATAGGATGAATGGTTGAGCCAACCTGGACAACTATTTTTCCGTTTTCTCTTTTCGCTACCGGAACATGCTTTTCTTCCGAAGCATCCATAGTATTGGGTATCAATTCCTTCATAGGTTGGCCGCAGCACACAAGCTGACCGCCGCCTTTTTTAATCAAGCCGACCAGATTGCCACAAACCTGGCATTCAAAAAAGGTTACAGGGGCTTTCATAATATTTCCTCCTTTTTTCCATTATTTTTATTTTTATTTATAATAATTATAAATTATCACAAGCGCTAATTCAACATAAATTTAAAAATGTGAATTTAACAATTTTCCTGTCCCCAATACTACACAGCAGATAGGATTTTCAGCAACTGCCACTGCCAAACCCGTTTCCCTTGAAATTCTGACATCCAATGAATGGAGCAAGGATCCCCCGCCGGTCATTACTACCCCTTTTTCCATGATGTCCGCAGCTAATTCGGGCGGGGTTCTTTCCAATACATCTTTTACACCGGCCACAATGGAATCAATGACTTCTTCCATAGCATGGTAAATATCGCGGGAATTCAATTTGATGCTTTTAGGTAGGCCGGTTACCAGATCCCTTCCTTTTACTTCCAGAACTTTATTGTCCTCTCTACCTTCCGGTATGGCACAGCCGATCTCAATTTTAATTTCTTCAGCTGTCCTCTCCCCGATCAATAGATTATACTCTCTCCGGACAAACCTAATGACGGCTTCGTCAAGCTTGTCCCCTCCGATACGAAGGCTATTCTTAACTACAATACCTCCAAGGCTAAGTATGGCAATATCCGTGGTACCTCCACCCACATCGATAACCATATTGCCTTCAGGACCGCTAATATCAAGTCCCGCTCCTAAAGCTGCGGCATACGGTTCTTCAACTACTTTGACCATGCCGGCACCTGCATTATAGGCAGCCTGTTTAACAGCCCGTTCTTCAACTTCCGTAACCCCGGACGGAATACAAACTACAACTTTATTTTTAAAAAACGGCCAATTTCGAATGCCGGATTTATTCAATAAATATTTTAACATAAAGGCAGTTGTTTCATAGTCGGCTATTACCCCATCGCGTAATGGCTTAATGGCAATAATATTCCCAGGTGTCCTGCCCAACATCTTTTTTGCTTCTTCACCTACGGCAATACGTTTGCCTGTATCCTTGTCAATGGCCACCACTGAAGGTTCATGCAATACTATTCCCTTTCCCTGAACGTAAACAAGAATGCTGGCTGTACCCAAATCGATCCCTATATGAGTGCCGAACATTGATCATGCCCCTTTCCAGAAATGAAACGAAAATAGCCGAAATATATAAAACACTATCTCCTTATAGGAGATAGACATTTTTTTCATTATCATTCGAATATTCGTGATATTTTTTTTATTTCCTTTATTTTTTTTAATTCAAGTGAAATTTTTGCTTTTTTACATGAGAAGATACATATTTTTAAAGTTATCTACTCACAAATATTTTTATATTTTCTCCTGGTTGCTTCCCCGCCTCTTATATGCCTTTCAGCTTTATTGCTTTCTAATATATGTTTAACTTGAGATGAAAGTTGTTTGTCAATGCGGGGTAGCCTTTCAGTAACATCCTTGTGTACTGTGCTCTTGGAAACTCCAAACACTTCCGCAGTCTTTCTAACTGTACTGCTTGATTCAATAATATAGTGACCGATATCTAATGCTCTTTTTCTAATATGATCCTGCACTCTCCCTCTCCCCTTTATCCAGCAGTGTTAGTTCATTTATATGCTGGCGTCATTAAAAAAGACATCCTAACAAGGATGTCCTACCATTGGTAATTACTGGCCTATTTTAATTTAAAATTTTGATTTCGGTTCCAGGGTAAAAATGCTGCAGTATTTTAGTGTAATCATGGCCTGCTTTAGCCATATCATTGGCTCCATATTGAGACATGCCTACGGCATGCCCCTTGCCGTAAGTAATAAACTCAATTTTTTGGGCATCAATATTCCATTCAAAATCGGTGGAAGGTAGTTGGAGTTTGGCGCGAAAATCGGTAGCATTAAATACTTTGTTTAGGACGCGCAAACTTTTAACCCTTCCGGCCTTTGTTCTATCGATAAGCACAATAGAATTGGCGTCGAATTGAGTGGGGCTTTGTTTAAATCCTAACAGTTTATAGAATGTGGGGGCATCAAAAGTTTGGTTTCTGACAAATCTAAGCGGTAAGACCTCATTAGAAGGGACATTGGTCAAATATTCCACGTTTCCGGACCAAACATCACTGGCTCTTTCCGTATCCTTGCGGCCACAGCTGCTAAAATAAACCGCATCTATTATTTGCCCATTATAAGTTAAGAATTCTCCCTTGGTGGCTTCCACGGCACGGGCAATTTTGCGCCGGTATTTATAATAGTTAAGAATCCCCCATTTTTTTAACATCTGCTGATTGGAGTTCCAGGCCTGTGTTTTCTCCGTTATATCAACGTCAAAGGCCATATTGTGTTTCTTATTTTGTTCAATTCTTTTCAAAACATAGGTTCTGGCTGCAACGCATTGGGCTTTTAAGGCCTCAACTTCAAACTCCGCAGGCATTTCAGCGGCCACTACTCCAATTAAATATTCTTCCAAAGGCAAAATCTTAACCTTACCGTCGTCTTGCAGCAATCTGACTTGCAAATAGGGTTGATTTTTTTTTTCGGACAAGAAATTGAAGATACTTGGGAATACGCCAAGCAAAAAGAAAACAGCCAGCACAGCGGCTATTATTCTCTTGTTGTTTTCCTCCACCACCAGTCCTCCCATGCCGTACAAGCTTAAAATATTTTTATGCACAACATGGGCAGGATATGATTAAAGAGGACGCTTATTCAACTTTACTGATTTCTGCACCTAACCCTCTAAGTTTGACGTCTATATTCTCATAGCCTCTTTCGATATGATGTATATCTCTGACTTCGGAAGTTCCATTGGCAATTAACGCTGCCAAAATCAATGCAGCCCCAGCACGCAGATCACTGGCCACAACGGTGGCCGCGTACATATTATCAATGCCTTGAACGATAGCGCTCCGTCCTTCTATTTTAATATTGGCACCCATTCTTTTGAGTTCATCCACATGCATAAATCTGTTTTCAAAAACCGTCTCCGTTATTACTGATGTCCCCTTCGCTTTGGTCATCATCGCCAAAGCCGGCGCTTGCAAATCAGTGGGAAAACCGGGGTGAACTTGGGTTTTGATATCAACAGCATTATAGCAACCTTTACCCATAACCCTGATACCGTCATCTTCTTCTTTGTAAACTACTCCTGCTTCGTCCAATTTAGCCAGCAAGGGTTTAAGGTGAGCAGGGATTATATTGCGGACCAAGACTTCCCCTCCGCAGGCAGCTGCCATTAAAATAAATGTCCCCGCTTCAATTCGATCCGGAATAACGGTATGACTGGTGCCATGGAGTTCTTTGACTCCTTCGATATGAATGACATTGGTTCCTGCGCCCTTAATTTTGCCTCCCATCTCATTAATGAAATTGGCTAAGTCTACGATTTCCGGTTCTTGGGCCGCATTTTCAATTAAAGTAGTACCTTCGGCACAAGAAGCGGCCATCATAATGTTTTCTGTGGCTCCTACACTGGGAAAATCGAGATAGATTCTGGCTCCTTTTAGTTTTGGTGCGCTGATATCCAGAAAACCATGATCCATTCTAATTTGTGCACCCAAACACTCCAAACCTTTTAAATGAAAATTAATGGGCCTGGATCCAATGGCGCATCCGCCGGGATGAGATATTCTAACCCTGCCCGTGCGGGCCAGCATAGGCCCCATAATGAAGATAGAAGCCCTCATTTTGGAGATCAAATCGAAAGGCGTTTCGATACTTTTTATTTCCTTATTTACAACATACAATTTTTTGCCGTTTCTTTTAACCTTGCCACCGAGTGATTCAATCACTTGGCTCATAACATCGACATCGAGTAAATCCGGAGCTTCATCCAATACTATTTTATCTGAGGTCAAAATACTTGCGGCCAAAATAGGCAGGATTGCATTTTTGGCACCGCTGACATCAACTTTTCCCTCAAGTTCCTTTCCGCCTGTAACTAAAAATTTTGCCAATTTTAATTGTCACTCCAAACATTATTTTATAGAATAGTTCTTCTTCCTTTCTTTTTTTCCTGCCTGAGCATTGATTCAAAACTCTTTCCATAAAGCAGGAAAAGCGATGATAGTTCTACCTGGATTCAGGTTATTAGTTCGCGTAATAATCTGAAAATTCACCGGACTACCGCCGATATTAATACCTTCATTTAAATACTCTACATAACCCGTGGCAGAGATTGTATTGAATGCTTCAATTCTATCAAAGTTTACCACATTATTTCTGCTGAGAAAATCATTAATATCTAGGTTTGCTGCTACAATCTCTTCCATAAATACTTTGGTTTGTTTCAAATTTTTCAATTTGCTTTTTAGATTCAAATATTTTTCCAGCATATCTGCTTCCTGGCCACCGGTTATCTCCATTTGAGCAATATATTCATATGCCCTATTCTGCCAGTAATTTATTAATACATTTTTCTCCCAGGGCATACCCGTCTGTTCCAGTATTTTTTCGAGAACAGGTACTCCATTTTCATCCTGTGTCCATACTATATATTTTACGCTTGCTTGTGTACAATCTACCAGATTGGAATCGAGGATTAAGGAAAAATTCTTATTGCTCGAATCTCTAACCAATGATTTCGCCCATAAAAGCGAAGGAAGTAACAGAATAAGGATTATTATACAAATAATGTATTTAGGAATTTGGTTGGTGTATTTTGTCATTTCCAAACCTCATTCAAAATTTTATTAATAGTTTGACCAATCTTTTTTATCTCAAAACATTAAGGTTCAGCTTCAGGGTTTTTAAATATAGCCAAACTAACCAATATCTAAAAACAAATTTTTTAATAAACCGTAAATAAAAAAACATTATGAAGCACCTCTAATTAATATAGAGAAGCTCCATAATGTTTATCCGGTGTTAATAACTGGCAATAAACCTAATTCAATTTTATTCCATTTATTCTATTATTGGGCAGCTTTAAGTCGGGCCAGGGCTTTTTTCAAAGCTATCTCTGCACGTTGAATGTCTGTCCCCGGCTTCCGTTCCTGAAGTCGTTTTTCAGCTCTCTCCTTGGCTGCCTGAGCCCGCGGCACATCTATTTGTTCAGCAGTCTCAGCCGTATTGGCCAGAATGGTTACTTTATTGTCCGCTACTTCCAAAAAACCGCCACTAACAGCTATTTTGTGCTCTTTGCCGTTTTCCCGATAGCGAACAACCCCTATTTCCAAACTGGCCAGAAGAGGAGTATGACGGGCTAATATTCCCAAATCTCCATCTTCGCTGCGAACCAGAACAAATTCGACATCTTTATCGAGAACCAATCCGTCAGGAGCCACAACTTTAAACCTAAATTTCCCCGCCATTGTTTATACAGCTCCTAACTGTTTTGCTCTTTCTACTGCTTCCTCAATAGTACCGACAAAATGGAAAGCCTCTTCTGGAAGGTTGTCATGCAAACCTTCACATATCTCTTTAAAGCCTTTAATAGTATCTTTAATCGGCACATATTTGCCTTTCATGCCTGTAAAAGCCTCGGCCACAAAAAACGGCTGGGAGAGGAAGCGCTGGATACGGCGGGCCCTCTGGACTATAAGTTTATCTTCCTCACTCAGTTCGTCCATTCCAAGAATAGCGATAATATCCAACAGCTCTTTATAGCGTTGCAATATTTTTTGAACTTCACGGGCTACCGTATAATGCTCATCCCCTACAACTGAAGGAGTTAGAATCTGGGATGTTGAATCAAGCGGATCGACAGCCGGATAAATCCCCATTTCAGCAATTGATCTGGAAAGAACAGTTGTAGCGTCTAAGTGAGCAAAAGTTGTCGCCGGTGCTGGGTCGGTCAAGTCGTCCGCCGGAACATAAATGGCCTGCACGGAGGTGACTGACCCTTTTTTCGTGGATGTAATTCTCTCCTGCAAGTTGCCCATTTCAGTTGCCAAAGTCGGTTGGTATCCAACCGCTGAAGGCATACGTCCCAAAAGGGCGGATACTTCCGAACCCGCTTGGGTGAAGCGGAAGATATTATCAATAAAAAGCAATACGTCCTGGCCCATTTCATCTCTGAAATATTCGGCCATGGTCAACCCGGTCAAAGCAACGCGCAGACGAGCACCCGGAGGTTCATTCATTTGCCCGAAAACCATGGTCATTTTATTAATGACACCGGATTCTCTCATTTCATTCCAAAGGTCATTACCTTCACGGGTACGTTCACCTACACCGGCAAAAACTGAAATACCTCCGTGTTGAGTGGCAATATTATTAATCAATTCTTGAATTATAACGGTTTTGCCTACGCCTGCGCCGCCAAACAAGCCGACTTTTCCGCCTTTGGCATAAGGTGCCAGCAGGTCTATAACTTTAATACCCGTTTCTAACATGGTATCGGTGGTCTCTTGTTCCACAAAAGAAGGAGCTTTCCTATGAATCGGTAATTTTAATGGAGTATTTACCTCCGGAAGTTTATCGATAGGTTTTCCCAAAACATTGAAGATTCGACCCAGAGTTTCTTTACCAACACAAACAGTTATAGGGCCCCCTGTATTATAAGCCTTCATCCCTCTAACCAGGCCGTCGGTCGAGGACATGGCCACACAACGGACAGCATCGTTTCCCAAATGTTGGGCCACTTCCAAAGTTAAGTCTATATTTCTTTCTTCATCTTTTATTTCTATGGCGTTGTATATTTCCGGCAAAGAATCGGGGTCAAATTCGATATCAACTACAGGACCCATGATCTGAGTTACTTTACCAATATTTGACACAAACTAACCTCCTTTGATCAGGTTATTGTTCATTAAGCACTATTCCAGAGCTGCAGCGCCTCCCACAATTTCCGATATTTCGGTTGTGATAGCTGCTTGACGGGCTCTGTTCATTTCTAGGGTCAGTTTTTCTATCATTTCCTTGGCATTTTCGGTAGCCGAATCCATGGCTGTCATCTGAGCTCCAAGTTCACTGGCTTTACTCTCCAAGAGAGCACTATATATTTGGCTTTTCAAGTAAACGGGGAGCAGCCGTTGTAGTATCTGTGCAGGGGAAGGCTCAAAAATATATTGCCTGCTTGTTTCTTCAGCAATCGGTTCTATGGGCAACACCTTGACTGCTGTTGGTTCCTGCGTCAGTACAGATACAAACTTGGAATAAATTATATATACTTCATCCAATTCCCCCGCTAGATATAATTTTATAGCCTCCTCAGCTATTTTATTGGCTTGATTAAAATTAGGATCATCGCCCAGTCCCATAAATTGCGCCAGTATTCTATATTTTCGCTTTATGAAATAGTCATGGCCTTTACGCCCAACTGTCACCAAACCCACTTCCGCATCCCGTCTCATTTCAACAATCCCTCGAGTTAAGCGGATTATATTGGCATTAAAAGCCCCGCAAAGTCCTCTGTCGGAGGTTAATACAATATAACCGACTTTTTGGACCGGCCGCTTAACTAAAAGCGGGTGCTCAATTTCGGTCTGAGCATTGGCCAAACGCGCTAAAACTTCCTGAATTTGTCTTGTATAGGGACGAGAAGCAATAACCTTTCTTTGAGCCTTACGTAATTTGGCCGCAGCTACCGTTTTCATGGCCTTGGTGATTTGTTGCATATTGGACACGCTACGGATTCGCCTGCGGATATCGCGTACTCCCGCCACTTCCTTCACCTACTCTTTCTAGACCAAAAAACCTTGTTTGAATTCATTGATTGCCTCACCGATTTGCTTCATCAATTCATCAGAAAGGGCTTTTTCAGTACGGATTTCTTCCAAAATATAATCTTTTTCCGAGCGCAAGAATTGGAGAAGTTCTCGTTCAAAATCTCTTATTCTCTCCAGTGGCACGTCATCGATATATCCCCTGGTTGCGGCGAATATAACTATAACCTGTTCTTCAACCGGCATGGGGTGATACTGGTCTTGTTTCAGGATTTCCATAGTTTTTTGACCACGGTTAATGCGAGCCTGGGTCGCTTTATCCAGGTCGGAACCGAACTGGGCAAAAGCTGCCAGTTCTCGATAAGCGGCTAAGTCAAGCCGCAACTGGCCGGATACTTGTTTCATGGCCTTAATCTGAGCAGCCCCTCCTACCCGGGAAACGGAGATACCCACGTTAATGGCCGGGCGGAAACCTGCATAAAACAGGTCGGATTCCAAAAATATTTGACCGTCTGTGATGGAAATAACATTAGTTGGAATATAAGCCGAAACGTCTCCGGCCTGAGTCTCGATAATAGGCAAAGCGGTCAAAGAACCGCCGCCCTTTTCCGGTGAAAGTTTGGCCGCACGCTCCAGCAAACGGGAGTGCAAGTAAAATACATCACCGGGATAAGCCTCACGGCCGGGCGGGCGCCTTAACAACAAGGAAAGCTCGCGGTAAGCCACTGCTTGTTTGGATAAATCGTCATAAACTACTAATACATGTTGCCCTTTATCCCGGAAATACTCTCCCATAGTACATCCCGCATAAGGGGCAATATATAGCATGGGCGCCGGTTCAGAGGCAGTCGCCATTACAACGATGGAATAATCCATAGCACCGTGCTCTTCTAATTTTCTAACTACTCCAGTTACTGTGGATTGTTTCTGTCCGATAGCCACATAAATGCAAATACAATCTTTGCCTTTTTGATTAATAATGGTATCAACAGCAAGGGCAGTCTTACCGGTTTGACGGTCCCCAATAATGAGTTCCCGCTGACCACGGCCTATGGGAATCATGGAATCAATGGATTTGAGCCCTGTCTGTAAAGGCTCGTGCACCGGTCTCCTGTCCACAACACCTGGAGCAGGAGCTTCAATCGGGCGATAGCCGGCGGGAATAATTTCTCCTTTTCCGTCAATAGGTTGTCCAAGAGCATTAACCACTCTACCGATCAATGCTTCTCCGACCGGCACTTCCACGATCCTGCCTGTTCGTTTGACCTGATCTCCTTCTTTAATATTATTATAAGGTCCCAGGATGACACAGCCGATGTTGTCTTCCTCCAAGTTCATGGCCATGCCGTATATTTCACCGGGAAATTCCAAAAGTTCTCCCGCCATGGCTTTTTCTAAACCATAGATACGTGCAATACCGTCACCTACCTGAATTACAGTACCGACGTCAACTATATCTAGGGCAGATTCATAACGTTCAATTTGTTGCTTAATTATTGAACTGATTTCTTCCGGACGTAAATTCATTTTTTTAGTTCACCCCTATTTCCTACTGAGGTTTATATGATGCCTTGATCAATTCCTGACGCAATTTTAATAGTGCTGCAGCAACTGTACCGTCAATCACCTGATCTCCAATTTGAATTTTGGCCCCGCCAATCAGTTGGGGATTAACTTCGGCAGTTAATTGAACGTTTTTGCCCGTTATTTTGGCAATTACCTGTTTTAGTTTTTTTTCTTGCTCCGGCGACAAGGAGACTGCGCTTACTACTTTTGCTTCCACCACATTGCGTACATCATTAGCAAGACGGGTAAATTCACGTTGTATCAGAGACAAAACATTTTGTCTCCGGCGATCGATCAGTAAATACAAAAAATGCTTTGATATCTCGGAGACATTATTGCCTAAAATATTGGCCAGGATTTTCTTTTTTATTGAAGTTTCGATATTTGGATGATTGAGCACATGTTGGAGCTCTTTGTTTTCCAACATAAGCTTGTTCAAAAATCTTAGCTCTGCTTCAATCTGATCAAGAACCGACATTTCCAAAGCCAGTTCCAAAAGAGCCTGTGCATATCTGCGCGCCAATGCCCCTGCTAACATGGCCTATCGCCTACTTCTTGAATAAATTGATCAATCAACTCTTGCTGGCCCTCCATATCGAGCTTGCGCCGGAGCAGTTTTTCCGCTACGGCAATTGACATGTCAATAACTTGCATGCGAATTTCCGCAACAGCCTTTTCCCGCTCCCTTTCTATTTCGGCAAGGGCTGTTTGTTTTAATCTTTCATTTTCCTTGTGGGCTTGGGCCAAAATTTCGGCAGCGCGCTTTTCACTTTCTCTGGTTGCTTTTTCTATGATGTTCTTAGCTTCTAAGCGAGCTTTAAGCAATTCTTCTTGGTATTCCTGCTTAAGGCGCGCAGCTTCTGTCCGTTGTTTTTCGGCATTGGCAATGCTGTCCGCAATAAACTGGCGCCTTTTTTCCATCATATTCATCAGCGGTTTCCAAGCAAACTTGGCTAGAATCCAAACAAGAATCAAAAAAGAAATAATCTGAACTATATAGGTATAAATGTTAATTTGTAGAGGATTCCCGCCGCCCCCTGAAGCCGCAGTTGAAGCTATCGAATAAGTTAATCCATTCATTAATAAATTCAAAAGGTCTGTTCCTCCTCTCGCAGCAGAAGTGGATTTACTCAGCTTTTTAATTTGCACAAGAGGGGAACATAAGGTTCCCCTCATTATTAAAAAGCTCGGTCTATCCTCTTACTACCATGATCAAAGCAATAACCCAGGTCAAAAGAGGAAGCGCTTCGATTAAGCCTACCCCAATGAACATCATGGACTGTAGGGCACCTTTGGCTTCCGGTTGACGTGCAGTGCCATTGATCGCATTGGAAATTACATTACCATTGGCCAGAGAAGCACCAAGAGCGGCTGCTCCAGCAGCAATCCCCGCACCTAACATAGCAGCAGCAGACATATCCATATGATTTATTCCTCCTTAAAATATTCTAAAGTTAAGTAATATTTTATATTGCTTTCATGAGCAATAATAAACTAATTATAACAGAAATCAAGCTCTTCAGCAGCCTAAAAAAATCAATCATTGCCGGCTATAGCCTGGGAAATGTAGGCAGTAGTAAGTACCGTAAAGACAAAAGATTGGATTGCTCCAATAAAAATACTGAATCCGAGCCACAAAGGCATCGGTATTACCGTGCCAGCAACCATTAAGCCCGGTATCATCAGCATAACGGCAATAAGTACTTCCCCCGCGTAAATATTGCCAAAAAGACGGAAAGCAAGAGTCATCGGCTTGGCGATAAAGTCAATGATATGGATCGGCAAAAATACCGGTATAGGTTCGAGAAAATGATGGAAATAATGAACCCCTCTGAACTTGATTCCCCATACCACAACTAAAATAGCTGTCAAAGTGGCCAAAGCCAAAGTTGTATTTATATCTGCGGTCGGTGACATCATGATAACATCACCCAATATTTTATTGAGTTGTGCGAATTCTATCCATGAAAAAAGAGGGGCAAATATATTAGGTATTAATCCGAGTATATTGGAAAAGAAGATAAACACTATCAAGGTTAGTAAATAAGCGTGCAGCGCCGCCCCCTTTTTATAATCCATTGATTCAGATATTAATGATTTTACAAAGTCAACAATCCATTCCAGAACATTTTGCAGCCGCCCTGGAGTATCACTTGTTAACTTTCTGGTCGCAATAATACTTATTATTATCAAAAATGCCATAACAATCCAAGTCATAATTAAAGTTTTGGCATGTAAAGTAATATTGCCCACTTGCCAAATTATTGTCTCATGCATCATTTTGCTCACCCCCTTTCATGTTTTAAATATTGGCAGATTATCACGATAAGAGGTATAAATACCCCGACAATAATTCCAAACACCAGAAAGTATAATCTCTCTGACCAAAATCTGGCTACCATAACTACGACCAAGGTGATCATGCCCAGTCTGGAATAGAAACTAATGTAATATCTTCTTAAAGCCAGATTAATATCCTTGCCCGCAACTTGCTTGATGTCCCGAAATAACCACTGAATATTAATAATACCGACTAGATACCCAACAAGTAGGCCCAGCCAGTTATGATTGCCGATCAAGGCTGCTCCCAAAAGTATTGCTGAGCTTGGAAAACCTAGGATCATTATAAATGTTCTACTGCTCATCATCAGACTTCCCAAGTTTAATTAGTGAAAAAATTACGTAGCTAAAGCCGAGGAAAAGGCCTACCAGGGTACACCCAATTGTCAGCCAGGGGTCTGTCCCAAAGCGGGAGTCCAAATATCGTCCTAAAAAAAAACCACCTGCCACTAAACCGGCAAGAGCAGTAGCGATTGTTGAAGCCCAGGACATATATTTGACCCAATTGCCAATTTTTTTTTCAGCCATCGGGTATACCTCAATTCTATAAAATATTGCATAGAATTGTGCATAAACCAGCCGAGCGACGAAATAAAACTAATTCAACTTATTTATAATTTTTTAACATATTAATTTTAAACAATTATATCATAACAATTATATCATATTTGTGACTTATTGTTATTCTTAAATACCTTAATAATTATATCAACAATTCTTTGGCTTGCGCAACCATCCCCGTAAGGATTTACAGCTTTTGCCATCTGTTCGTAAATTGCCTTATCAGAAAGAAGTTTATCCACGTGATCCACTACCCGGCGATATTCGGTTCCAACTAATCTAACGGTACCGGCATCAACAGCTTCCGGCCGTTCAGTCGTCTCCCTGACAACCAAAACAGGTATTCCCAGGGATGGTGCTTCTTCCTGAATCCCCCCTGAGTCCGTAAGAATAAGATAAGATTTAGCCATTAAATTAACAAAAGGTTCGTAATCCAAGGGTTCTATCAAATACACCCTGTCATTACAGCCTAATACTTCATTTACAACGTTTCTAACCAAAGGATTTTTATGCATTGGGAAAATAACATAGGTGTCGGGATAGCGGTTTAAAATAGTATTTAAGGCCTGATAGATTTGCCGCATTGGTTCTCCCCAATTTTCCCGACGGTGGGTTGTCATCAAAATCAGGCGTTTGTCTTTATTTTTTTTCAAAATATCGGCCACAACGGGATTTTTAAAAACATAATTTGGCTTGACTGTAGCCATTAAAGCATCAATTACCGTATTCCCTGTAACATAAATATGAACAGGTGAGACACCTTCTTTTAATAAATTATTCTTGGCAACTTCAGTAGGGGCAAAATGAAAATCAGCAAGAACTCCGGTTAATTTGCGGTTAACCTCTTCAGGCCAAGGCGAATATTTATTTCCGGTTCTTAAGCCGGCTTCAATATGCCCTACCGGTATTTTGTGATAATAAGCGGCCAAGGCAGATATAAAGGTAGTGGTAGTATCACCTTGTACCAGCATTATATCCGGCCTTTCCTGGGCTAAAATGGCATCAATTCCCAAGATTACCCCCGAGGTGATCCCAGCTAATGTTTGTCCCTGCTTCATAATATCCAAATCATAATCCGCTTTAATTTCAAAAAGCCGAATTACTTGGTCCAGCATTTCTCTGTGCTGGGCAGTCAGTACCACCCGGCAGTCCACGTCTTCATGATTTTGCAAAGCTTTCACCACTGGTGCCATTTTAATCGCCTCAGGCCTGGTCCCGAATACTGCCATTACCTTTACTTTTCCGTTTTCTGTCACTTATATCCTCCATTACTGCTTCCATAAGGCGATTGAACCGCCACCCAAAAGCGTTTTGGCATTATTTTTTTGGTATTATTTTTATTAAACACCCTTTAATTATAATAGATTCTCAAAAAAATGTAATTACTTACCGCAAACTTTGCTGTAAATTATTTCCTCTTCCTTTTCTTTCATCTTCTTTTCTTTCTTCTCAAGATATTTCTGCCACAGCTTATCGGCAACCGGTGCCCACTCACGGGCAGCTTTTTCGCACTTGGCTGTTAAAACATCCACATCTTCTTTATCCAAGGGCTGGGTAGAAACAGCTTGGGAGGCATGGACCATTGCCCTTAGCTTTTCCGGATTATCCAGCAGAGGACAGGGACGTAAATGATTGGAGTTAAATGGCTGCTCCTGGGCATATTGCTTAAAGAGTGGCGATTTTAAAGCCTCAATAAGGCTCATGTTCTTAATATTATAATTGGAATAATGAATAAAAGCACAAGGCTCCACATCTCCTGCGGCATTGATATGCACATAATACCTTCCGCCCGCAATACAACCTTTAACATACTCGCCGTCATTCCAAAAGTCTAAAAGGAAGATGGGGTTTGTGCTTCTAATTTCTCTTATCCTGTGATACATATATTCTCTTTGTTCCGGAGTTACCAACAGTTCAGGAACAGCATCTTTCCCCAACGGTATATAAGTAAAATACCAACCAAACATACATCCTTTCTCAATCATAAGATCTATATACTCATCCGAACTCACCACTTCGGTGTTGCGGCGATGATAACAGGTGGAAAAACCAAATCCCAGGCCATGCTGTTTCAAAAGGTCCATGGCTTGCATAACTTTCTGGAAGGTTCCAACGCCGCGCCGCATATCGGTCTCTTGTTCAAATCCTTCCACACTGATAGCTAAAACCAAATTTCCCACTTTCTCCATTTGTTGGCAGAAGTCTTCGTCAACCAAAGTTCCGTTGGTAAAAGCTAAAAAGGCACAGTCATTATGTTTTTCAGCTAACGCAATTATGTCCTTTTTTCTCAGCAAAGGCTCGCCACCCGAGTAAAGATAAAAATATATGCCGAGCTCTTTGCCCTCACGGATTATTCTGTCCAGAGTTTCAAAATCCAGATTATCGGTCTTGTCATATTCCTGCGCCCAACAGCCGGTACATTTTAAATTGCAAGCCGATGTAGGATCAATTAATATTTGATAAGGTATATTACATTGATGTTTCTCCCTCATGTTTTTAATATGTGCATTGCCGAGAACAACTTCCTGTAAAAAATAATTAATTAAAAATTTGCTTCTAACCTGAGGTTTTAGTTCCAAAAACATTCTCTTAAACAAGCGGTAACCAGCGTGATTTTTATCCTGTGTTATGTTCAGTAAAAATTGAATTACTTGTTTATGTTCTTTGTTGCGGGCTATTTTATTTGCCCATTTTAGCACTCGAGGAATGTTTTTATCCGGATTTTTTTCGAGAAAACTCATCCCTCTTTTAATCAGAACGGAACTCATAGCTTGGTTTATGGATTTCATAACGAAAGACCTCCTTATTCGCTGCCTACAAAGCGAATATTTTTCTTCTTCCCTTCTTCATCCAAATAGACCACTCTTTTAAGCATGGCATTTTTAATCATTCTACGGCAGAGCAAACATGGCTCGCCTGATGCGGGGTCTCCGTTCCGCCCATAACCCGAAATATAAATTGTCGCTCCTCGCATTTTTACCGGATCACCGGCAATAATGGCGTTTTGCTCCGCATGCACAGCCACGCAAAGCTCATACCTTTCCCCTTTAGGAACATTAAGTTTTTCTCTTACACATTCCCCCGTATCAATACAATTTGGTTCACCCCGGGCGGCACCGTTATAGCCTGTGCTGACAATGATATTATCTTTGACAATTACCGCCCCGTATTTTCGTCTTAAACAGGTTGAACGTTTGGCTACTACACTTGCAATTTCCAAAAAGTATTCGTCCCAGGAAGGTCTGTTTGACGCTTTCATTTTTTTGCCCCTTGTCCTGAAGAGGTATTTTTGCTTGTTACTTTTTTAATAAGTTAATTTTAGTATAACTCTTTCCTTAATTTGCCTCAAGGGTAAATGCGAAAGCAGAATTTTCTAATATTTGTTAAAATAAATTATAGACAATAGCGCGAATCAAATTTAAATCCAATTTCAAACTGCCAATTCAGTAGTTGATTTGAATAATTTTTGTTAAAATATATTTATTGTTTTAGAGGAGATATCGAGTTTTTATGAACCTTCTAAACAAAGATCTTTATACCATGGACGATATTCAAACAGTTCTAAACGTCTCCGAAGCGACGATTAGCAATTGGTTAAAGACAGGTGTTATCCCCGGGAATAAAAAATATCTTAGTCCAAAAGAGTTTACGGAAATAATAAATTCACTGTCTTCCAGCAGGCTAAAGGGCCGAGCCAATCGTTCCTTGGCAACAAAGAATACGGTCTGTTATTTGGGGATTACATCCAAAGAAAGAAAAATTTTACTCAAAAAAGTCATCGATATTCACCAAAACCTAAATTTGGGAATTGAGGAAAGCGTTTTCTCTTTGGCCCTGTCATCTTTACGCTCAGCAAAATTATTGACAGAAAAATGGTACAATAATCCGAAAAGCAAATTGGATTTCTTTTTGCTTGCTTGGGCTGAGAACAAGCAAATCAATGTTCCCAAGGCGCTCCAATATTATGAAGACATCCATATTCCCAAATACAATGACGATTTTATCGGAGCTTTTTACCAGTCCGTGCAAAACTTGGCTACCAAGTCCCAGAAAGGTTCATTTTATACCCCTGCCATTCTGTTGCAGGATATTCAAATTCCCCCAGGAAAAAAAGTACTGGATCCGTGCTGCGGAAGCGGCAATATACTTCTTCAGGTTTTAAATGAAAAACATGATTCCAGCCAAATATATGCTTGGGATATAGATGATATTGCGCTTAAAATATGCCGGGTAAACCTGACCCTTTTTTTCAATGACCCGAACATAACACCCCGTATTGAATTACACGACTCTATTTTCACCGCCAAAGCGGCTTCACCAAAACAGACCGAACAAATTAAGTTTGATTTCATAATTACCAATCCCCCGTGGGGGAGCAAATTTTCCCAAGCTCAAAAAAAGACTCTCCTCCAAACATATCCCGAACTGGCTACTTGTGAGTCCTTTAGCATCGTTCTTTATAATTCCCTGCCCAGGTTGGCGCCAGGCGGGATTCTTATTTTCTTTTTACCCTACTCCTTCCTAAATGTCTCTTCCCATGCCAATATCAGAAAATACTTGACTAAGAAAAAATATCCGATGAAAATTGTGCTCTTAGGTAATTCTTTTCAAGGAGTTATGTCTGAAGCTATCCGCCTGGAAATCCAAAATACGGAGGCGCCCCTGCCTGAAATTAAAGTTTTCCAGGATAACAAGCAATTTGCTGCAATTTCTAGCCGCGACTTAAAAACCAAAGACTATATTATACCGGCTACAGCCAGTAACGAAGACCTTGATTTGATTAATAAAGTTTATAGTCATAAGCATGTACTTTTGAAAAATAAATCCAAATTTGCTTTGGGAATTGTTACCGGCAATAACAAGCTACATTTGCTAACCACACCTATTCCCGGGTCGGAACCCATATATCGCGGCAAAGATTTAGACTATTTTCGTTTTTTAGACCCTGTCTATTATCTAAAATTTGAACCCTCAAAATATCAACAGGTTGCGCCTCTGGAACTATATCGCCAACCAAAAATTGCTTACAGGTTTATTGCCGACAAACTTGTATGCGCGCTGGATAATAAAGGGAGATTGTTGCTTAACAGCGCTAATTTGTTTATCCCCACTCTGGACTATCCTCTGACCACGATTGTCGCCCTATTTAATTCCAGCCTTTATACTTACCTTTATAGAAAAATTTACTATTCAAAAAAGGTATTAAGAAATCATTTGGAATCTTTGCCCTTACCTCTTCTGAACAGTGAACAACATGCACTGCTTAAAGAAATGCACGATAACTTTTATATTCATAACTATACGCTCGAAGATCTAAACCATGCCGTCTATTCTTTTTTCAACCTAACGGCGCGGGAAATCAGCTTGATCGAAAACAATATATAGACGTTTAAATTTATTGCTTTGGAGTTACTGCTATAAGGAAAATTCTCTTTGGGAAAGGTTTTTATTGACTGTTTTGTTGGCAACTCCAAAGAGAAAAAATTATTTGCCCGGAAAGAACTATCCTTAATTTATTTATATATTTCGCTTTGAAGGAGGCTTTTTTAATGTGTTGGTCTTGTAATGCTTATTGCGGCAACTGCAAACCGCCAAAAGAAAAACCGCGCCAATGTACTAACTGTAAAGCATTTAATTTCGATCCGGAAAAAACCACCTGCCGTAAGTGCGGAGCCGAGCTTCCGCCAAGAGTACCCCCACCTGTCATACTGTGCCAGTTATGCGGTATGAAATGCGCTAATCCTTGCAAAAAAGGAGAACGCCCACCTGCTGACGGGGTTTTACGCCCATGCAAGTTAAGAACGCCACCTCAAGAAGAATTAGAAGCAATATCAAAACAACAAAATGCTCAATCCTAAGACGAAAGCAAAGTATTATAAACAAGGCATAAGAAGAGGAGTAACACTTAAATTACCGTTACCCTCTTTAATATTTGTTGCTATATTCTTTACAAAAAGTAAAAAGGAGGAAAAGCACATGTACTATGATCCGGAAAAAGATGATCACGGCCTGGCTCGCAATCCCTTCAAATCCTGTGTACTACCACGTCCCATTGGCTGGATTTCAACGCTTAGTGCTTCCGGAGTCCATAATTTAGCACCCTTCAGTCAATTCCAGAACTTAACTTTTGACCCACCCTATGTTATGATTGCCAGTAATCAAAATATCCTAGGAAACCGTAAAGACACGGTAATTAACATCGAAACAACCGGGGAATTCGTTTATAACATGGTTACCTACGATTTACGGGAGGCCATGGTCAAATCTGCCGTTGAATTTCCACCGGAAGTCGACGAATTTGAGGAAACCGGTTTGACCAAAGTCCCGTCGATTAAAGTAAAGCCTTGCAGGGTGGGGGAATCGCCGATACAGTTTGAATGCATCTATCACTCAACTCTCCGACTCCCGGGACGCGGCGCTCAAGGCTCGGTGGATATCATTATCGGCAAGGTTGTCCTCGTCCACATCAAAGACGAATTTATTTTACCAAACGGCAAAATCGATGTAGTCAAACTTCGTCCTTTAGCCCGTCTAGGTTATTTCGACTACACAACGGTAGACCATATCTTTGAAATGAAGACTCCGACCAAAAATGAAGCTGAACTTTTCGGTTTAGAAGGTGCATCTGTAGTTGCTTCCAGAAACACAAACCGCTAATACCATTTGTGAGACTACAAAAAAGCTATCCCTGGGCTTATTTGTTAAAATGAGCCTGAGGATAGCTTTTGAGTCCTGGCCTAATTTCGCTTTTATTCTTTATCCAAGGGGATATCTCCCAGATTAATATCAACAGCTGTGTTTAAACCTAAGAAGTGCTTTCGGGCATAGCCTTTGGCTTCAAGGGTTAAATCATATTTGCCGACAGCCAGATCCTTAAACCAGAAATCCCCGTAAGCATCCGTATATGTCTCCATCACCTTACCCCCGGAGGTAAGAAGGCAGCGGCAGCCTATGATTACCTCTTTGGCAACCGGGTCATAGACCGTTCCGGCAATGAATTTACCGGGAATGTTGCGATAATAAACCCGGGGTTTTTGGCCCGTCTCCGGTTTCATAACCACTGCACCCGGAATTAGATCTTGCAATTCCTCCACCTCGCCGAATTTTATTGCGTCGGTGGGACAAGCCTCCACACAGCGAGGCAGCTTGTATCCGTTATCCAACAGATGGGCACAGCCGGTACATTTCTGGGCAATATTTAATTCTTCGTTATAATAAATGGCGTTGTAGGGACAGGCTTTCAGACAATCTCGGCAACCGTTGCACTTCTCCGGATTGATCAGAATAAACCCGTCTTCCCGGCGAAAAATGGCTTCTTGCGGACAGCTTTCCAAGCAAGAAGGTTTTTCGCAATGATTACACAATTTGGGGATATAATGGATTTTTACTTTGGGGATGGTCCCGCAGACATTCTCCTGTACCTTAAGCCAAAACTGGCCGATCTCTGGCTGCGGTTTGGCGTAAGGTGTCCAATCATTTCCCACATGCTCATCCTTGCAGGCCAATTGGCAGTTATAACAACCGCTACAGCGGGAAACATCGATAACAAATGCTTTTGCCATTTTTTTACCTCCTCGCTTTGAAAGCAAAACTTTCTTTTTGTTTTTCGGTAGCTGGCTTCATTTTTGGATCAGCCAACTTTCCAAACATACACCGGTAGCTTTATCTATTTTGCGGGCAAAGGCTTCCGGATATTTTTTCTTCCATTCTGCCATTTCCTCGTCGGTAACTTTTTGCACCTCCACCAGGAAGCCGGAAACAACCATACCGGTAGCGTTCTTGGATGTAATCGCAGTAGGAGTAATCAAATTTATAGCCCCACCGCGGTCAATTCCATTGGGGTCAATGGGGTCAAAACGAGCGCCATGGTCCATATAGGCTACTCTGGGCATGATACGCTCGGTGACATAAGCCGCTCCAAGCACAATTCCCCGTTCATTGAAAACCTTTACAATGTCCCCATGCTTGATGCCTCGTTTTTCAGCTTCTGAAGGATGCAGCCAGACCGGTTCATACTGGTAACCGTCTTTGGCACGGATTTTCATGGTCTCGATCTCGCGAGTCCAAGTAATATCATCACACTGAGCATGCATGCGCCAACGAGGGTGATTGGAGACGCAAAGCAGTGGGTATTTTTTAGCCCTTTCGCTGGAAAGGCTCTCATCATGGGAGACACCTTTTTCAATCCATTTGGGATAGGGCGGGCGTTCTTCATCGTCCGGGAAGAATTCCTGAAGGGCGGTAGAAGTAAACTCCAATTTGCCGGTTGGTGTTTTCAGCGGATTTTTCTCGGGATCTTCATAGAACTCTCTTAGTCCGGGCTTAACATTCTTAACATCCGGATCAGGCGGCAGAATCACCACATTGTCTTTTTTGAATTCCTCATAAGGCAGATAATCTTTTAAACCGGAGGCGTTATAGAACATCTCAACCAGCTTTTCAGTCGGAACATTGCCTGTATAGCGGTCATAATATTCCTTGCCCAATTTGGCTGCAACCCTGGCCACAGCCTCAAAGTCAGTAACGGATTCCCCGACGGGAGGACAAGCGGGATATTCGCGATAAACCGCCTCATAAGTGCCGCCGGTCGCTTCTTCTTGCAGATCGTCCTGTTCATACTTCGTAGTTACAGGCAAAATAATATCAGCAAGAATACAGTCATTCTCCAGCCACTGGTGTTGAGCCACTACGCACTCAATGGCCTCGCTTTGCAAAGCTTTTACAAAACGATAGCCATCGTTCCAGCAAGTAGTCATGCAGGGCGAGTCTGTCCAAATCATATGAATAGTGGAACATCCCTCTTCAGGGAACTTGTGCAGATGGAACTGTTCTTCCCGTGGGCCGATAAATTTATCCAGGCCGTACCAAGTAGCTTGGCCGTTTAAAATAGCATCGTGCACCATGCATTTCGGGAGAGATTGTTGCGGAGCAACTTCCATAGGCTTCAAAAGCTCCTTAAGTTCTGGGCTTTGATCCAACAAATGTGGAGGATGGGCAAAGAAACCGGCATAATCGGTTTTAGGCGGACGGACCACTTCAGCGAAAACAGCAATGTCCGGCCGTTGTTTGCTTTGATAAGGCAAGGGGTAATAGGGGGTATGGATATGCCACTCGATCATTTTTGCCTGGTGGACTCCCGGTTTGCCCAGCCCTTGCATTCCTAAGAGAATAGCCTCCAGTCTGGCAGGTTCGGTAGCATATGGTCCGCGGATTCCCGGGCCGCCATTGCCGTGAATAATGCTGGTAACTTTTTTCGCCCAGTCACGGGCTAAGGCTTTAATGGTCCATTCCGGAACCCCGCATTTTTCCGAAGCCCAAGCCGGTGTTTTGGGAATGCCGTCCTCGGCTTTACCGAGCACATAATCAAAGAACGGCTCATAACCAACCGCATGGGTTTCAACATATTCTTTATCATAAGTGCCTTCAGTAAGCCATACATAAGCAATAGCTAATTGCAAAGCAGCGTCAGTGTTGGGCAAAATAGGAATCCATTTATCGGCATGGACAGCGGCTCCGTAATTCAAATCCGGACATATGTATACGGATTTGATCCCAATCTCAGTAATAAAATAACAAAGGCGACTGGACATCATGCCTTGGATAGGCAAGGGTGTGGATTCAGGATCACAACCCCAGAATAAAAGCAGCTCGGAATGTTGCAGGATGTCAGGGTAAACATTTCCGGACGGTTGCATCTGACCCACGGGTTCGCAGCCCCAGACATTCTTGGCGCCCCAGTGCCATCCTTCCCAACTGTCATTGTTACGAATCTGAATGGTATAACCGCCTAAAAGGGAGAGTAGTCGGTTGACACAGCCATGGGCGGGATAAATATGTTTCCCTTCGGCATGCATATCACCTTCAGAGAGGACTGCCTCCATGCCGTAAGTTTCCTTGATACGAAGTAATTCATCGGCAATTATCTGGGCAGCTTCGTCCCAAGAAATGCGGACATAACCAGACTTACCCCGATTTTGGGGGTTACGTTCACCCTTAGGGTCCCAGTCAACACGCTTCAGAGGGTACATGACACGGTTTTTGGAATAAACGCGTTTTTTATAAGCCTGTCCGACAAAAGACAAAACGGAACGATTCGGCGGGCTAAAAGTCTTGCCTCGGGCTTCAATTTTCCAGGGTTCAATATCCTTGAAACCGGGCCATTCCTCAAAATGATAAGGTCTGATCCTGGTAATTTTGCCATTACTGGATTCAACCACGGAGATGGGCCCACCTGCATGGCCAATAAGGCTTGTACCTTTGAAAGTCTTAAAATCGTCCTTGAGATCAATCCGTTTTTTCTCCATCTCTTTTCAACCTCCCCTTTTCCAGTTATATGATATTTGTAATTTTTTACAATTAAAATAAGAGCTTCCGCAAACACAACAATATAGCTTGTATATTATAATTAACACACTTTTGTTTAATCGTCATCGTATATTTTTTAAAAATAGCAATATATTATTTTAAAAAAATGACAAGCCGGTCGGGCCTTTAATGGCTAAACAAAACTTTATTCTATTATTCAATCAGAAACGGCAATATTGATTTAGTGGCTTATTATAAAATTTAAGTATAATGCACTTTTTTGCCATAAAAAAACCTGCAAGCTACCATTGTTGACCCTAATGTAAGTTTAACTTTAGGGGTTATCTCACATTTTGATATCTTACAGGCTTTCTAAAACTTTAATTATATTAAATTATTTATTTTATATTTATAAAATGTTAATACATTTATAAAACATTATCATAAAGGCTTCATCGGCCTTAAACATATTCCAGATAAATACAACTTCGCTGCTAGGTGATGGCAGTTTTTACTTCGTTCCAAATAAACGGTCACCGGCATCACCCAGCCCGGGAACTATATAGGCATGATCATTCAGTTTTTCATCCAAAGCGGCCACGAATATATCAACATCGGGATGATTATCCTGCACTGTTTTAATGCCTTCAGGCGCTGCGATTAAACACATTAGTTTAATTTTTTTTCCACCACGGCCTTTAATAAATCCGATAGCCGCTGTAGCCGAGCCTCCGGTAGCCAGCATAGGGTCAATTACAATAATATCTCTTTCTTCCAGATCGTAAGGCATTTTACAGTAATATTCCACCGGCTTTAAGGTCTCGGGATCTCTGTAAAGCCCAATATGTCCAACCTTGGCTGCGGGAATAAGTTTGAGCATTCCATCCACCATTCCCAGGCCGGCCCTTAAAATTGGTACTAAAGCCACCTTGCGCCCGGATATTTTTTTGGCCTTGGCTATGCCAACGGGAGTTCGAACCTCGATTTCCTCCAAAGGAAAGTCCCTCGTAACTTCGTAGGCCATCAGCATTGCCACTTCTTCCACCAACTCACGAAACTCTTTTGAATTTGTATTTTCATCCCGGATAAGTGACAGTTTATGTTGGATAAGGGGATGATCCAGAATACAAACGTTCCCCATATGCTTTTTCAACTCCCTATATTTATTGCTTTTTTGTATTATAAACGACTTATTCTTTATTGCCTATACAAGGGAAAGCGAGCGCAAAGGTCAGTTACAATTGCCTTTGCTTTTGCTAATTGCTCCTGATTGTCTCCGGCTGTAAGAGCTAAATCTATAGCTTCCGCAATTTGTTCCATTTCGGGTTCTTTCATGCCCCGGGTAGTAACAGCCGGCGTTCCGATACGGATGCCACTGGTTACAAAGGGGCTCTCCGGATCAAAAGGAATAGTATTTTTATTAACCGTAATCCCGATATCATCGAGGATTTTCTCTGCCGCTTTTCCTGTTAACCCTTTGCTGCGCATATCCAAAAGCATTAAATGGTTATCAGTTCCTCCGGACACGACTCTGAAATTTCTGGCTAAAAAGCCCCGGACCAAAGCTTGAGCGTTATTAAGTATTTGTTGTTGATATGCTTTAAATTCAGGTTTAAGTACCTCTCCAAAAGCAACAGCTTTGGCCGCAATTACATGCATTAGCGGTCCACCTTGAATTCCCGGGAATACGGCTTTATCTATTTTTTTGGCAAATTCCTGCTGACAGAGAATGAGCCCTCCCCGTGGTCCCCTTAATGTCTTATGTGTTGTAGTTGTAACAAAATGGGCGTAAGGAACCGGACTGGGATGAAGGCCTGTAGCCACAAGCCCCGCAATATGGGCCATATCAACCATAAAATATGCCCCTACCTCATCAGCGATCTCTCTTATTCTTTTAAAATCTATAATCCGAGGATAGGCACTGGCCCCTGCTACAATCATTTTTGGCCTATGTTTGAGCGCCAAATTTCTCAATTGCTCATAATCAAGGTATTCACTGTCTTTATCAACACCGTATTCTACAAAATTATAATACATGCCGGATATGTTTACAGGGCTGCCGTGAGTCAAATGTCCCCCGTGCGATAGGTTCATACCCATTACGGTGTCACCCGGTTTTAGCATGGCAAAATAAACCGCCGTATTGGCTTGGGCGCCCGAGTGGGGCTGAACATTGGCATGTTCGGCGCCAAAAATTTTCTTAACCCTATCTATGGCGATCTCCTCAACAATATCAACATATTCACAGCCGCCATAATATCTTTTGCCAGGATAACCTTCGGCATATTTGTTGGTCAAAACGGAACCCTGGGCAGCCATAACCGCTCTGCTAACAAAGTTTTCGGATGCAATGAGTTCAATCTTATTTTCTTGTCTTTGCTCTTCCAGCTCGATCGCTCTTGCAATTTCCGGATCTTGGCAAGCTATATATTTTTGTATTATATCCATTATTACAACTCCCTTAAATTTATTATATATTTCCAGGATATACTGCTCTTGGGCCTCCAATATATTTTGGTCTCGTTCTGGCCAGCGTTAAATGGGCATATCCTAAACAATTAACGTCTATTCTAACCGGGACAACCACAGGCCGTAGATGCATGCCGATAAAGGTATCCCCAATATCCAATCCGGCATGGGCTTGTACACTTTCCACCGCCACGGGGCTGGTGAATTTTTCCCAAGCTACGGTAGCCATAGCTCCCCCGGCATTAAGAGCCGGCATAACTATAACAGGCTCCAGATTAAATTTTCGTACTGCTTCCTGCTCAACAACCAGCGCCCTATTTAGATGTTCACAGCATTGAATGGCAAGATAAATTCCCAGTTTATCCGCCCATGCCAAAAGGGGATCAATAAGGACAGCTGCAATCTCTTTACTGCTTGCTTTTCCAATCCTCCCACCGGCTATTTCGCTGGTACTGCATCCCAGCACAACCATTTGGCCCGGCTGAAGAACAGCGGCTTGGGCAAAATTGTCAAGTATATTAATCCATTGCTCTTTAAGTTCGGCCAATACAATTGTCTTTTTTTCCGGCAGTCTGATTTTGTCTTCCATACCTTAACCCTCGAAAAAAATTATGCAACCAGATATGACCTTTGTTAATAAGTCTATTTGCTTATCGCATCTTCATATTTGGAAATAAGATCCACCCTGCGGGCATGTCGCTCACCGCCAAAAGAAGTATTCAAAAAAGCGTCAACAATTTCCAAAGCCAAACCTTCGCCTATCACTCTTGCCCCTAAAGCCAAGATATTGGCATTGTTATGTTCTCTGGCCATTTTGGCCATATAGCAGTTGGTGCAGACCGCCGCCCGAATTCCTCGTACCTTGTTGGCGGCAATAGAAATCCCTATCCCGGTACCGCAAACCAGAATGCCCAAATCAGCTTCTTGCTTGATAATTGCTTCGCCAACCTGAAATCCATACTCCGGATAATCTACCGCTTGGGCAGAATCGGTCCCGTAATCTTTGACCTCATAATTGCGGTCTAAAAGATGTTTTTTAATTATTTCCTTCAGTTCAAATCCTCCATGGTCAGCTCCTAGTGCTATGATCATATGACTCCCCCCCGCTGGTTAGTTTCTCGGCAGCAACTTTAATCATTTGTTCCAATGTCCGGGCACAAGAACAATAAACTTCAAGTGGTTTGCCGATCGGATCGGGCACCTCTTTTTCAGAACCGACCCAAGCTCCCAAGGTTTTTATTTTTTCTTTATATTGGGGATAAACATCCCTTAGTTCATCAGCCTGGGCTAAGGTCATGGTTAAGATATAATCCGCTTCGGCGAGCATCTCTTTGGTTAGCTTCTTAGCCCGATGGGAACTAATGTCTATTCCTTTTTTCTTAAGAGCCTCAACTGCCTGCTCACTTACGCGCTGCCCTTCCCAAGCATAAATTCCTGCTGAATATATTTCAACTTCAGGGGGAAAGTATTTACGAGCCAACCCCATAGCCATTGGGCTGCGACAAGTATTTCCGGTACAAACAAACAAAAGCTTCATAGCTAATTATAACCTCTTTCGTTTGTTTAAGTAAAATATTATCTGGTGATAATTAATTTCCTTTAAATTATAAACTAATATGTTTAATTATTTAAGGAACAATGCTTAATCCTATTTTTAAACCGATTATAAGAAGAATAATTCCACCGAGGGCTTCGGCTTTACTACTTAAAACCGTTCCCATTCTATGCCCTAAAAGAATTCCCGCCGCAGTCATTGTACCGGCCATAGTCCCCATTATGAGGGTAGTGGGAACAATCCTACTGACAAATATCCCCAGAGAAAACCCCACACTAAGAGCATCGATACTGACACCCCCGGCTAAAAGATAAAGGCCAAAACCCTCAAGTTTGATGGATGCGGAATTTAGACATTGGCAATCTCTGTTTTCCCAAGCATTCCAAAGCATTTTTAGGCCTAAGTAAAGCAATAAAACCGTTCCAATACCAGAAACAATATTACCGAATAACGATCCCAATTCCTTGCCGATCAATAAACCAATAAGCGGCATAAACACATGAAACAAGGCAACCGTAACAACCAGATGAGCTGCTTTTCTTTTTCTTATTCCAAGCAATCCAAGTGCCAAGGAACAAGAAAAAGCGTCCATACCTAAAGCCACGGAAACCGCCAACACCCAAGCCAGCTCCAAACTTCTTTCCTCCAATCCGCACTGTTAGTATCGGTTCATTCCAAATTTATTCTATAGTTTGTCTTTTTTATAACCGGCCGCTTTTTTTAAGCGGTTCATAAAAGCTCGCCCTATTCCTTTTTCTTCCATAACTTCAGCCAGGATAAGGCTAATTTTTTGCTGATCACAGAGCCTCAAAGCCTTAAACAATCGGCTGGCAGCTTGGGCTTGATTATTTCGAGAGCCAAGCGGAAACATCAAATCGGCTTTGGATATTAGGCTTTGGTCCCCATTGGGAGTTGCTTCTTTCAAGGCTGCTATTGTTTCTTCAAAACACAACAGGGCTATTCTTTCACCCGCTTTTTTGCTGTTCAACCTTGCCGCTATTTGAGCAATTCTTTGTTCCTTGTCACCGGAAACAAGCACAATTTCTCCTTGAGGGGCATAATGCCTGTATTTCATTCCAGGCGCTTTGGGCTTAAAAGAACCGGAAACCGGAAGATTGCCTTCAACCGCAGGATCGAGCTCCACTTTTCCCAGCACTGCATTAAGTTGCTCCCATGTAATACCTCCTGGTCGAAGAATAAGCGGGATTTTCCCTGACAGATCAAGAACGGTTGATTCCAAGCCGACTTTGCATTTACCGGCGTCAATAAGAAGAGGAATTTTACCACAAAAGTCTTGCCAGACATGCTCACCTTCCGTGGGACTGGGCTTGCCGGAAATATTGGCACTCGGTGCCGCAATAGGACATCCCGCCCTGGCAATCAACTCCAAAGCCAAAGGATGTGAAGGCATCCTAATCGCTACTGTATCCAATCCCCCGCTTGTAATATCGGGTACAATATCCACCTTTGGCAATACCAGGGTTAAAGGGCCCGGCCAAAACTGCCGGGCACACACTTCTGCTTCCCACGGCCAATTTTTTACCAGTTTTTTAGCCTCCTGTACCGACGCAACATGGACAATCAGCGGATTATCCGCAGGTCGTCCTTTAATTTCAAATATTTTGGCACAGGCCGAACTGTTTAAGGCGTCGCCCCCCAGTCCGTAAACCGTCTCTGTGGGGAAGGCTACGACTTCTCCCCGGCGAATTAGTTCTGCCGCTTCGTTTAAAACCTGTTCTTTTTTTGCTTCGGTATCCGGGTAAATCCTTTTTGTTTCCATGCTAATTCTATTCCTTTTCTGCCAGTACAATTCTATCCAAACCCGCATAGTCGGGAAAAATTACGGTTTTAAAACCATTTTCCGCAAACAGTTCCACTACTCGCTTTCCTTGAGTACAGCCAATTTCCAAAAAAATGGTACCTGTTGCCCTAAGAAAATTACCCGCTTGAGCCGCTATTCTCCTATAAAAATCAAGTCCGTCTTCCCCGGCCAACAGCGCTAGCGGCGGTTCGTGTTTAACTTCCGGAGAACACTCTGCATATTCCTTTATAGAGACATATGGCGGGTTAGAAACAATAATATCAAATTTCTCCTCATTTAAAGGCTGAAATAAATCCCCCTGGCGAAAATCAATCGGAGTTTTCATTTTGGCCGCATTATATTTTGCTACCTCAAGGGCATCAGCGGAAAGGTCAACAGCAGTAATTTTAGCCTCTGGCCAATAATAAGAAATGGCTACAGCTAAAGCGCCGCTCCCGGTACAAAGGTCCAGTACCCTTGGTTTAGTTTCTCCTTTATTATGGCCCATATCATATTTAGTTTTCCCCATGGCTAAAACTTTTTCTACTAAGATTTCCGTTTCCGGCCGAGGTATGAGAACGCGTTGGTCCACGTAAAATTCAAGTCCCATAAATTCCCGTTTGTTAACCACATAAGCCAAAGGTTCCCTCTTCCCCCTCCGTTCCAAAAGCCTAGCATACCACTTTAGGTCCTGGTCGGAAACTTTCAAATCTCGTTCCAAATAGAGCTTATCTCTCGATATCCCCAGGATATGAGCAAGCAGAATATCCGCTTCCGCCCGGGAATCAGCCACGCCACGGGCCCGGAGATATTCTGCACCCAGAAGTAACATTTGAAGAATTGAAGTATCTTTCAGTCCCTGAAACATTTCAATTAATATCCTTAGACAGACGCTTTCAGTTTCTCCGCTTGGTAGTGAGCAATCAGAGCTTGAATTATTTCTTCCAAATCTCCAAGCAAAATGCTGTCCAAGCGATGCACTGTCAAACCAATGCGATGATCCGAGACTCTTCCCTGGGGAAAATTATAAGTGCGAATCCGTTCACTTCTGTCTCCTGTTCCAACCTGGCTCTTACGCTCTTGAGCAATTTCCCCCATCGCTTCTTGCTGTGCTTTTTCCAATAATCTAGCTCTTAATACTTTAAGCGCCTTTTCTTTATTTTTGTGCTGAGATTTTTCATCTTGGCAAGAAACTACGATACCAGTCGGCAGGTGAGTAATCCTGACTGCCGATTGAGTTGTATTGACCGACTGTCCCCCGGGCCCACTGGAGCAAAATATATCTATTCTAATATCATTAGGGTTTATTTCCACATCAACTTCTTCAGCCTCGGGCAGGACGGCTACCGTGGCAGTTGAAGTATGAATACGCCCTCCCGATTCAGTCGTTGGTATGCGTTGAACTCTGTGCACACCGCTCTCATATTTTAATTTGCTATAGGCCCCATGGCCTTCTATAACAAAAATGATTTCTTTAAAACCGCCAATATCGGTATAACTGGCACTGAGCACCTCAGTCTTCCAACGCTGGCTTTCGGCATATTTGGTATACATTTTATACAAATCCCCAGCAAAAAGGGCCGCCTCTTCTCCTCCAGCCCCAGCCCGGATTTCCATAATAACGTTTTTTTCGTCATTGGGATCTTTAGGCAAAAGCAAAATTCTCAATTTTTTTTCCAGTTCTTCTGCCTTTTTCTTCAGTTCCTGTTCCTCAAGGTGTGCCAGATCTCTCATATCCTCATCAAGTTTTTCATTTAACATAGATTTGATATCTTCAATTTGTTTAAAAACGTTTTTGTATTCCTGGTAGACGCCCACAATATCCGCAAGTGCCGCCTGATTTTTGGCATGCTTTTGATATTCTGATGGATTGGCAATAACTTGCGGATCAGACAGAAGCTCCGATAACTCATTATATTTTTGTTCCAGTTCTTCCAGTTTTTCCAACATGAGTAATCTCTCCTGCGCTAGAATTTAAGGGAAAATCAGGTTCTTTCTTTTGTATTTTTATGATAATAGCAGCAAAATGCTCTTATAATCAGTGCTAAAGATTTTGCTGACAATGCTGCAGACTTTTAGAATTGCACCATTGGTAGTTAAAAGCTTGAGATTGGCAGTTAATATCGAAAAAGCAGAGCTTCCGCTCTGCTCTTTTTCTGGTAACGACTGGAGGCCGTTGCTTATTGCAAGCCATATTTCTTTTTGAAACGATCAACTCGTCCACCAGAATCAACATATCTCTGAACTCCTGTGTAGAAAGGGTGACACCTGGAGCATATTTCGACTTTAATATCCTTTTTAGTGCTTCCAGTTTCAATCACATTGCCACATGCACAAGTAATCGTAGTCTGGTGGTATTGGGGATGTATCTTTTCTTTCATTTGCCAGTCACCTACCTTCTGAGCCAGAGTCAAATAATATTATAAACATAGTGTAACAATCGACTCACGATATTTTAACACAAATAAAACTAAAAGGTCAAGAGTCTTTAATCTATAGCTCCTCACAAGCCCCTTTTATTGCGTATTTGGGTTTTTTGGCAAAA
>ENA-UPSB01000535-UPSB01000535.1-bioreactor-metagenome-genome-assembly--contig:-NODE-535-length-61764-cov-6.480773_pt1 | contig 61764 bp, 52 predicted proteins | sample MGYA00238182_ERZ773286 | MGnify/ENA primary metagenome ERZ773286 (study PRJEB29026, sample SAMN07631240) | bioreactor metagenome | isolation source: Switchgrass digestor | place: USA: Dartmouth...
GACGCCCTCATCAAGCTCAGTGAATACTTCGATGTTTCAATAGATTGGATACTAAAAGGGAATCATGTTCCCAAAAGAAGCGACAGATAAAAGAGTTGATAGAGATAAATAAAAAGGATAAAAACGCGGTAAGTCCCGGCGGTTTTCGAAGGCCCGTCAGCCGCAATATCCGCAGGCTCATTCCAGGAATTTGACCTGCTCCTCGAGCATCGCCCGGGTTTTTTTCGGGTCCCCTCCGCATTCTTCGATGATCTTTCTCACCTTGTCATATCCCAGCTTGGGGGTATAGGCCGCAGCAAAGGCGCAGGAAGCTTCCAGAAGCTCCTTGCACCGCTCTTCGTTTGGCTTAATCAGCTCAATGCAGTTTGTACGGAACAGCTTCGTCGCATTGGTCAGCAGGGCCAGGCTTTCCAGAAGCGCGTCGGCGATCAGCGGCAGAAAGGCGTTGAGCTCAAATTCTCCCCGGGATGCAGCCATGGTAATCGCGGCGTCATTAGCCATTACCTTGATCGATACCTGCGTTACCATTTCGGGGAGAACGGGATTGACCTTCCCCGGCATAATGGTGCTGCCAATCTGCAAAGGCGCAAGCTTAATCTCCGAAAGCCCGCCCCCGGGTCCGGAGTTCATAAGCCGCAGGTCGTTGGAGATTTTGCTCAGGTTCACGGCAAGCGCCTTCAGCAGTCCGGACACTTCCACAAAAACGTCGTTGTTCTGGGTTATGTCCATGGGATATTCGGCGGCGGCCAGCCCGATCCCCGTCAGTTCCCTGAGCTCTTCAATGATGCGAAACCGGTACTTCTTATCCGCGTTGCTGCCGAGTCCCACGGCGGTGCCGCCGATGTTCACCTGTCGCAGGCGCTCTTCAACCTTGTAAATGCGCCACCGGTCACGGGAGATGGCCTGGGCGTAAGCGCCGAACTCCTGACCCAGGGTGATGGGAATGGCGTCCATCAGCTCCGTCCTGCCGAGCTTTGCAATGTCGTCGAATTCGTTCTCTTTTTCCTGCAGTGCCTGCTGCAAGTTTGCGCAGGAGTCGCTGAGTTCCCGCAGCATCAAAATAGCCGCGATTCGCAGCGCCGTGGGATAGACGTCGTTGGTGGACTGCCCCCGGTTGACGTCGTCAAGGGGATGGATGATATCATACCTGCCGTATTCATAACCAAGCTCTTCCAGCGCCAGATTGGCGACGACCTCGTTGACGTTCATGTTCGTCGAGGTGCCCGCGCCTCCCTGCAGCGCGTCGACGACGAAGGCGTCGTCTGCCTGGCCGTCCAGGATCCTGTCGCAAGCCTTGCAGATCGCTTCATATATCTCTTCTTTTCCCGCGCCGAGCTTCCGGTATGTCAGGGCGGCGGCCTTTTTTACGGTCGTTATGGCATAGATCAGCCGCAGGCTTGTCCTTTTATAGCCCAGCGCGAAATTTTCCGCGGCCCGTGCGGTCTGGATTCCATACGGCGTTTTATCTCCGATCCGCATTTCTCCGATTTTATCCGATTCGATGCGCATGACCCCGTCTCCTTTTATCCTCGACTCTTTAATCTTCGATTCACTTTTATCTCTGATTCGCTATAATCCGTGATTCCCTTTAATCCTCGATTTCGGCCAGAATATGCGGGAACATTGCGACGCTCCGCTTCAGTATCCCCTGCATATACGCGATGAGGACGCCGTAGTTTGTCATGGGCACGCCCTGATCCTCCGCGCATTTCCTTCGGTACTTCATCTCCCTTTCATTGACCATGCAGCCGCCGCAATGAACGATGAGCTTATATTCAGACAGGTCCTCGGGGAATTCGGTGCCGGATGTGAAATGAAAGCGAAATTGCTTCTGGGCGTAATTTTTAATCCACCGGGGCAGCTTCACCGTTCCTATGTCGTCGCATTGCCTGTGGTGGGTGCATCCCTCCGATATGAGGATGGCATCCCCGTCCTGCAGGGAATCCAGCGCTTTCGCGCCCTTTACGGCGGCCTCCAGACCGCCTTTATACCTTGCGAAGAGAATAGAAAAGGAAGTCAGGTAAATATCCTTTGGGACGTCGGCAGATACCTTTGCGAACACCTGGCTGTCCGTGATCACCAGCTTGGGTTTTTTCCCGAGATGCGCAAGGGTCTCCCTCAGTTCAAATTCCTTTACCACGATAGCCGCAGCGTCGGCTTCCAAGATGTCGCGAATGGTCTGCTGCTGCGGCAGGATCAGCCTTCCCTTAGGCGCAGCCTTGTCAATGGGAACAACCAGCACTACAAAATCCGACGGCTCAATGAGATCCCCCACGATTTTCAGCTTGGGCTCCTCCATAACGGCCAGTTTCGCGATCCGTTCCTTTAGTTCCTCAATGTTGCAGCCGGTTTTCGCGCTGACGTAAATCGCATTTTCACGCTCCGCTGCGGCGCCGCGGGACGGGGCCGCCGGCTCCGCTGGTTCCCGATCCGGTTTGTTCGGGTCCGGTTTGATCAGGTCCGATTTATTATATACAACGATATAATTGATCTGCTTCTCTTTGAAAAGACGGATCAAATCCTCGTCCGCCTCAGCCTTTCCGACTGTGGAATCGACGATCAGCACCGCAACGTCGGTTTTGTTCAGCACCTGCCGGGTCTTGCGCACGCGCAGCTCCCCCAAGGGGCCCTCGTCGTCGATTCCGGGCGTGTCAATGATCATCACCGGGCCTAGGGGGAGCAATTCCATGGCTTTATATACCGGGTCCGTCGTGGTGCCTTTAATCTCGGAGACGACAGCGAGGTCCTGCCCTGTTACAGCGTTGACAACGCTGGATTTTCCGGCGTTTCTCCTGCCGAAAAAACCAATGTGGACGCGGTTTGCGGACGGTGTATCATTTAATCCCATTGTCATCTCCCTCTTCCATCATGGTTCTCCTTATACTTGAAGCTCGACGGATACTTCCCCATCGATTGAAACCATGCCTCCGATCGTAAGGCTTTCAAATCCTCCGCCGGACTTTGTGATCCCCACCTCGATGGTTCCGCCGGGCTGTTGGACGTTAATTTTATATTCCCCGTCCGGCAAGTCGGACGCCATAACCAAAGCCGACGCCGTGCTGCCGGAGGCGCAGCTGTTTTCATACACGAGGGAATCCGTTGCGCATACATAGACCACGGGCCGGATAAATCCCGAGGCCCTGTCAAAGAACATCACACCCGCGGCCTCGGCTCCAAGGCGGTCTATCGCATGTTCGACGGCCGCTTCAAGAAACGCTTCGTCGATTGCGGGCAGGCCGCCCGACATCGGTGACTCCGCAATAAAATGAACGATTCCTTCAAAAACTACAACTTTTGTCTCACTTCCATTTACCGTAACTGTATTTATAGAAACCGGCAAAGGCATTTGGGATTTTGCCGTATTATTATCCAGGTCAACCTCGACATCCAGCGGATTTCCGCATCCGCTGATCTCCGCCGCAATGACGGTCCGCCTCTGCGCCCCGCTTTTAACGGCATGGTAATAACCCACGCTCCGCAGCGCATTGCCGCAGAATTCGCCGCCCATCATCTCCAGCCGGACCATGCCGCCTTGTTTCGGCTCTGTCAGAAATCCCACCTGCTCGCCGCGCAGTTCGGTCATGTCAAGGAGTTTTCCGGCGATCTTTGCATAATCCTCCCTGTTCACGGGCGTCGTAACGAGCAGCGTGATATTGCCCGCGGGATTGAGGACCGCTACGTTCAGCTTCATAATTACCTCCGAATTTGCATTTGCTCTGAAACAATATTAACAGATTGTTTGTTTCACATAAACTTAAAACTTGGCAGGTCATGCAGCCCTGCTCTCGGGATCTCGAACGATTCCATCAAGGTACCATTTTCGGAATATTATACCATATATATATGGAACGACATATATAAATGACGCAATGATGTGATATATAAGGATAATTTATAGGAAAAGCAACTTACACATATTTTTTTACAATATATTTATACAATAGATCATAAGGCGGTGATTCCGTATCGAAGAAGTTAAAAAACGCGACGTTCTCCCTTCCGGCCGAATTATTGGATGAACTGAAACGGTATGTGGAATACGACCGCATTCCTTCCGTTAATGCGGGTGTGAGAGAGGAGGAATATACCGTTCGACTAAGAAAAGAAATGCTCGCAAAGGAGATGGAAAAAGCTTCAAAAGATCCGCTGTTCATGAAAGATCTTGAAGACTGCATGAAGGATTTTGAGGCGGCTGATATTGAGTCCGCCGGGAGGGCGGACGAATGGTAAATTTTCAATGATAGATATTCTGGGCTGAACTCGACCCTGCCCGCGGGTCTGAACAGGCGGGGCTCCGTCCCGAGCTGGTGGTTTCCGCTGATGACCATTGCCGGTTGTAAACGATCGCTCCGTTAACGTCGGCAAAGCCGGGAAGAAAGGTATACCCTACAGAAGTGTATTGTCCGAAAGAGGAGTCCGGACTTTCGAAGGATTCCATAGTCATGGCTCATCAAATCAGGGCAATATCGAAAGCCCGCCTGGGCGAAAAATGCGGAGAATTGAAAAGTCAGGAATTAAAGGAAAAAGTCAAGGACGCCATCCGGACACATCTGGATCTTTAACTCAAACCAGAATCCATGCTTTAATATATTGTAGGTGTCTGCTGCAGCCGATCGAAATTGCGAATATACTATGCTTTCCTTTGGCAACGCGAGGCTAATCCCTCACTAACACCGTGATATGGAGGAAGTTCTTTCATTTCTTGGAATTGCTCCAAATTAATGTGAGAATAATATTAATAATTTTTATAATTTTGTGGATTGATGTTTTGTCCATGCAGTGGTATAATTTCAACGTGCCACTTTTGAGGGCGATTAACTCAGCAGGCTAGAGTGCCATCGTCACAAGGTGGAAGTCATTGGTTCGAATCCAATATCGCCCACCAGTGGGGTAGGGGCTGCGATATAAAGCCGCAGCCCTACACTCGAAAAATCGGCCAAACAATACTACGCATGGGGAATTAGCTCAGCTGGGAGAGCGCGTGGTTCGCAATCACGAGGTCAGGGGTTCGACCCCCCTATTCTCCACCAAAATATGAGAGGTTTTATACCTCTCATTTTTTTATGTACTGCATAGAGAAACGAACCCCCGACCAAGCGGGCACGGGAGAAGAGATTTCCCGGCAGCGTATATCGCAAATTGACTATTTATGTTGAAATAAAACGATTTTTAGCCGAAAACCGCTCCCAGGATGACGGTTTTGAACGGACAACGGATATATAAAGGTCAGAGTATATCGCAAATTGGCGATTGATGTTGAAATATCATGATTATCATGATGTTTAGGAAACGGCTTATGCGGTGATTGAATTGTCCTCAAGGTGTATTTTTCAACTCTCTGATTATTTTATTGTATTGACAGAAGGATTTTGAAGGTATAGCATATTTTTATGTTGATAGAAAGCCTTACGGCTGACTACAACTGGATTTTTTTCGTTATTATTCATTCATTCACAGGAGGATTTATTGATCGAAATGGAAAGTGAACTTAAGAAGAAGTACGGCCTTCCGACAGCCATTGCGATGGTTGTAGGGATCGTAATCGGCTCAGGAGTATTCTTTAAGGCCGAAGCAATTCTGAAAACAACCGGCGGTGACATGGGCATGGGTGTTCTGGCCTGGATTATCGGCGGCCTTATCATGATCTTCTGCTCTTCCGCATTTGCCATCATGGCCACTAAATACGAATATGTAAACGGCATAGTGGACTATGCGGATGTGACCGTGGGCAACAAATACGGTTATTATGTAGGCTGGTTTATGGCCACAATTTATACTCCCACTCTCACAGGGGTTCTAGCATGGGTTTCAGCCCGTTATCTGTGCGTGCTGATTGGCTGGGACATTGTGGGGCCGGAGTGCCTGACAATTGCATTTTTCTTCCTGGTGGCCAACTTCGCGCTTAACTCTCTCTCTCCCAAGCTGGGCGGCAAATTTCAGGTAACGACAACCGTCATCAAGCTGATCCCGCTCATCCTGATGGCCATTGTGGGTACGATCGTCGGTCTTGCTACCGGTATGACCGTGCAGAATCTTACCTCCGCCGCCGTTACCGCGGTTTCGGGCAATCCTCTCTTCGCGGCCATAGTCGCCACGGCGTTCGCTTACGAGGGCTGGATCGTCGCCACCTCCATTAACGCCGAATTAAGGGACGCCAAAAAGAACCTGCCCAAAGCCCTTTTAATCGGCGCAACCATAATCATGTTGATCTATGTGCTTTACTATATCGGCATTGCCGGCGCAGTCGATAAAACCATTATGATGGAAAGCGGGCAAAACGGCGCCAAAACCGCTTTTTCCACGATCTTCACCAAAGCCGGCGGAACGATACTGTTCGTTTTCATCATAATCTCCTGTCTGGGTACTTTAAACGGCCTGATGATGGGCTGCACACGCGGCTTCTATGCGCTGGCGGCGCGCAATGTCGGACCCTGCCCGGAAATGTTTAAGCAGGTGGATCCCTATACAAATATGCCCACCAACTCATCGGTCGCGGGCGTGTTGCTGGCCGCTTTCTGGCTGTTGTATTTCTACGGCGCGAACCTTACAACCTCATGGTTCTGGAGATTCTCCTTCGATACCAGCGAACTGCCCATCGTGACGATTTATGCGATATACATTCCGATTCTCATCACGTTTATGCGGAAAGAGAAAGATTTGTCCACCATGAAGCGTTTTGTGGTTCCGATTCTTGCGGTGATCAGCTCCGTATTCATGGTAATCGCAGCCGTATGGGCCCATGGCCTCAATATCAGCAGCAATATCTTGGAAATGCCGATTTTCTATTATCTTATCGTATTTGCGGTCATTATGGTGCTGGGCAGCTTCTTCTCAAAGCCCAAAGGAGAAGTGAAATAACATATTTTCGCCACGCACGAAAATGCCCGGGATTCAACAGAATTAAAACGCCGAAATCATTAAATTTCGGCGTTTTTTATTATATTCCACCCTTTCGGCAAAGGTGACGCAGGGTGGAAAAGCTCTTGCTTTTGGGTTGACAGCACCGCCTATATAATGTAATATGATTATGATATCAAAATGATATCAAGGACGAATTAGAGAAAGGGGTTTTTTATATGACGGCTAAATCCAGCGAACGCAAACTGCACTTTGAGGAAATTACTCCAAGGTACGCAAACGGGATGGCTGTGCTGATCATCAACATCCTGCTCATGCTTGCGTCGGTTGCGGGTTTCATTTACGGAATCACTCGCGTTGCCCAGGCCGACGGCGGTACTGATAATGTTTCCATGTACATCGCGCTGCTCGTTGTAAGCGCCATTTATTTTCTGCTCATCGGGCCGATGCTCTTTGCGGGATTAAAAATCCTTAAGCCCAATGAAGCGCTTGTGCTTACGCTGTTCGGAAAATATTACGGGACGCTGAAGGGAGAAGGCTTTTTCTTCGTGAATCCCTTTGCAGTCGCTTTCCATCCCGCACCGGAACCTGTGCCGGTTGCCGCAACGGGTTCGGAGCAGGCATCGGCAACGGCCAAGACCACAATGCAAAGCATGAAAAAGCCCAGTAAAATCATATCGTTAAAAACCATGACTCTGAACAACGAAAAGCAGAAGATCAATGATGAGCTTGGAAATCCGATCATTATCGGCATCGTCGTAATCTGGAAGGTCGTCAATACGGCCAAGGCTGCCTTCAATGTAGACAATTACAAGGAATTTCTCTCCATCCAGTGCGATTCCGCCCTTCGCAACATCGTGCGGCTCTATCCCTATGATTCCACCAACGAGGATCAGGAAAAATCCCTGAGAGGCAGCAGCCAGGAAATAGCGGATCGTCTCAAGGCGGAAATTCAGAAGGCGGTGGATATCGCCGGCCTTGAAATTCTGGAGGCGAGGATCACTCATCTGGCTTACGCGCCGGAAATTGCCGCAGCAATGCTCCAGAGACAGCAGGCTTCCGCTATTATCGCCGCAAGGCAAATGATCGTGGAAGGCGCCGTCGGCATGGTGGAAATGGCCCTGGATAAACTGAGCCAAAGAGAAATCGTCGATCTGGACGAGGAACGAAAGGCCGCCATGGTCAGCAACCTGCTGGTGGTGCTTTGCGGCAACAAAGACGCGCAGCCCATCGTAAACAGCGGCTCCATATATTGATAAAGCGCTGCGATTCCGGCGCTGTTTCAGGCTATCCCGGTATAATGAAGCCAAGTCTTGCATCATATTGAAACAGCGTCAGAGAGAATCCTCGCCGGAGAGGTAGGATGCTGAAAGATGGAGAAGGAAAAAGACAAAAAACAATTGCTGCTGCGTTTATCCCCATCCCTTTGGAAAGAGCTTGCCGCCTGGGCCGAGGAGGATTTCCGGTCAATCAACGGTCAGATCGAGTATCTCCTGACGGAATGCGTGCGGCAACGCAAAAAGAAGAAAAAGAACGCTTCCCAAAGCGAAACTGCCGACGAAACAGACTGAAAAATCACAGAATAATAGCGTAATCCATAAAGGCGGATTCCGTGCGCCGTTTACAGCGCACAGGAAAACCGCCTTTTCATCTTCCGATTACTCGTTCAGCACAGATTCGATTCCGATGGAAACGCAAACGATCCTGCCGCAGTATCCTGCACAATCCGCCATGGCATGAGCGGGCTTCAGGCGGTGGAACACTACCGTGCAGTCGGCGCGGACGGCGTCTGTGTCGGCTTTTCCGGTGTCGCCGTTCAATGCGCTTGGAATATCCAGCGCGTAAACCTGCGCCTTTGACGCGTTGATCAGCCTGGCAGCCGTGCGCGCCGGCTCCCTGAGCTCTCCGTGAAAGCCCGTGCCGTAAATCGCATCGACGATCAGATCTGCGGTTTCGATGTCATGGGATTCCGTCAGATCCGCCACGGGAATGCCCATCTCCTCGCAAATTTTTCTGTTTTTTATGGCGTCGGCCGTTTTGGGCTCTCCTTCCACGAGAATCAGCCTCACCGCCGCTCCGTTTTCCGTCAGCTTTCTTGCAACGACAAAACCGTCGCCGCCGTTGTTTCCCTTCCCGCAAAAGATAAATACGCGTTTCCCTTCCACGCGATGCTCCCGCATGATGATTTCCGCGGCCCGGGACCCTGCGTTCTCCATCATCCGCTCATAGGAAAGGCCCGCCGCGTCGGCATTCTTTTCTATTTCTTTCATCTGCCCGGAGGTAACCGGATCTGCGGGCTTCGAACCGTACATATAAACAATTTCCTGTTTCATGGCAGTTCCCTTTCAGATTCTGATAGTTTATTCATTAACAATTTCTAGAATTAGCCTGGCCGCTTCAGGCTGTCCGCCCGGTTTTCTGCCCGGCCGTATGCCCATCGTTTTATTAATTGGTCAAACCGGTAAAGAGATTATATCATAACTCCGGAAAAAATATTGTTAATTTCAAGAAAATGTGTTGCAAATTGAAAGGAACGGCGATATAATGAAATTAAAAATGTTAATTTTCTAACATTCCAATAGGCTGTTCTGACGCCGAAGGTTCGTCCTGAGGGGAAAGGCAAAAAAATAGATGCAGTATCTGCATGCTGTTTTCGCGCCTTTCAGGCGCGTTTTCTATTTGGCCGCAATTTGGCCGAACCGGGTATTTATCAGAAAGGAAATGCAATGTCATGGAATCAAGAGTAGCCCTGATCGGGATCATCGTCGAAAACCGCGATTCCGTAGAAAGCCTGAACACCCTGCTGCACCAGTATGCGGACTACATTATCGGACGTATGGGCTTGCCCTATCCAAAGCGGGGGATCTCCATCATCAGCATCTGTATGGACGCCCCATCCGACGTGATCAGTTCGCTTTCCGGCAAACTCGGGATGCTTCCCGGCGTGAGCATCAAAACCGTCTATTCCAAAGTGGCATCCGCCACAAGCGGTGAATCGCTATGAAACATTTAATCGATAAGCTGGAAGCAACACATGTCCTGTCAAAGCAGGAATTCATCTCGCTGATTGACGGCCGCACACGGCCGCTGTCCGAGTATCTGTTTGATAAGGCACGCAGACTAAGAAAAAAGTATTACGGAAACGACGTCTACCTGAGAGGCCTTATCGAGTTTACCAATTATTGCAAAAATGACTGCCTGTACTGCGGCATCCGGCGAAGCAACCGCAGCGTGAGCAGATACCGGCTTTCTAAAGAGGAAATCCTCTCCTGCTGCGCGGAAGGTTACAGCCTCGGTTTCCGTACTTTCGTGCTGCAGGGCGGCGAGGACGGATATTACAGCGATGAAATGCTCGCCAATATCATCCGGGAGATCAAGGCGCTTTATCCGGATTGCGCTTTGACGCTCTCCATCGGGGAACGTTCCCGGGAGAGCTATCAGGCCCTCTTTGACGCCGGCGCAGACAGGTATCTGCTGCGGCACGAAACCGCCAATCCGGGCCATTACCGCATGCTTCATCCCCCTTCTCTCAGTCTTGAAAGAAGAAAACAGTGCCTGGCCGACCTTAAGGAGATCGGCTATCAGGTAGGCAGCGGCTTTATGGTGGGATCCCCCGGACAGACATCGGAGCATCTGGCGGAGGATCTGCTTTACCTTTATGAGCTGCAGCCCCATATGGTAGGAATCGGTCCTTTCATCCCTCATCACGCCACGCCCTTCGCGAAAGAGCCCGCCGGCACCGCAGAACTGACCCTGTTTCTCATCGGCCTCATCCGCCTCATGCTTCCCGCAGCCCTTATTCCGGCGACAACCGCCCTGGGCACCGTCGACCCCATGGGACGTGAAAAGGGAATCCTCGCAGGAGCCAATGTGGTTATGCCGAACCTTTCGCCCAAAGCCGTAAGGGATAAATATATGCTGTATGACAATAAAATCTGTACCGGCGATGAAGCCGCGGAATGCAGGCATTGCATCGACCGGCGGATCAGCAGCATCGGATACCGGATCGTCGTGGCCCGCGGGGACTATAAAGAGATGGGAAGGGAGAAAACCGGCAGCTAAATAACAACGGCTATCTGAGGCAAACAACAACAGCAATCTAAGGCAAGCGACAACAGCAATAAGCGTTAATCAAGCGGTAACAGCAAAAAGTGGCAAGCAAGCGGCAGGGGTTGCGGCATACAAAAAGCGGTGAATTTCATTATCAGCAGGAGGCGAAAACCATGAACGGCACAGCGACACGAACATGCCAAACGGGAAAAAGCGTCTACGACGTAATGTCTCCCCGGGCGGAAGAGTTTATCAACCATGAGGAAATAATGGAAACGCTGGCCTTTGCCGGCGCAAACAAGCGAAACCGGGGATTGATCGATGAGATCCTCGACAAGGCGCGGCTGAAAAAAGGCCTGTTCCACCGGGAAGCCGCCGTTTTGCTCGACTGCGAGCTTGAGGACAAGAACCAAGAGATCTATTCCCTCGCCGAACAGCTGAAGAAGGATATCTACGGAAACCGCATCGTCTTGTTTGCGCCCCTGTATCTGTCCAACTACTGCGTAAACGGCTGCGTTTACTGCCCTTACCACAAGACCAACACGCATATCGCGCGAAAAAAGCTTTCTCAGGAGGATATCAAAAGAGAAGTGATCGCGCTTCAGGATATGGGCCATAAGCGCCTGGCCATCGAGGCCGGCGAGGACCCTGTAAACAATCCCATCGAGTATATTTTGGAAAGCATTGAGACGATTTACGGAATCCGTCACAAAAACGGATCCATCCGCAGGGTCAATGTGAATATCGCCGCCACTACCGTTGAAAATTACAGAAAGCTCAAGGAGGCCGGCATCGGCACCTACATTCTGTTCCAGGAAACCTATCATAAGGAAAGCTATGAGAGGCTGCATCCCTCCGGACCGAAGCACGATTACGCCTGGCACACGGAAGCCATGGACCGCGCCATGGAAGGCGGCATCGACGACGTCGGCCTCGGCGTCCTGTTCGGGCTGGAGAATTACCGTTACGATTTTACCGGCCTTCTGATGCATGCGGAACACCTGGAAGCGTCAATGGGAGTCGGACCGCATACCATCAGCGTTCCCCGGATCCGGCGCGCCGACGGCATCGACCCGAGGGCCTTTGACAACAGCATAGACGACGATACCTTCTCCAAGATCGTCGCCTGCATCCGAATTGCCGTCCCGTATACGGGAATGATCGTCTCCACCAGGGAAAACAAGGCTTGCCGGGAACGGGTCCTGCATCTGGGCGTATCGCAGATCAGCGGCGCCTCCAGGACCAGCGTGGGCGGCTATGTGGAGCCCGAACCGGAAGACGCCAGATCGGAACAGTTTGAGGTGGAAGACAGGCGGACTCTAGACGAGGTGGTCCAGTGGCTTATGCAAATGGGTTATATTCCGAGCTTTTGCACCGCCTGCTATCGGGAAGGCCGTACCGGAGACCGCTTCATGACCCTCACAAAGAACGGTGAGATCCAGAACTGCTGCCATCCCAACGCGCTGATAACCTTGAAGGAATACCTGGAGGACTATGCGTCGCCGGAGACGAAGCTTATCGGCAACCGGCTGATCGCAAAGGAACTCGGCAATATCCCGAGAGAAAAGGTCAGGAAGATCGTGGAGGCAAACCTGGCCGCCATCGAGGAGGGCCGCCGCGATTTCCGGCTCTGATTGGCGCCGCGAATTCCAGCTTGTTACATTTCGTCGCGGCAATTTATACCGAAAGAGTTCCTAGACGGGCTCTTTCAGTACCGTTCGTTTTTTTGCCTTTATTGTTTTCTCTTGTCATGTTGTGTCGATATTGGTGTGACTTTGTTGAACGAACACACCTCTTTTTTTTGGTTCCATTTGTTATAATAATGCTGAAATTTTAGGAATATGAACTGCAGCCAACCGGCGTTGGGATATCGGGATATTCTATCGGTTCGCCTGCAGTTCTTTCTAAATTGTAATATTTTGTAAAATCGGGGTGCAGGAAAAGTATTATGGAGGACTACTATCAGAATACGGATGACGAATACTACAACATATTTTTTAAAAACAGCGTTTCCATCATGCTGATCAGCGATTACGAAACATTGAAGATCACAGACGCTAATTACGCGGCGTGCGCCTTCTATAAATACAGCTATCAGGAAATGCTGGAATTGACTCTCACGGATCTCAGCACCGTTAAGGCCGATCAGATCCATACGCAGATCAACCTTGCCGCTTCCTGCATAAAAAACAGTTTTTCGGACAGGCACCGGCTTTCTACCGGAGAAATCCGGAACGTCAGAGTCAATTCCGGCCTGATCGCGATGAATGGCAAGCGGTATATCCATTCCATCGTCTTTGAAGCCCCGGAGAGCGACGAGGCGTTAAAGCCCATCACGCAAATGCAGGTGATCCTTGACAACCTGCCTTTTGTGGCCTGGTTCAAGGACCTCCAGGGCCGGTACATAGCGGTGAACAAATCCTTCGAGGAACAGTACGGCTGCCGGAAGGAAGACGTCATCGGGAAATACGATTTTGAAATCTTCTCCAAGGCGCAGGCCGACACCTTCCTCTTTGGCGATATCGATATCATTACAAAGCGGAAAAATGTTCGCTTCAAAGAGAAAAACGAAAACGGCAGATGGAATGAAGTCTTTAAAAGCCCAGTTTACAACGAACGCGGACACATCATCGGCACGACGGGCATTTCCAGGGATATTACGGAGAAGAAAATGCAGGAAAAAGCGCTTCATGACGCGGAGCGCAGGGAACGGCAGCTGCTTCAGGAAACCATTGAGCTAAAGGATAATTTCATCACCATTATAACCCACGAGTTCAAAACGCCCATCGCCATCATCAACGCCGCCATCCAAACCATGGAAATCGTCTGCAAAGACGATATTTCGCCGAAAATGCGGAATTACCTCAACAAAATAAAGCAGAACTCCCTCCGCCAGCAGCGGCTTGTGGACAACATTCTCGACATTACCAGGCTGAAAGCCGGGAGGATGAAGATCACTCCCAAAAACGTCGAAATCGTGGAGTTTACCAGAGAGATTGTGGATTCCGTAAGGATCTACGCGGAACAGAAATCGCTCCGGCTTACGTTCCAGTCCTCCTGTGACAAGCTTATCGTCTCGACAGACATCGAAAAATATGAACGGATCCTGCTGAACCTTCTATCAAATGCGATCAAGTTCACACCTCCGAACAAAAGCATCAGTGTCGTTCTCTATAAAAAGGGCACCACGCTGAAAATCGATATCAAGGACCGTGGAATCGGCATTCCGGAGGACAAAAAGGTCATCATCTTCGAGCGCTTCGGGCAGGCAGACACCTCCCTGACACGCCAGGCCGAGGGCACCGGAATCGGCCTTTATCTGGTCAAGCTGCTGGTGGACAGCCTGGGCGGGACAATTCAAGTCACCAGCGAGGAGGGCTACGGCTCGACCTTTTCCGTCACGCTTCCGATCCGGACGGATGATTCCGTAAATCCGCTGACGATCAACGAAAATAAAATCATGGAAGCCGCGTCGCTGGAATTTTCCGACGTCATCCTCTGAGCGGCCGCCAAATTGGGGCATGATTTGCATGCAGCATTGCAGCGCTTCCCGGTTCGACGGACTTCGGCAGCCTTCGGCGGGAGGCGTTTCATATCCGTCCCATGGTCTCTATTTTCTACATAATCGCTTAAATTTTTAGCTCCGTTTGCCCCATTTTTACCCTTTTTCCCTTTACTTCGTATTGACATGAACCAACAGAGAGAATATGATATATAGTATCCAAACCGCGAACGGACTCAATATATTGTACTTTCAATTTAGTGCCCGCCTTCTTTTCCAACGCGCGGTTTTGCAGTTCGTCGTTAATTCCGAGCATTTCCGGGGGGGTAAGAAACTGTGCTGAAACAAATCATTAAACGCGACCGTTCTATTGTACTTTTCAAAAAAGAGAAGATCGTACTGGCGATATTCAAGGCAGCAAAAGCAGTAGGTGGAAATGATTTCGCCACCTCCGAACGATTGGCCGACGAGGTCGTCAAAATGGCTGAGGAACGTTATCCTGACGGTATCGCGGACGTGGAAGGCATCCAAGATATTGTCGAAAAGGTTCTGATAGAAAACGGCCATGCAAAGACAGCGAAAGCATACATCCTGTACCGTGAAAAGCGTCGTTCCGCCAGGGAAGCCAACGCGCTGATCGGAGCGACCATCAACATGTTCTCCGATTACCTCAACGACACGGACTGGCAGGTCAACGAGAACGCCAATACGCAGAAATCCATCAACGGGCTGAACAATTACGTGCGGGAGGCCTTCACCCAGAATTACTGGCTCCATGAGATCTATACCGAGGATATCAGGGAAGCCCATCTGTCCGGGGACATCCATATTCACGACCTCGGCTTCTTCGGTCCTTACTGCGCCGGCTGGGACCTGAGGCAGATCCTGATGAACGGTTTCGGAGGCGTGCCCGGCAAGGTGGAATCCAAACCCCCGAAGCATCTGCGCTCATTCCTCGGACAGATCGTCAACTCAACGTTTACAACGCAGGGGGAAACCGCAGGCGCACAGGCCTGGTCCTCCATTGATACATATTGCGCACCTTTCATTTACTATGACAACCTTGATTACAAAACGGTAAAGCAGGCGCTGCAGGAATTCATCTTCAACCTGAACGTGCCGACCCGCGTCGGGTTCCAGTGCCCGTTCTCCAATCTCACTTTCGATCTCACTCCGCCAAGTACATTAAGAAACGAATATGCCATCGTGGGCGGCAAAATCATGGACAAGACCTACGGGGAGTTCCAGAAGGAAATGGATCTCTTCAACATGGCTTTCTGTGAAGTCATGATGGAGGGCGACGCCAAGGGAAGGGTCTTCACATTCCCGATTCCCACCATCAACGTGACCAAGGATTTTGACTGGGACAGCCCTGTCGTTGAAAAAATCATGGAAATCACCTGCAAATACGGCGTGCCGTATTTTTCGAACTATATCAATTCCGACCTGTCTCCGGAAGACGCGCTTTCCATGTGCTGCAGGCTGAGGCTCGATACCAGCGAGCTGAGAAAGCGCGGGGGCGGCCTGTTCGGCTCCAATCCGCTGACCGGTTCCATCGGCGTGGTCACCATCAACCTGCCGAGGCTTGCGTACATTTCCTCTAGCGAGTCCGAATTCCAGACCAGGCTCTGGCAGCAGATGAACATCGCGCGGAACAGTCTGGAAATCAAGCGGAAGGTCATTGAAGAACAGACCGAGCGGGGCCTTTATCCCTATTCGGCGAATTTCCTTTCCGGCATCAAGCAGCGGACGGGCTATTATTGGCACAATCACTTCAGCACCATCGGCCTTATCGGCATGAACGAGGCGTGCCGGAACCTGCTCGGCTCCGAAACCGATCTTACGACGCCGGAGGGACAGGAATTCGCCATCAGAACCCTCGAATACATGAGGGACGTCATTAAAGAGTTCCAGGAGGAAACCGGACATTTCTACAACCTGGAAGCCACGCCCGCTGAAGGCACCAGCTACCGCCTGGCCCAGAAGGATAAGAGGCGATACCCCAACATCATTACCGCCGGATCCAAGAACCCGTATTATACCAACTCCTCGCAGCTGCCGGTGGGTTATACCGACGATATCTTCGAAACCCTGGACCTGCAGGACGAGCTTCAGACCCTTTACACGGGCGGAACGGTGCTGCACCTGTACCTCGGAGAGGAAATCAAGGACACGGGAGCGGCAAAGCAGCTGATCCGAAAGGTCTTCACGAACTACAGGCTGCCGTATCTCTCCCTGACCCCGACCTTCTCCGTCTGCAACAACCATGGTTACCTTACGGGTGAACATTATACCTGCCCTGTTTGCGGAGAGTCCGCCGAGGTCTGGAGCCGTGTGGTGGGATATCTGAGGCCGGTGCAGAACTACAACAAAGGCAAGCGGGAAGAGTATGAAGAGCGCGTAAAGTACGTGCTGAAAGAAGAACCCCGTTACGCTGCGAAGGAGTAGCTTTCCATGAATATTTCCGGCATTGTTAAGAGCTCTCTCATTGACTATCCGGGGTTGGTCTCCTGTGTTTTGTTCGCGCCGGGATGCAATTACAACTGTTTCTTCTGCCATAACCGTTCCCTCATCGACGGAACCCACATCCTGATATCGCCCCGCTATGTGGAGGACTTTCTTAAGAAGCGGGCGTCCCTCCTTGACGGAGTGGTGATTTCCGGAGGGGAACCGACGCTTCAGAACGACCTGATCCCTTTCATGGGAACCCTTAAGAGCCTCGGCTACCGGGTCAAGCTGGATACCAACGGCTCCCGTCCTGAGGTTGTGGAAGAAATCCTCAGACTTGGCTTATGCAATTATTTCGCAGTGGATTACAAAGCCCCGGCGGACCGTTATCCCGAGGTCTGCGGAAAAGGAAGCGACGCCCGCCAGGTGATCAGAACGATCCGGCTGCTTGCCGAAAGCACGGTTCCGTTTGAAGTGAGGACAACGGTAATCCCGCGGCTTGGCGCCGATGATCTCATGACGATGACAAAGGAGATCCCGGCGGTGCCGCGTTACGTGTTCAATCGTTATAATATACCCGACAAATATATGCCAGAAGACAAGGAAAGGGTTCACGAAAAGCCCTTGTCCGAGGAGGAAATTCTGGTGATTGCCGGCCGGGCGGCGGCCTGGCAGCCGAATATAATATGGCGTTAATAATATTGTCGATGTGTAGATCGATATAGAGAGAGGCTAGTTTCAACACCCGCCGCGGAGATTTCCAAGGCGGGTGTTTATTCTCCCTTTATTTTCGCCTGATGGGCATGTCCCCTCGGAAACCGCCGTTTTTGTATGCTGCTCATAAAAAGGTAATAGGTTTTACGGTTTCTACGGGGACACGCCCATCGCGGCGTTATCCAAAACCTTTATTGTCTCCAATCCTGCCGCCTCTTCATATATTATCTTGAAACAGATTTCATTGGAGGCAAAGAAACCATGCTGGAAAATCTAATGCTGGAATCGATCCTGAACAGCCGGGCGAATGCCCGCACCATGACGCTGACCGGTCAGGGCCGTGTAACGCTGGCGCCCGACATCGCCGTCATCCGGCTGGGCGTAGAGCTGACCGGGGAGGACCTGGCGGCGATTCAGTCGGAAAACGCCGCGCTCAGCCAGGCAGTCCTGGACTCCCTTCGTCAGCTGGGGATCGAGGATATCCGAACATATCACTATAGCATAGACAGGACCTACGAATATGAGGACGGCACTCCCGTCGACCTGGGATATACCGTCCGCAATATCTTTGAAATACGGATAAGCGACCCGTCGCGTGCGGGAACGGTCATCGACGCGGCCGTCGCAGCGGGCGCCAATGTGACGGACCTGATCTCCTTCGAACTGTCCGATCGGGAATACCATTATCAGCAGGCGCTGAACCTGGCCGTAGCGGACGCAATAAAAAAAGCAGCTTCCATCTCCGGAGAGCTGCAGGTCGACGTCGATCCGGTGCCGAACGCTATTACGGAAAATAGTTCCATACCCGGACCGGCACAGCTTTTCGGGCGGGAATTTGCCGCCACGCCTGCCGTTCCGGGCTATGTAACCATTGAAGCTGCCGTCACAGCGGAATTCATATACTAGCCGCCCTCTATTCCGCCTTCTCCTCCTTCGCTTTCTTTGCGGTGACATTAACCAGCCATACGGCAATGATTTCGGATATGTAGCCAAGCACCGCCCCGCAAACCAGCGAAATGGCCACGGACAGATAATCGAGATTCCCTCCGAAGGTGGACGCAGCTCCGCAGAAGGCTCCCGGAATGAAGCCGAGCAGGCTGATATGGGCCTGTGCGCACATCGCAAAGGCGCCGATTATAACGGCAACCCCGAGCGCATACGGGAAATTCGGCATCAATCCCATAATTACGATGATGATAAACGCCCAGAAAACTCCAGACAGATTCGCAAGCAGCGTCTTCTTAAGCCCTTCAACCTTGCCGCCCGCCGCATAGAAGCATGCCCAGGAAACAAAGCCCACCCAGGAGAATAGTCCGAAATTGCCGCAAAATTGTGCCCAAATACCCGCAAGAACTCCGATACTGATACCTGCCGCTACGAAAAAACTCATGATAAATACCTCCTAATCCTTTATTTTTATATATAACAAGGCGAAGAAAATCCCCCGCCACAATATACGCGACGATATTTATACGATGGCTTCGATCAGGGCTTTTGAAGGGGACGCAATGACCACGGTGCTGACGATGGAACCCGTCTCTTTCAATTTTTCTTCGCAGGACCGCAACGCCGACTTCACCGACGCCAGTTCTCCGGTCAGAATGGTAAAGCCTTTGCCGCCAAGCCCTCTGGCAATCCTGATCTCGACCAGCCTGACATTTCCCGATTTGGCGGCGATATCGGCCGCCATGATGGAGGTGATGGCGGACATGGTTTCAATGATGCCGAGAGATTCGATGCGGTCATAGGACGCCGAACCGGTAAGCGCGGGGAAGATCTCCTCATTGACATTGGCTATGATATGATCTTCAATGACAAAGACGCCGCCCGCCAGTTTCCCCGCCCTGATGGCGTTTTCAACGGCGCTGACTTCTCCGCAGACGATGCTGACAAATTTGCCCGGACACTGGGGCGCGGAGAGAATAAGCTCCACGTTTGCCGTTTTCAGCATGGCGTCCGTAGATTCAATGGCCTTGGCGATGCTCCTGTATTCTATCATCCCGATTGATCGTTTCATTTCTACCTCCATGTTTGTGGCGCTTTGCATTCGACAGCATGCTCACCGCGCGTCAGATGCTATCGTGACCGCTTCCTTCGTCACGGAAACCACCGTACCGCTTATGCTGGAATGAACGTCGGCGCCGGTTTTGCCGTCCGGCATCCTTCCTACGATCTGGCCTTTGGCGACCTTGTCGCCGGGGGCAACGACCGGTTCCGCCGGCGCGCCCAGATGCTGCTTCCATTCAATGGTTGCTTCCTTTAGTTTCACTTCTATCGACTCGTCCAAAGGCGCGCTGACATCGTATTTTCCTAGTCCCAGTCTCTGGATCAGCCGTTTTACCGGGAATTTTCGGTATTCCCTGAAGGGCACCGGCTTTTCCGGCTGGTTGTGATACGGGTTTTTAATGCCCGCCGCGCTCATCTTTCTCTTCAGGGCCTGGTTCAGCTTCCAGGGCTGGAGCCCCATGATGCACGCCATCTCGCAAAGTCCGCATTCGCAGCAGAGAAACGCTTCCTGCATGCTGCTGCTGTTGTCCGCCAGAGTGCCGTATTGGGTAAGCCGCATGAGCTTGTGGGGATGGAGCCTGTGGCCGAGAAGGTTTCTTGGACATACCTCCGTGCACAGCATGCATTGGCAGCATGCGCTTCTCGATTCGCGCAGCATGGTGTCGAGGCTCTTGTTCTTCGCCGTAATCAGCGGATGATCGGCGGGAAGAACGACGAGCCCTTTCGTCGTCTTCTTCACAAAACCGCGGTTTTCCGCCAGGATCTTTCCCATCATCGGTCCGCCGTCGATGATTGTGAATTCGTCGACTGTCGCTCCGCCGGCCGCTTCAATGAGCAGACCGACGTCCGCTCCTACCGGCGCCTTCAGCGTCACCGGATTTCTGACCGCGCCGGTTACGGTGACGTATTTTTCCGTCACCGGCGTTTTGGAAAGCGCATGATAAATGTTCAAAAGCGTCTCCGTATTGACTACGACGGTTTTCACTTCGAAGGGGATCCCGCCTTCGGGAACGATCCTTTTCAGCGCTTCATATACGGTAACCAGTTCGTCGCCCGCCGGATAGAAGTCGTCCAGCAGAAACAGCTCAAGCCTTGCGCTGTTGCCAAGGGCGGACTCAAGCTTCCGAATGGCTTCCTTGTGTTTTTTCTTGATGGCGATGATTCCTTTTTCGGCTCCGGTTTCCCGCACCACAAGCTCGAGGGTTTCCGCTATCTCCGGGGCATACGCCTCCGCAAGCTGCTGGTCCACTCTCAGCAGGGGTTCGCACTCCGCGCAGTTTACAATGACGTATTCCACTTTGGTGTCAAGCTTGATGTGGGTTGGAAATCCGGCCCCGCCGGCTCCGACTATTCCGGCGTCCTTTACCGATTCAACCAGACTGCTCATGATCCTCTCTCCGTTGTTCAATCGGGCCGTCAGCCGCTCATGGCGCGGGGCTGACGCCGTCGTTCTGTTCGTTTATCCGATCTATTTAATAAGGAAACCGCCGGCCAGCACGCAGCGTCTCTTCCTGGTAAATGATCTCGCAGATGTGAGCCCTTCGCCTGTTGGCCCCGCAATGGTAAACGTCGTGTATCCTTCTCCTCCGAAGCCGATCCCCGCATATGACGCCGCGTTCTTGACAAAGATCGTGGTCTGGATTTCCCTCGCGCATTTCGTCAGGTGGTCGACATTCTTGGAATGCATGATGGCGGTATGCCTGTATCCGTGCTCCGCTTTAACGGCCAGTTCGATTGCCTCGTCGACGTTTTTGACCCGTACGATGGGCAGGATCGGCATCATAAGCTCTTCGGTGAAAAAGGGATGCTCGCAGGTCGTCTCCGCAATGATCAGCCGCGTCGGCTTTTCCGGATAAATCCCGATTTTAGACAGGATATATTCCGCATCCTTTCCGATGTAATCCCGGTTGGGGGTTCCTTCTTTCGTAATGACAAGGGCTTCCAGCTCGTCGATCTTGGCCGGGTCCTTCAGGAGATAGGCCCCGTGCTTCTGCATGTTGAAAATCAGATAGTCCGCCGCATTGTCCACGACGATGACTTCCTTTTCCGCGATGCAGGGCAGGTTGTTGTCGAAGCTCGCCCCGTCCACGATATCCTTTGCAGCCTGCTCCAGGTCCGCCGTATCGTCCACGACCACCGGCGGGTTGCCCGCGCCCGCACCGATGACCTTCTTGCCGGAGGACAGCGCAGCCTTCACCAGTCCCGGCCCTCCCGTTGCGGTGATCAGGTTGACCTTGGGATGTTTCATCAAAAGCGACGCGTTTTCCATGGTGGGATTCGCGATGGCCGTAACCAGGTTTTCCGGCCCTCCCGCTTTTCTAATCGCTTCGTTTATGATCTCAATGGTCTTGATGGAAGTCTTTTTGGCCGTGGGGTGAGAGCAGAAGACCACGGAATTACCGGCTGCGATCATGCCGATGGAGTTGCAGATCACCGTTTCGGAAGGATTCGTAGCGGGAGTGATGGCTCCGATAACGCCAAAGGGCGACAGCTCGATCAGCGTCAGGCCGTCGTCTCCGGTGAAGGCCTCCGCTTTCAAATCCTCGGTGCCTGGGGTCTTATAGAGCGAAAGGGTATTCTTCTTGATCTTGTCCTCCACCCTTCCCATGCCGGTTTCTTCCACCGCCATACGGGAGATCAGCTCAATATACCCCGCCATCTCGTCCTTGATGGCTTTGATGATCCTCTCCCTCGCCTCGATGCTGTATTTTCTGAACTCCTTCTGCGCCGCCCAGGCCGCCTCCACCGCCTCGTCAACGGTCTCAAACACGCCCGTGCCGTTCTTCTTTGATCCCGGTTGGCCGGAGACCTGCTTATACCGGTTCAGTTCCTCCACGACCGCTTTGACGATCTGTTCCAGCTGCTTTTCCTCGATTGCCACAAAGCATCACCTCAACATTCCTAATCGTAAGTACCGTAATTCCAATCCGTTTCGCCTATTCCAAAACCCTAAGAGCGTGCCTCGCGATTTCCATATCCTCTTCCACGGAACCGCCGGAAACGCCGATGCCTCCGATGATAACGCCGTCCTTAAACACCGGGAATCCGCCTCCGAAGGCGACGATTCTGGAGTCGTTCGTGGTGGTTATCCCGTATAACGAGCCTCCAGGGACCGCATGCTTGTAGAGTTCGTCTGTCGACATTTTCAGCGCCACCGAGGTATAAGCCTTATTGATCGCGATGTCGATGCTCGCCAGCAGGGAGTCCTCCATCCTGTGGAGCAGCACCAGGTTTCCTCCCCGGTCCACAGCCGCGAATACGATGGGAACGCCTATTTCCGCGGCTTTCTGTTCGGCAGCCTCGGTCATTTTCTTAATCACGGGAAGCGAAAAATCCGTGCAGTTTATCTCATTTACCTTCAATTTACCCATCACCCTTTCCTTAATATCCTGAATCAGCGCCCGTTCTTCCTCAGCCTGCGCCAGGATGAACAGCGCGTCCGACAGGCGGTTTGCATATTTCAGGATTTCGCCGCTGACCGGAGCTTCCCTGTTCAACCGGATGAGATGCCTTTCAAACCTTCGCGCGACAGTCCTCGCCACATGCAACGCCGCCGACGCGGCATTGCCGCCGGGAATCAGAAAGCCGTCCCTCGGAATCACCGACGCCTGATACCGGTCGATGAGGGCTTCCAGGAAATTGACGTCCGCGTCGGAGATCCTGTCTTTCAGCCTGCTCCGGCTTTCGCCGTCGGCGCAGGCAAGCTCTGCGCCCATCGCGAACAGCCTCGTCTGGATCTGCCTTAGCGCCGATTTCATATCCCCATCTTTTAACAGCGAGTACGCCAGGCCAATGTTCGCGTTGACTTCATCCATCGTCCCGTAGCAATCAACCCGGCAGTCGTCCTTTGATATCCGCACGCCGCCTAGGAGATCCGTTTCGCCCGAATCTCCCCTTTTCGTATATAATCTCACCATGCAATCACTTCCTGCTCCATTGCGCGATCATTCGATCGCTTCAATCCGCCTGTTCATTTCGAACCGTTAAACACCGCCGTTTTGCCGTTTACTTCAATGGAATCGATGATCCCGACGATGGCCCTGTCAATGGGGGAAGTCGCCCCGTCGAAAACCTTCGAGGCGGAGCTTCCCGTCGAAATCAGAACGGTTTCTCCCACGCCTGCGCCGACGGAATCCACTGCGATTTCGCAGGGTCCCTCGGGCTCAAGCCTTATGTTCAACGGCTGTACGATGAGGATCTTCGTTCCTACCAGATGGTCGTTTTTTCTCGTTGAAACCACGGTTCCCACTACGTTTGCGATATACATAGTTCAACTCCTAACTCGCCCGCTGCATCCTTCGCATAAGGCGTGACCTTTGTGTTTCCGCAGATTGTAATTTTCATGGAACCGTCCTGCCATGCCCTGACGACGTCCTCTCTCGTAATGATCCTTGTCTTCCCACGATTGGCGACGCCGGATATCCCTTTCATGCCGCAGGTCCCTTTCATGCCGCCGTACTCCGCACCATTCAGAAATTTCCCGGATGCGGCCGCGGCAGATCCTGCCGGCGAAACGGATATCGCCATCGCCGATGCGCGGAAGAGATCCGCGGCGCGCACCATCCTGATCCCGAAGCCTTCCACCGTTTTCATGTAACCGTCGATCTTGGCGGCAAAGGCCTCCGAAGGTTTTTCAGAACCGGGAACGCCCTTCCGGAAGGTTCTTGCATCACAGGCGTCCTTTGCAGCGACGATGGGGATCCCGTTCATCAGCGCTCCCGCAATCAGGTGGGCTGCCGGCGTATCGGCAATGCCCAGTGCGATCTTCGTCAGAGTGTTCACCGTCAGAACCGGGATCAGCACCAGCCGGACGTCCTGCAAGAGGTTCCGGTTTCCGCACCGGCTTTCAAAATACAGCTCAAAGCCTTTAAACCTGTTTTCCAGCGCTTCTTTCGAAAACAGCCTCTCGGCACCGGCGGTGAACAGAACGCATATCTCCCAGCCGTCGTCCTTCAGCATCCGGATCTGGCGGCATGCTTCCTCAAAACCGCCGGTCCCGCCCGTAAACAGGGCGAGGGCTTTTCGCCCGAATCCTTCCCCGGAAGACCTGCCGTTTTTGGCGATTATCCTTACAAGGTCCCCCGACTTGATATCGGCGGCATTGGCTTCATCGGTGTCCAGATGCATTTCCCGCACATAGTTCTCGGAAACCCTCGCGAGCACGTTTTCAAAGACAACGCCCCTTACCCCCTCCGTCTTCACCGATACGACGTCGCCGTTTTTAACGCCGTATTTGCGCGCGGATTCCGGATCCAGATGAATATGTCTCAGCGCGACGATCAGGCCTCTTTCCAGGGAAATCCTTCCCTTCGGCCCTTCGATGACGACGCCGGGCGTGCCCTCGAGCTTTCCGGACTCTCTGACGGGCGCCTTGATTCCCAGCACGTAGCTGTCCGTTCTGGAGATCTCAACCTGCGTGTTCTTCCTGTAGGGGCCGAGGATCCTGACGTTCTTGATCACGCCTTTGGGCCCGATGAGATTCACGGTTTCCGCCGCGGCAAACTCGCCGGGCTGTGACAGATCCCTGATCTTTGTCATTTCCCGGTCCGGACCGAACAGCGCGGCGAAATCCTCCCTGGTCAGATGAATGTGCCGGTTGGAAACGCCGACGACGATCCCGTCTTCCTTCGCCTTAAGCCGCCTGATGACCTCGTCAACGATGGCTTTTATGGTTGCTTCGTCAAACTTTTCGATCGGTTCCACCTGAACTCACCGCTACTTCACATTTTTCGGGAGTATGTTCTCCACTTCGTTATGAGGTCTTGGAATCACATGGACGGAGACCACCTCTCCCACTCTCTGAGCGGCGGCGGCGCCGGCATCCGTCGCAGCCTTGACGGCGCCTACGTCTCCTCTGACCATCACCGTAACAAGCCCGGATCCGATCTTTTCGTATCCCGTCAATGTTACGTTCGCGGCTTTGACCATTGCGTCAGCAGCTTCGATCGCTCCTACAAGACCTTTCGTTTCAACCATTCCTAAAGCTTCATATGCCATTTCCAAATCCTCCTTATAACTTATTCAAAGTAGTGAATGCACTTCATTTTCAAATCGCCCTTTTCCCGCGGGCAGTTTATGTCATGGCACAGGTTGCAGGTGGGCTCCGTTTTAGCCGGTACAGGCGCTTCCGCATCCTCGGTTTCTTTCGGCTTTGCGGTTTCCCCCGCCTCCTTTTCTTCCGCCCTTGCGGTTTCCGCCGGTTCCTCCTTTGCCGTTTCCGCGTTAACCGCCGGCTCCTCAACTTCGGCAGATTCCGCAGGCAAAGGCTCCTCAGCCTCGACGTTGGGCAAAGCCTCTTCCGTCTTGGCGCCGATCAAAGACTCCTCCGACTCGGCATCCGCTTTATCCGCCCCGCCCTTCCCGCCGACTGTATCCGGGGAATTTATGATGGGACGAACCTCGTCATGGGGCCGGGGAATTACATGGCTGCTGAAAACCTTATTGACTCTCTCTGCCGCGGCAACTCCCGCCGAGACAGCCGCCTTGACCGCGCCCACGTCGCCTTCGAGCTTAACGGTCACGAGACCTCCGCCCCGTGTGAGCTCATAGCCGGCCAGCGTGACATTTGCAGCCTTGACCGCGGCGTCGGCCGCTTCCACCGCTGCGACCATTCCCACTGTTTCAATCAATCCGAGCGCGTATTTTTCTGCCAAGTTATCACCTCCTGGCTGTTGATTTGTGTAACGGCGCTGTGGGATCATCTGACAAGCTTCAAGCTATGCTTATGAAGGGAAGTCCTTTGACAAGGCGCGCCGCGTTCACCCCCAGCGCCCTCAGGTCAAGGTCTGCCGAATCCCCGCTGCCGGTAAACAGCGGCGTTTCGTTATCCAGCTTTGAGTGCTGCACCGCGACGGTCCGGTCGGCTCCGATCCCGACCCCCACGTCCAGCCGCGAGGCAAGGGCCGCCTTCAGGGCCAGCCTGGCTGTCGAGCGCTCGGGATCAATCCTGATTTCAAAGGGAATGCCCTCCTCTTCAATGCCCCGGCATACTTTCTCCTCGGGCCCCGCTCCGACAAGTTCGCCAGATTTCAGTATGATGATGGATGGAATTCCTTCACCCACGGCCTTTGACCTCCTCTTCATATGCGAGCACCAATCCGGTCGCCACCGCGTTTCTCGGGCCTTCGGATCCCCTGATGTTCGCTCTTCCGGCCACGATGCCGTATTCGGCCAGCGCGTCGGTGATCATCTGGGGCACCTCGAAATCCAGGGCCGACCCGCCTACCATGACGACGTACTCGATATCCCTGATCTCATTGGTAGGGCTTACCGTCTTCAACGCCCGCAGCGCGTTTGTTACGAACACCTTCTGCTTCGCTTCCCTTCTTGCGCTTCTTATCTTCTCGATGCTGAGATTTCCCGGTATCGGGATCATCTCTCCCTCTTTCAATATGACTGTTCTGGCGAACACCTTCGGGTCCAGGGGCTTTTCGAAAAACTGGACGCTTCCGTCCTCATGCCTGATATGGAACATGCTTTCCACCCTGGCCAGGGAATATTTTTTGATATCCTCTGCCAGCTCCAGGTCATTAAGCCCCAATTCCGTATTGATCAGCATGGTCACCATGTTGCCGGCTCCGGCGAGGTGTATGGACTGAATGACGCCGTCCTTCGTGATAAACGAAGCGTCCGTTGAACCCGCGCCCATATCCAGAATGGCCAGCGGCCTGCGGGTCCCGGGCGTGGTCAGCGCGCCCCGGATGGCCATATCCGCCTCCACTCCGCCCACTTCCACCTTTACGCCGAATTTCTGCTGAAGCTGCTCGGCAAGCTTTTGCATCTGCAGCTTATCCGCCTTCACCATGGCAGCAATGCCCACCGCGTTTTCCATGGCAAATTCGCCCGCCAGAGCGCCGGTAACCTTTTTGGGAGCAAAGGTGTCCACCGCCAGAATGTCCCGGATTTTGATTTCGCCGGGATGCTTGCCCGTCAGCCCCGACATTACCTGGCGAACCCTCTCGAACATTCCTCCCGCGTTGGTTCCCGGCTCGCCGCTGATATCGGCGATGGGCTGGCAGGATTCCAGCGCCTGCATGATCGCGTTCGACCCTTCGTCCACGTTGACCTTCTTTGTCCTTTTCTCGCCGGTCAGCGTGATTTCACCGGCGGGAATGACCCTTTCCCTCACGTCTCCGGCCGGCGTTCTGATGACAACGGCGGATCGGTTTCCGATCAGGGATCTGGCAATGGGGACGATGAGCTTTGTTTCTTCGGAATCCAGGTCAAACAAGGTGGCGATTCCGTAGGGATTGGACAGCTGCTCGATGACCGCGCCCGGCGCCGCGACCTCGATGGCGGCCTTCATTCCGATCGGCACTTTATCGATATGGGTGACCTCGTCGACAATGGGGATGATCTTTTCAAGCCGGTTGGCGAGCAGCACCCCGTCGTCCTTCTGCATGACAGCGCCGGTTATCTCATAGCCTTCCTTCACGGCTCCGTTGATCATAGCCGCCGCGTCGGAAAAATCCACCGTCGCCGGAACGACGAGTATGTACGGTTCGCCCTTTTTCAGCTTTTTGAGATCCCGGATGTCGGCCGTGCAGCCGCACCCCAGTCCCAGGCCTCCCGGCGTCATGGGATTGTGACCGATCATTGTGGATTCGGTGATGATGGTTTCCGTAATCGTATCCATGGCCACGTCGCCGATGACCGGCGCCGCCTCGTTGATCCGGATCAGATCCAGCCTCTCAAAAGGCAGGCCGCATTTATCGAGAGCCTGTTTGATGGATGCGAACACCCCGTTTATATTCTGCCCGGTCCCTTTCAAGCCGGTGGTCTTTGTGATTCCGCTCGCAAGAAACTTCAAACCGTCGTCGTCCAGCGCCGCAATGGCCGTTTCCGTCGTCGCGTTTCCGATGTCAATACCAGCCACAAGCTTCATTGCCTTTCCTCCCTGCGAAAAAACACCCTTCGAATTTGAACCCGATCCGCTTGGCTTTCGGATCGTCTGCTTCGTAAAGATCCGTCTATCTTCCTGTCAATTCCGTCTATCTTCGTATAACCGCCTATTCCGCCCTAAGACGGTTTCTCTGCTCGTAAACCTCCGCGGCTTCTCTTATGAACGCGCCGTTGATCTTCGCGCCGTATTTGGTTTCCAGTTCGTCCGCTATGTCGAGCAGCTCTTTTTTTGTCGACCGGTAGGGCCTCAGCGCGTTGTAGATCTCCAGGATCCGCTCGTCGGGCACCGCCGTCAGTTCCGCAGCCCTTCTCAGATTTCTCGCGAAGGCGGCTCTGCCCGCCGATTCGGCGATCTGGGCCTGCATTTCCAATGTTTCCGGAGAGATTTTAATATCCTGAGGCTGTATTTTGCCCGCCATAACCGCCTCAAGGGTGATCTCGTTCATGCCCTTGCCTGTATTGGTTTTTACCAGCTCGGGCTTTTTCAAGGCGAGCGGATAATCAGCCTTCGTGAGCTTCGCTCCGGGCTTGCGCTGCGCGGGGCCGTAGCTCTGACCAGCGGGTCCGCTCCCTTCGTTCATGGACGCAAGGACTTCCTTGACGATTTTTTCTATCAACGCTTGTTCGTTCAAATGACTCCCCTCCTTAACTGACGACAATTTCTAATTCCTGGGCTTTTTTATTCGGGTCGACATGTTCCGTTTCCTTAATGTGCAGCAGCGCTGCGATGGCCTGATATTTCGGTCTGGCCATCTGGTCGTTTCTGGTGGGCACAGGAGCGGGGGATTCCCCTTTTGCGTATTTCGCCGCGTTTTTCCCGATCTGGCGATAAATATCCAAATCCAAAACCGGCGCCTGCGGGAACAGTTCCAGGTTGCTCAGCGGGAGCAGATCCTTCTGATGGATCACGGCGGTGCCTTTTGACTGGATCCCGATGCCGATTCCGGATCCGCTCAGTTTGGCCGCTTCATGAGCAATAAAGGAAACGTCCGAGGTCCGGTAGATCCTGACCAGTCTTGCCTTGACTCCCTCTTCTTCGATGCCGGCGATGATTTCCTTCAGCACGCGGTCATGGGGCAGCCCGATGATGGTTTTCTTCTGATGGATCATGAAAGCAGGGGCCACGGCTACGACAACCTCGTCCTTTCTCGTGCCGGGCTTGGCGGCTCCCGTTTCCTTCAGCTGAAACGCGGTGCCGATATCGGCCTTTTTCCGGCTCTCCAGCTCCTGCAACGCGTCTTCGTTGTCGCCTACCACTTCTCTGATCACTTCTTCTACGATTTTACGGATTGCGCTTTCCGATAAACTCATTGCGATCACCCTCCTCTCTACTCAAAATCCGATGCGTCTTTTGCATTGGGAATATTCTTGATTTCCTCCCAGCGTTCCTTGCTGAGCCTGTATCCGGTTCCCGGACCTCTGTAATCGTTCTCGTCGTTCACCGCGCTGATGACGTTGAAATCCTTGTCGATGATGGCCGACGTATGCAGATAGTCCCCGGATACTCTTTGCTTCAGCATATTCAGAACGTTCTGGGCGACGTCCTCGAATCCGTTCTTGTAGAGCGCCTTCACGACGTCCAGGCCGGTGATTCCTCTGGCCATCATGCCTTCTATGGCCTTCAGATCCTCCACCACGTTCCTGGGCGGCATGTCGTCACTGCCGTGAGCGTAAGTTGCGGCAATGACCTCCTCGTCGGTGATCTCCGGGAATCCCAATTCTTTAAAGACAGCCTGCAGCGCCTTTGCCGCCTTGTTCCTGACCTTGACCACTTCCTCTTCCGTGACGGGACGAAGGCCGCCGTCGATCATCAGGTCTCTTTGCAGGATGTTGTAATCGTCAAAGTCGTCGGCATCAAAGTTGGAGCCGGCGAACATGTTGTCGTAGTTCGGAACGGAGCTGTATCCGGAGAAGATGAAGTCTGTACCGGGCAGGATCTGCATCAATGCCCTGGCCGTTCTTCTGATGTCGGAATGGGAGAAGGTCTGGTCGTTGCCCGAGGCGACCTCCATGTCCAACATCGTGGTGATGAGGTTTTCCGCCAAAACGGCCCTGATTCCCGAAGGCACGGCACCGGGAACGCCGATGCAGCTGATGGAGCCGTTCTGCAGCCCCTGAACGCCGGCGCCTTTGGTGACGAAGATGCACCTTGCTTCAAGATACAGCATGGATTTGCTTTCCGCATACCCCATCAACACCTCGGATCCCGTTCCGGAGGTGAATCTCATCTTGAGTCCCCTGGACGCGTAGGCGGATGCCAGAAACGCCTTGGACCAGGGCGTGTCGTCTCCGTCCGTGAACACCTGCTCCGTGCCGTAGACCGATACGGTTTCCGCATAGGCCGTAAGTCCCCGCATGCCGAGGGTCAGCTCTGTGGCTTCCTCCACGGCGCATTGGGTCAGCACGCCTCCGCGGCCCGTCTGGGAACCTACCAGAATGGACAGAGCGTTAAACGGAGCGTACCTGGCGATTCCCACCGTGGTCTCCTGCTCGCTGAACCCCCTGATGGCGGCTTCCGCCGCGTCGGCGGCAATGAGCACGCAGTTGTCCCTTAAATTCGTGACGTGGCATTGATTGGAGGGTGTCTTTCTGGCTCTCATCTTCTGAAGGGCCATCATCATCTCAACCACGTTCATATGTCCGACGACCTCCACGGCTTTCGCCGGGGTCATCGCGGTTGTGTATTTCAAGACTTCTTCCCTGCTGACGTTGATATCGCAGATCATCTGGGCCAGCTTCACCGAATCCATGGCTACGACTTCTTCGGCCATGTCGAGATTGATGGCATAGTCCGCGATAAACCTGTCGATGAAGTCAAAATCCTTCCTTTGCTTGCCGTCAAGCTCCACCACTTTGCCGCCTTCGATCCGGATGCTGGGTTTGGGGTCATATGGGCTGTTCATTGCGATCAAACCGACTTCCGGCCATTCCTTCACGAATCCATCCTGATTGACGGGACGACCGGCAAGAACTTCAAATCTTTTCGACCTTGTTCTCATCTTTTTCCCTCCTGCTTCTGAAAGTTGAGATCAGCTTGTTATCCGCCTATATGTAAGGCTTTGTCAGGGACGGCGCGGGTGCGTTGCCCAGCGTTTCAAGGAGGGTAACTCCGACTTCCCTTGCCGCGACGATGGCCTGTCTGACTGCGCCGGAATCGCCGCTGATGAAAAGGATTACTTCGTTGGTCAGGCTCGTTCCTCCGGCCGGAGAAGCGTACCCGATCACATCGACATTGGCTGCTTTGACCGCGGTATCGGCCATGATGACGCCAATTGCCGCAGGGGCGCCCACCATGAGACCGAAGGCCTTTCCGAGGGGAGCGTTGAAGGCCTTGTTGCAGACATAGCTTGCCCTCGCGGTGTACTGCAGTTCGATATGGCCCGCATCGTTTGCGTAGACGTCGCCGAAGGTTGTGGGAAGGGTCTCCAGGGTTACCTCCACTGCCCTTCTCGCGTCGGATACGTCTTCCGCTCCGAAGATGATGAGGTTTCCGTGTCCGGCTCCGCCCTTGCAATCCCTGGGCAGTTCAATGGCCACGATTTCCGTATTGGTCGCTTTTACCGCCTCGTCGGCAGCCATGAGCTGGGGACCTGCTCCGGTTCTGCCTCCCACGATCCCGATGGAACGGTATTTCTTATCGATCTTCATCATTTCGTGAAGAGACGGATCGACATTGGCAATTACAAGACCGATGGTGTCCCCCATCGCAGTTCCGACAAATTCAGTCATTCCGCAGCCGGCAAGCTTTTTCGGCGCTTCTTTCTTTTCCGCCTCGCTCCCGACTTTCTTCATGACTTCTCCCACGATCTTATCCAATAATACTTCGTTCATCACAGTACCTCCCTATCCCTTTTTAACAAGAATTCCTTCCACATCCTTATGCGGTCTCGGAATCACATGAACTGAGATTACTTCGCCGACCTGCCTTGCCGCCGCAGCCCCCGCGTCGGTCGCCGCCTTGACTGCCCCGACGTCGCCTCTGACCATGACGGTGACAAGACCGGATCCGATTTTTTCATATCCCGCAAGGCTGACGTTCGCGGCCTTGACCATCGCGTCCGCCGCTTCGATTGCGGCTACCAGGCCTTTTGTTTCGACCATTCCCAATGCGTCGTTTGTCATACGAACCCTTCTTTCTGTATATTTTTTTTGGTTTTTTTTCATTCTACCTTTTCCAACACTCTTTAGCCTTGCATAGAATTGCCCGATGCGGATATTAAATTGACATGCCTTCGGAACAAAAAAAGGCCGTCAAAAAAGTATGACACTTTTTTGTTTCCGGCCTTTCATAATTGTTCCCTGTCCGGCGGCTTCCTCTTACGAAGTTAAAAAAGATGAGGAGCAGGGGAACCAGCAATGATAGAGGCCGCGGTCCTCACTTATACCGCGGCCTCAAGGCATTAGCCCGTCTCTATTGGTGAATGTGGTATTTGCGCGGGGTTCAGCCGGTCTCCGGAGCCTGCAAGCAGGCCTTCTTCGACCTTTCAGACGTTATTATTTATACGTATTTTCTCCCGATGGCGTCCGCGGTCAGGATCGCCGCATATACGCTGTCTGCGGTTACTTCAAACGGCATGTTGTAGATGGTCTCGCCGGGAGCGGTGGCCGCCTTGGCTACTGCGTAAATATCGTCCTTCTTGATCTCCTTGATCCCCATTTCGGCCAGGGTGACGGGAAGTCCGACGGAAACGCAGAATTCGATGACCTCTTCGATTTCCCCCATGGGAGCGTTTTCCAGAACCAGCTGGGTCAGTGTTCCGAAGGCTACCTTTTCTCCATGGTATAAGTGATGGCACTCATGGAGTACGGTGAATCCGTTGTGAATCGCGTGGGCCGCAGCCAGTCCGCCGCTTTCAAATCCGATGCCGCTGAGATAGGTATTGGCCTCGATAACGGCTTCCACCGCAGGGGTGACGACATTGTTCTCAACCGCAAGCTTCGCCTTGTACCCGTCTTCGAGGAGGGTTTCATAGCAGAGCTTTGCCAGGGCAAAGGCTGATTTTGCGGGGAGCAGTCCGGCCATATTCTTGGCTTTGGAGATATCGCAGGCTCTGGCTTCGAAATAAGTCGCCAGCGCGTCGCCCATGCCGGCTACCAGGAACCTTGCGGGCGCGTTTGCGATGAGGTCGACATCCATGATTACGACTTCAGGGTTTTTGGGAAGGACAAGGTATTCTTCAAATACGCCGTCTTCGGTATATATTACAGAAAGCGCGCTGCAAGGAGCGTCGGTGGAAGCGATGGACGGCACTATGACTACCGGGATTTTCTGATAATATGCGGTGGCTTTCGCCGTATCGAGCAGCTTTCCTCCGCCGATGCCGATTACGCAGTCAATCCCGTTGGCTTTGCATACGTCTATTAAGCGATTGATTTCTTTCTTGCAGCATTCCTTGTTGAATACTTCAAACACCAATTTTTTGTCCGTTCCGCTGAAGCTTTTTTCAACAGTTTCCCTCGTCCGTTTCATTCCGCCCTCGGAAGCCAGGACTAAAAAGGTGGAACCCAAACCGGACGCAAAATCCTTGAGTTTTTCAATTGCTCCGCTGGCCTGAATATACTTGCTCGGAGACATTATAATTCTGTTGCTCATATCAATTCCTCCCCTACTCAATAGATTAAAAAATAAGCTTGTTATGGATATCTTAGCATTTTAAATTGGTTTTGTTTTATACTATTTTGCCTGAATGCTATACATATTTGTTTTTTGGACAAAAAGTATTCCCGCTTCGATAATGGGTTCCGGGCTTTCCGGCATAAAAAAAGGCGATCCGCATATCTTCGAATCGCACGCTCTCAGATCACAGGTTCAAACATACCATTTTACGTCGCTGATCCTGGACGCGCCGGAGGACTTGCGCCGCTTCGCTTCCCTGTACTTGGAAGGTGTCATGCCGGCCGTTTTTCTGAATACCCTGGCAAAATAGTTTGGCTCGTTGAAGGAAAGCTCGATGGCGATATTGATTACCGGCATATCGGTGTATTCGAGCAGTTCCTTTGCCTTTTCGATTTTCAGGTTTGTCAGGTATTCGATAAAGTTGACTCCCGTGTGTTTCTTGAAGATCTTGCTCAGATAAAACGGGCTGATGTTGACGTACTCCGCCACCTCTTCCAGTGTCACTTTTTTGTAATAATTCTTTTCCAGATAATTGAGCACCGCATTGATCTCGTTATCCTGGGTGCCTTTCTGGTCGAGCAGGATGACGTGGAACACATAATCCAGTACCTTAAAGATCCATGTCCTTAAAAGGTATTCGTCATTGATGAGCTTGACCTCGTTCATCAATTCCTTTTCTTTGGAGGGGTTTCGCTTATTGTTCAGGTCCATCTGGTCCATGGTCCCGAGGATTTCCACGGCGATTTTATGATACGCGGCCTTGAGATCCACAAGGCAATGGCCGTGATCGGATGCGCCGGCCTGATGCTTCAGCAGGTTGTTCAGCTCCTCCTTGGCGCCTTTATAACTCTTTGTAATGATTCTCTCTATCAGAAGCTTGCGGTAATCCGGTACCGCCTGTTTCTTCGCGGAGGATATTTTAAAGCGGTTGATGGTATTGATCAGTTCCGATTCACGGACCGGCTTCTGAAGCCACGCCTCCCCGCCGGAAAAAACATATTCATGGATCTTTTCGGCCTCCAGATATGCGGTCAGAAAGATGACGACGCAGTCTTTCTTGATCCGTTTGATTTGTTTTGCGGCCTCAAACCCGTCAAGTCCGGGCATCTTAATGTCCATGATCACGATATCCGGATCAAGCTCTTTAAATTTCTCCACCGCCGCCGTCCCGCTGTCCGCCTCCCCTATGACCGTAATGGCATCCATTTTTGAGAGAAACTTATTCAAGACGATTCTTTCGATCGCCTCGTCGTCGACCAGCAAAATCTTGCACATCTTATCACCCCTTCCCCCATAATCAGCCGTTTCAGCTGGATTTCGGTATCCTTACCGTAACGGTGGTTCCTTGATCCCGTTTGCTCTTGATATCCAGCTTATAGCTTTCTCCGAAAGAGAGGATCAGCCGCTTATTCGTGTTGGCTATTCCGATTCCCGTGGAATCGCTGTTCATATATTGCGCGTTCTGCGTATTCAGCAATTGCTCGACCTTCTTCGGCGGAATGCCGACGCCGTCGTCTATAATCTCGAAGATCAGATCGTCTCCGTCCTGGTAGCCGTTTACGATAATGGTTCCATGGCCATCCTTCGGCTCGATTCCGTGAATCATTGCATTTTCCACAAGGGGCTGGAGGATCATCGTAGGAATAACTTCATTATAGATGCTGCCCTCGATATTGGTAATAAACTTCAGCCTGTCCCCGAATCGGATGGACTGAATGCTGAGGTATCTTTCGATCTGGGCGATTTCTTCCGAAACCGGCAGCATTTTATCGGTGTTCTTAAGGACGTATCGGAGCATTTCCGCGAACAGATAGCTCAGCTCCTGGGTTTTTTCCGCTTCTTCTATGATGGCGAGCCGTACGATGGTATTTAAGACGTTAAACATGAAGTGGGGGTTGATCTGGGATTGGAGTACCTTTATTTCCGAGTCTTTCAGCGCCTTCTCGAGTTCCGTTCGCGCTTTGATTTCTTCCATGAGCTTGATGTTTTTATTGTTCAGCTCTTCCTGTATGATGTTCAGCATCGCTTTTTCAACGATGTAGTTGGATACCGTGAACATGAGGTTCGCGGCCGCCTCAATCCGGCTGTAAGGCATGACCAATATTTTATCGTATTCCGCTTTGGCAGCCTCGTCTTCGATGGTGGCAAGGCTCGTTATGTAACCGATCTTGTCTTCCTCGTCAGGCGGAAGCTTGACCTGCCCGGCAAGAACGGAACCAAGGTATTGCCCGTTGACAATGATGGGAATCGCAAAATCAATCAGTCCGCAATGGCACTTATAGATATAGGGTTTTCCGATTCTTGCGGCTTCAATACCTCCGTGGGCGTCAGACCTGATACATCCGTGGGAAGTGCTAGGACCGTTTCGAATTAACTGGCAAAATCTTGTGAAATTGCTGTACTTGGTGATGGGTTTGCCCGCATAATCGATGGTTATGGAAGCCAATCCCGTAGCATCCGAAAATCTGTCCTGAATCTCCTGCAAAATACCAATGTCCACGATTTCCTTCAAATGATATAATGGCATAGCTACCCTCCTGACACCATCGGTGAGTACAAGCCTGTGACTCAGTTGCCAAAAATTAGATGCCCTGATGTTGACATAATTATATCGTTGGACGATATTTTTTTCAACTTAATAGGCTCGCCCACAACCAATATTTTTAAACGTTTTTCGCCTGTCGCGAAGAACACCAACATGTTGTGAACGCCATGCTTCCACTCCACAATATATCAATATGCCCGGGCGAAGTAAAAAATGTTGCATCCAAAAATAAAATAATATCACCGGCCGCCCGGTGCTATAAGGCGCCTTGATTCCGCAATTTCAGGCATTTTTCTTCCCGCTTCGCCGAATTGCATAAGGCAAAAAATTATCCGGCGGGCAAAAAAATAAATACCGGATACAAAACCGCCGGATGATGGTATATTTGAAATATAATGTAATCGGGAATTATAATTTGGTTTGTGATTCGGCCGGAGCGGCCGGGTAAAGGAGGAAATTTCATGAAATTTTATATTGCTGACGCTTTCACCGACACCCTGTTCGGCGGAAACCCGGCGGGCGTGGTTATTCTGGAAGAGGGAACCGATTTCCCGGATGAGGAAGTGATGCGCAAGACCGCGGCGGAGCTGCGGTACTCGGAGACCGCGTTTATTAAACAGACGGGAGAAAAGGAATTCCAGTTCCGCTATTTTACCCCTGTGGAAGAGGTGGACCTTTGCGGCCATGCCACCATAGGCTCCTTCTTTGCGCTGGCGGATGCGGGGCTTGCCCGTTTCGGTTCCTCCTGCCTTTGCATTGCGCGGGCGGGACGTTTGAATATCGAGCTTTCCGGGAATTCCGTCCTGATGGATATGGGAACTCCCCAGTCCATGGGTGAAATCGGGGATAAAGCAGCCTTGCACGAACTGTATTCGATCATGGGGATCCGTGAGGAGGGGCAGGGAGAAATCCTTGCAGGAGAAAAAGCGGGAACGGTGCTGATGCCGGAGCTGGTCTCCACAGGCCTCCCCGATATCATCATGCCGGTCCGCGATGAAAAGGAGCTGGCCGCCATCGCTCCGGATTTTGCCGCGCTTTCGAGGTTGTCGGAAAAATATAAAGCGGTAGGAGTCCACGCGTTTACCGTCAATGCGGCGGACGGCGCGGTCCACTGCAGGAACTTCGCGCCGCTTTACGGCATCGACGAGGAAGCCGCCACCGGCACCGCAAACGGAGCCCTGACCTATTATCTGTATCGTCACGGCCTTTTGCAGCCCGGCGAGGAAAGCCTGTTCATTCAGGGCGAGGCTATGGGGCGGCCCTCGAAAATCACGGGCAGGCTCACCGTTGACGGCGACGGCGTAAGAATCCAGGTTGGCGGAAGAGCGGTGCTCCTCGCCCGCGGAGAAATAGCTATCTAAAAGCCGCGTCCGCCGGGCGCCGTTAAATATCCTCAAGCGGCATGCCGCATTTGGGGCAATAATTCACTTCCAGCTTCGCGTTCCTCAGCGAGACCTTTTGTTTCGGACGGTAAGCGCAAAGAATCGAGCTTACCGATTTTTCATCAAAGCCAACGAACACCTGGTCCGGATGCGTAAACTGATCCCCGATGCAGCTGCAGCTAAATTTTTTCATCTCCTATCCCCCTTTCCGATACTTTTCTTGTTTGCTTCTTCTAAACGGATTCTTATCGGCTTCTGCACGTCTGGTTGCCGCAATCTCCGTAATGCAAGCCGTTCAGGGTTATTATGCAGTATTTTTTCAGAAATATTCAAACAGAACCCAGGGGATGTTCACTAAAGACCGGCGGTTTCCGGAAGAACCCCTGCGGCTGCCATGCCGTTTTCTTTGTTCTTATTGGAGAATATTGCTTTTTCTGAGGAAATCGGGGATAATTTGTAATGAAGTTGATTGTTCAGAAAGGGATAGACAAATGAGGATATTTATCAGCGCCGATATGGAAGGGATCTCAACGGTGGCGACCCGTGACGATTCTACCCGCGGTACGGCAGATTACCCGTTTCACGCCAGGCAGATGACGGAGGAAGTCGCGGCCGCCTGCGAGGGAGCCATCCGGGCCGGCGCGACGGAAATCCTGATTAAGGACGCCCATGACGAAGGGCTCAACATCGACGTGAACCGGCTTCCTTCGTGCGCGAAACTGATAAAAGGCTGGTCCGGCCACCCCTACGGTATGGTGGAAGGGATCGATTCGAGCTTTGACGCCTGCATGTTTGTCGGATACCATGCCGCGGCCGGAAGCGAAGGAAACCCTCTTTCCCATACCATCAGCCATAAAAACTTCTCTGTCAAGATGAATGGAAGGTCCGTCAGCGAGTTCATGATCTACAGCTACGTTGCCGCGCTGGAAGGGGTGCCCGTCGTCTTTCTGTCGGGGGACAAACAGATCTGTCAAGAATCGGAGGAGCTTCATCCGGCGATTGTTACGGCCGCAGTAAAGGAAGGGCGGGGCGCGTCCGTCCTATCGCTTCAGCCACGACAAGCCTGCGACCTGATCCGGGAAAAGGCGGAGCTCTCTCTGAAACGGAACCTAAGCGAGGCAAGGATTGTGCTCCCCGAAGAATTCAATGTCGAAATCTGTTATCACGATCACACGGAAGCGGAGAGAATGTCCTATTTCCCCGGCGTCATTAAAACAGCCCCCCGGACCATCACCTTTAAAACAAAGGATTATTTTGAAGTAAAACGCCTTTTTACCTTTGTGCTGTAGGATGTCTTCAAGACAAAGAGGCCGAAAGCCGGTCGGCGATCCGGACATAAAAGTCGTGTCGGGCTATAAAAGCGAGACAGTTTTGCATATATCAAAACAAGAAAAAAGCAAGAAAGCGACATGTTTGTCGCATCTTGTTTTTTTGTTGTCTAATATCCCCTAAATTTGAACGATTCTAAGAAGTCCGCACGATCAGACTGCCGCGTCGTTTTTTATTTTAACTTAATTAAAATAATGATAATCTTAACCTATGATATAAAATCTTTATGATATCCTACTAATATTCTCTTAGTAAAAATTGGTGCCTCGGAAACGGGCCGAAGTCCCCGCTTATTTACCCTCTCCTTATCAGGAAGAAGGCTCCAAGACCGATGAGGATGGCTGCCGCTATGAGATCCCTGTCTATCCACGGTATAAAGTCTTTTATGAGAATAAATCCGCCGAGTATGATCAAAATAGCGCCCAGCGCAAGGGAAGTGCTTCTGCTGCCGCTCTTTCTCTCAGAGCTGTATCCGGCGTCCCCGGTTCCTGTATAGGTACTCTCGGCTCTCATTTCCGCCGGATTTGCCGGTACAATGATGGCGGCAATGATATAAGCGATAATTCCCGCTCCTCCCATCAGGGTGAATACGACCCATAAAAGGCGAATGATGACCGTATCCACGTCAAAATATTCGCCGATACCGCCGCAAACGCCCGCAAGGATCTTATCATTTGCCGACCTGTACAGTTTTTTGTTCATTCTTCTCTTTCAACTCCTTTATTTGCTGAGTCTCATCGCATTCATCCATAATCGCAATTGTTATTAAGCGATGCGTGTCTAGAAGCGTCTTTCCAATAATAAGGCCGAATGGCCTGGGTTTCCGGCAATTCGGCAATCGGCGCTATCTACTATATTAATATGCGAAACCGGTTTCGGCAATAAATATTTTTTATGTTTCACAGAACTTGATCAGGACCGATTCCGGTGCACCTTGACAATCTGTTCCGGAGGCAGCGGGTCGCTGAAATAGTTGCCCTGCGCGAAATCGCAGCCTGCAGCCTTTAAACGCTCCGCCTGCCTGCGATTCTCTATCCCGTCTGCGATCACTTTCATGCCAAGGCTGTGTATCAATGAAATCAGGCTTTCCATAACATGATTGCTTTCCATTTCAAGATACTTCACATTGAGCGAACGATCCAGCTTGATCTTGTCCACATGCTGCAGGGGCATTGAATTCAGCGAGGAAAATCCCGCCCCGAAGTCATCGATGCAAACGGAGACGCCCATTTCATTCAGCCGCTTCAAAAATGCATTGCCGGCCTGTGCGTTTTTCAGGAAAATGTTGCAGGTAATTTCAATATTGATCAGTTGGGGAGAAATCCTGTGTTTTTTCAGCAGATTGTTGAGAAAACGCAGGTACCCGCCGTCATGAATCTGCTTAATCGAAAGATTGATGGAAACCGGCTTGAGTTCAAGGCCGGCCTCTCTCCAGCTTGAAAGCTGCCGCACCGTCTTTTCCGTTATGATTCTGCCGATTTTTACGATGGAGCCGTTGATTTCGGCCACCGGTATAAACTCCGCCGGGGAAATATCCTCCCCCCTGATTCCGGCCAAGGCCTCGTAGCCGCAGATTTCGCCGGTCTTTAAATCGATCTGCGGCTGATACGACACCGTAAAGCCGTCGTTCTCAATTGCTTCCTTGAGCAGGGATTCTATCCGGGATTTTCGGATCCGGTCCTGCATCATGCTGCTGCTGAAGTATCGATAGTTTTTCCCCCCGGAATCCTTTACGGAGTACATTGCGAGATCGGCATTCATGATGAGCTGGCCGATATCGGTCCCATCCTCCGGAAACAGAGTGATCCCAATACTGAACCCGATCTTTATTTCATTGCCGTCAACGGGGACCGTGCTTTCCAGGACCTTCTGGACTTTGCAGATCAGACCGTTCAATTCGTGGGGATCACCGCTTCTCTCCACCAGCAGCATAAATTCGTCCCCTCCGAATCTGGAAACCAAAACGCGGTCGCTTGCAACCCCGGAAAGCCTCTCGGCAAAAGCCTCGATAACCCTGTCGCCGAACGTATGTCCCATCGTGTCGTTGATTTCTTTAAAACCGTCCAGATCCAGCAGGATTACGGCGCCTTTTTTCCCTTCGTTCAATTTAGCCGTAAGCTGGTCGATAAACCTCCTGCGGTTCGGCAGCTTTGTCAGAGAATCCTGAAAAGCAATACAATCAATCGGATCGGTTGCGTGTTCCTCTTTTTCAGATCGCATTGAGAAGATGAAAGCAGGCAAAAAAACCAGAATTAAGGTCAATCCATAAAAGATAAGCAGAAAGCTGTTAAGGCTGCCCTTATCCAGCCAATCTCCTTGATAGAAATTTAAATATGCCGCGCCGGCCAGATAAACAGCCGTATACCCTGCCGATACGGCGACCATTAGGCTTTTTCCCATCCTTTTTTTTGTCGTACCGTATTTCTTCAAATTGTCCTCCCGGGCAAGCTCGCCTGATTAAGTATCGAATAGTAAGATTATATCATTTTAATACCACTTAAATCCCGCTTTTCTAACATATGAAAGCTAAAGATTTTTGGGAATTAAACGATAGATAATTCAATAAGCTATGTACCTCCGGGTATTTGTAACAAAGCAGATGTGTAGAACTTGTGAAAATATCGGAAGGAGAAATAGCTATGAATGCGGTAATTTCAAACGTTATCAAATCCCAGGCCTCCAACCCCGCGGCGGCTGTCAAGCATGAGCAGGAAACGCTCAGGTCCGCCGAACGGGTGACCGGCGGGCAGAACACCGCAGCGGAAACAAGCGTATCCTCCAAGTACGACACTCTTGATTTGAGCCGCGAATACCTGAAATATAAAACGCAGGGCGAAAACAAAGCGTTGCATGATCAAACGAGCCAGCTGAATACAACCCTGCTTCAATATGCCGTGGCAGAAAAGCAAAAAAAGCCCGTTTATAACTATCAGCTTTTTTCGTACACCGAATCCGAACTGCTTGAAAAACTGCGCAAAGGCGAAATTACGCAGGATGAATATAACGACGAAATGAGCAGCCGGGATCCGGACTTCAAAGAAGCGGAAAATTCGCTTTAGACCGGCGCTCCATCACCCCCTAATCCTTCGGCCCTATACCGGGCCGGCTTAGTTTTAATATCGTTTTTAATACGGTTGCCGTCCGTAGTGTATTATTACTATTATTATTGCTTATTATCTCTTTCGCATGATAAAACTCACATGTCTCCCGCGGTTTTTATCCCGACGCCAGGAAAAGCACTCGGAGCCTGAGCAGGTGCAGGTCCGGTCCACCGAGATGTTTTCCGGCAATATTCCATGCAGTTCGCATTGCTTCCTTACAACCAGCTGATTATCAATATGATACTTATGTGTGAGTTTATTGTAACATATGAACTCGTCAGCATATCCCAATGCCGCGAACCGGTCGCGAACGTCTTCATCAACTTCAAATTTTTCCTGACTGATGGCGGGCCCTATAAAGACACGCATGTCGCTTATGCTTATGCCTTCTTTATTTTTCAAATGCTCCAGCACTTTGGGAACAATCTCCCTCACCGTTCCGCCCCAGCCGGAATGAATTACGCCGATCAGGCCCGTCCGCTCGCTGTAAAAGATAAGCGGAACGCAATCCGCGGTAAAACAACAAAGAAGCAGACCGGGCTCAAAGGTATACAGAGCATCGGTATCCGGAATCGCATTCTCCATTGCGACGGATCCCCTGCCTCGGTCTGCGGCGGTTGCTTTATGATAGTTGGCGCTGTGGGTCTGGTATGCGCAAACAAAGTCCTCTATGCCGCGGCCCAAGAAGGACGCCAGCTTCCTGCGATTCTCCAAAGCGGCTTTCGCATCGGCGCCGGTGTGCAGGGCCATGTTTCCGTTTTCCGCCTCTGCCTCGTCCCTCATTGTTATTCCTGCGACATATTTGTCGTTTTTTAGCCAAAACTTTATTTTCATGCGGTTTCCATTCTTTTTATTCTCGTATTTCTTATCTTCCGGTACGGTTCCCGTATCTCCTATGGGGTGAGCTTATACCTTCTTATACGCGAATCTCGTATTTCCTGATTTTATTGTACAGGGTGTTCCTTCTTATCCCCAGCGCAAGCGCGGACTGGGTTATATTCCCGTTATATTTCTTCAGCACCGTGATTAAATGCTCTCTTTCAACGTGATTGATCGCCAGGCTGTTTAGGCCGGAATCCTTTGAAGGGCTATCCTGCCCGAAGCAATCCGAAGGCAGCGTTTCGGTATTGATGATGAGTTCAATCAGATTCTCAAGCTCTCTGATGTTTCCGGGCCAGTTGTAATCCAGCATTTTCTGCAGGTATTCGTCAGGAAGCTCAATCTCCTTCTTGTTCAGCCGCTTTGAGATATTCTTCATGAAATATTCGATCAGCAGTATGACGTCGCCTTTTCTCTCCCTGAGCGTCGGAAGACAAAGCGGAAGCACGTTGAGCCTGTAATAGAGGTCTTTCCGAAATCTCCCCATCTCCACTTCCTGTTTCAGATCCCGGTTTGACACCGCGATGACCCTGACATCCACCGGAATGGGTTTCTGGCTCCCGATCCTCATGATGACGCCTTCCTGCAGTACGCGCAACAGCTTGGTCTGCATATCGACCGGCATCTCCCCGATCTCATCGAGCATGATGGTGCCGCCGTGGGCCAGTTCAAATTTGCCCGGATTTCCTCCCTTTTTGGCGCCGGTATAAGCGCCCTCTTCATACCCGAACAGCTCCGACTCGATCAGCTGATTCGGTATTGCGCCGCAGTTCAGCGCGACGAACGGCCCGTTCCTCCTGCGACTGAAATTATGAATGGATTGGGCGAATACCTCCTTGCCCGTGCCGCTTTCGCCGGTGATGAGTATGGTGGATTTGCTGTCGGCGATTTTTTTTGCGTACTGAATCGTTCTCAGGAAGTTTTCATCCTGCCCGATGATCTTGTCAAAGGTGTAATACGCTTGGTATTCGTTCTTCTTCTGTTTGCCTTTCTCTTCCTCAAATATGTAGACAAATTCCATGCTGTCATGCTGGGGATCGTAAATCGGACTTGCCGTCATGCTGTAGGGGAACCTGCTTTTGAACGAGAGAATTTTAACGTCTCTTGAGAAGGTTTCGTTGGAACGGATTTCCTCTCTTACCTCATCCCATTCATCAATGAGCTCCTTCATGGATGCGGCCTTCATCCGGCGATCCGTACCGCCGAAGATCTCAAGGGCCTTCTTATTGTAAAGCCTGATATTGCCGTCAATATCCGAGGTGATGATCGCTACCGGCATGGAGTTGAATATGTACTTGATATGCTTGCTGGTCATATTTTGAAGCCGGTTGATCTCTTTTACCTTGAGCATCTCCTCGATGGCGTTGGAAGCCGCGATCACCATTCCCAACGTGTGAGGGTGGACCTTGTCGTTATAGCCCGTCAGGTCCAGAACGCCTATGAGCTTACCGCGGCTGTCCCTGATCGGAGCGCCGGAGCAGGTCCACTTATGATAGGCCTTGATATAATGGTCTTTGCCGGATAATTGTACGGGCTCTCCGGTCTTGATGACGATGGCCATCGCATTGGTCCCGATGCTCTCTTCGCTCATGTACGCGCCGGGAACCATTTTCAGGTCAAAGGCCTCCGACAAGATCTTTTCATCGCCGATGGCGTTGAGAATGCAGCCTTCGCCGTCCGCCAGCAACGCGAAAAAATTATGCCCTCTTACAAAATTGATCAGCTGCTCCATGTACGGCGAGGCGGTCAGTATCATATCCCTGCTTTCTGCAAATCTCTTTTGTAACTCTGCCTGGTCAAGTATTTTCCTGCTGTATACCAAATCCTCCGGAATGCCTAATTTTCTGCACCGTTCATGCGACTCTTCAATCACCTTTTTATAATCGGCTTTCATGACATTGCTCTCCTTTTTTTGGAGTCAAGCCTGCCGCTATGCGGATCTACAGGCCTTTCTCCGGAATCGATATTCAGCCCGTCTCAAATGGATTGATCCTATGGTACAATCATTGTACCATAAACTTCCAGGTTGTCAAAAGAAACTTCTCTCTACATAAAACGGCATATTGGCGAAACGGAAATCCTTTTCACCAATATGCCGTTCTTTCTCCCCTCTTTTTGCTTTTGCCTGAGAAGATGAAGCTGTATTATCTTTACTTTAATAACACCAAGGACAACTGCGGTACGTAGCTGACCACCATCAGGGACATAATGGCTACCAGTAAGAACGGAAAAACATACTTCATCATGCTTTCCATTTTTATCCCTGCAACGGCAGATCCAACAAACAGATTGCACCCGTAAGGAGGTGTGCAGAGTCCTATCCCCAAATTAATTGTCATGATTATGCCGAAATGGATCGGATCGATGCCATAATTGACGACTGCGGGCAGCAGAATCGGCGCCATAATGATGATTGCCGGAACGGTGTCGAGAAAACAGCCGATTACCAGCAATACCGCATTGATCATCAGCAGCATGACAAACTTATTGTCGGTTGCCGCAAGCAGCAGCTGGTAGATCTGCTTCGGAATGTTTTCGTAAGCCATATAGGTCGAAAATATTGTCGAGTATCCCAGCAGGAACGATGTTATCCCGTTTAAAACCGCTGCCTGCAAAAAAGCTTTCCATAAGCCTTTCAGATCCATATCCCTGTAGATGAATACACTCACGATTATGGAATATACCACCGAGACACACGCCGCTTCCGTAGGCGTGAACACGCCGGAATAAATTCCTCCCAGAATAATAACCGGTGACAGCAAGGCCCAGAAGCTGTTTTTAAAGGAGACGACCACTTCTCTGGTTCTGATCGCCATAAATTGTTTTATGGTAATACTCCTGTCTATTTCTTCTTTAACGCCGATATTCATCCTTCTGCACATATAGTAGTTCATTGCGATAAGAAAGAGACCCACGGTTATACCCGGCAATATGCCTGCCAGGAAAAGATCGGATATGGATGTGTTGGTCGTCGAGCCATACAGCACATAAGCCAGACTTGGGGGGATGATCAAGCCTATTATTCCCGAAAAGCAAACAAGCGTCGTTGAATATTGAACATCGTAGCCCTTTTTCTTCATCTCGGGAATCATCATGCTGCCTATAGCTGACGTCGTGGCCATTCCCGATCCGGACAGAGCGCCGAAAAACATGCAGGCAACCACCGTGACAACCCCCAGGCCTCCCGTCAGAAATCCGACCAGCTTATATGCGAAATCGACGATCCTTTCCGCTATGCCGCCCGTTGACATGATAACGCCGGCCAGAAGAAAGAACGGTATTGCCATTACCGTAAAGGAGTTGATTCCGCTGTAACAGTACTGAGCTACCGTAATCATATTCATGTCCGTGAAGTAGAACATGGCAACCATCGTTGCTCCGCCTATGGCGAACCCGATGGGCACTCCCACCATCAACATGGCGAACAGAACAGCAAATAATACCGCAGTGCCCATTATTCATCCCCTCCTTTTTCGGCGCAAATCGCCGAATTGCCTGTTTTTAAGGACATAGCCGACCTGAAGACCGATACGCAAGAACGTATAATCATTAAACCGCAACCGATAATCACGGATGCATAACCCCATGCCAGACTGATCTGAAGTGTCGTGAATCGTGCTCCCAGAAACATTATGCTTAGTTGATAGCCGTAAACAATCGTTAAACCACAGATAATGATAACAATAATTTCTGAAAGTATATTTGCCGCATGAGCCAGTCTAAACGGAAGCTTATCCGTAATTAATGAGATTTTGATATGCTGCCCCATGCGCGCTCCAAGACTCATCCCGATCCAGGTCAGCCATTCAAATATCAGACGTCCCGCCTCTTCCGACCAGGATAAGGAATTCTCAAACAAATACCGCATAATGACCTGCAAAAAAATAACCAGGACCATTGCCGCAAACAAAATTACCAGGATGATCTCTTCGAGGTGATTGTAGATATAAACCGGGCTTTTATTCTTCATTGTCTCCTCCAATACCGCATTGTTAACACGACATCCAGGATGAGAAGAAACCTCATCCTGGATGAACCATACCCGCAGCTAACCGCTATATAGCCGAATGATCGTTGATAGTATTACTTCCCTGCGGTTGCCAGGAATCTGTCAAATACATCCGCGCCGGTAACGTCTCTCTGTTTGGTATAGATATCTTTGCACAGCTCATAGAAGGCGGCTTTTTCTTCCTCTGTCAGCGCGTATACAGTCGCGCCATTGGCTTTGAAGTCTTCCACATACTGCAGTTCCAGCTCGCGTTCCATTTCTCTCTGCATTGCGCATGCCTGATGGAGTCCGTCCATCCAGATATCGTAGATATCATCCGGCAGGGATTCAAGGAAGGATGTAGCCATTACCACGGTATATGGCGAACTCTGATGTTCAGACAAGGTTATGTACGGCGCGTATTCATAGAATTTGAAGTCATTGAAAACGCCCAGAGAATGGGTGAGGCCGTCCACCGCGCCTTGTACTACGGAAGTATACACTTCGCCCCAGGCCATGGGTGTGGGATTTGCGCCAAGAGCCTTAAAGATGTCAACATTCATTTCACTTGCCGTTACCCGGACTTTATAGCCTTTCATATCCTCAGAGTTATGGTAAACCTTCTTTGAACTGCAGAGATTCATCATGCCGTTGTACATAAAATCAACGCAGGTATAGCCGGTTCCCTCCAATAACTCATTGTATATTTCCAGGCCGCCTCTTTCAAAACTGCCTTTCTACCATTCCTCATAGGAGTTATATAAGAACGGCAGGTCTAAAATATCCAACTGCGGACCTACGATTCCGCTCAATACGCCGCAGAGTCCGAAGTAAACCTGGCATGTCCCCAGCAGCAGCCCTTTACACATTTCGGGGTCATCTCCAAGCTGCCCGTCGGGATATGCTTCCACGATAACTCTGCCGTCTGTCTTCTCCGCCATGTAATCAGCCAGCCATTCAATGGACTCGTTTGTCGAGCGGTTGGATGTGTCCGTATGTCCTACCTTTATCACGATGGGCTTATCATCAGCGGCACCGTTACTATCTCCGCTTCCTCCGCTCCCTCCGCTTCCTCCGCATCCCGCCAGTGAAAGACACAGCAATACCGCAATCAGTGTCAGCGACAATACTTTCTTCATCAACATATTCTTTCCTCCATTCTAAATGTTTGTTCTCTCAGATAAATACCGTTTCGTATCCCTAATCTGCTTATTTCCCGACCTCCTTCTTGATTGATTTTCGTAACCGTTATTTGCCGTACTTATTTTCAAAATATTTTCTTAATTTTTCATGATTTCTTATTATGTCAAAAGCGATATCCGCATGACCCGGATAATATCCGTTTCCTATGATCATCGTAATATATTTTTTTACTCCCTCGGCGCCTAACGCTGCTTTGACAAAGTCCGTGCTCATGCTGAAAAAATAGATGGTCCCCGTATCCTTAGTTACGAGGATCGCTGATAATTCGGTATCCGGAACGTTAACGGTGCTGACGGTGAAATCGGACAGACAGCCGTTCATTGCTTCCATATACTTCTCATAGGCAGCCAGCGGCTCTTGTCCGTTTATCTGCAGCACTACATCGGCGACGCCCAGTTCCTTGACAACTTCACATTGCGCTGGCGAACTCTCAAGGCATACGACCTTTCCCGTGGGAGCAACCCGTTTCTTGGCTTCCGCCAGGCACAGCAATCCGGCTTTTCCCGCTCCGATTACTGTTACGATATCTCCGGATTTCGCCTTTACCGCCACCTGCGCGGGAGCCCCCGCAACGTCCAAGATCGCCAGAGTAAGATTCTGTCCCAGATCCTCTGGAATCTTTGAATAGATACCGCTCTGAAACAGAATGGCGTCCGCTTTACAGAGGATCTGCTCGGTGTCCAGATCGATATGTTCAATTTCGTAAAGCTTTAACGGGGTAAGCGACAAAGAAACCAGGGTCGCGATCTTGTCCCCGATCTCGATATCCGCCGTATTTTTGAGATCTTCACCGATTTCTTTCACTCTTCCGATGAGCATACCCCCGGATTTCGTTACAGGATCCTGAAATTTTCCTCTTTCCTCGACAATATCGAAGAACATTTTAGCCATTTTTGCAACGTCGCCCCCGCAATCACGCTTGATCCGGCCGAATGCTGTGGAAGTCGGCTGAATGGCAATGACATCGATCAGGATTTCATTGGAATAGATTTCAGGATTATTATCTATTTTCTCTGCAGCCTGGGGCAATAAACCTCTCGGAAATATCACCCGATGGCCTCCGTATTGATCTCCGCGCATATCTGTTCTCCTTTAACAATATGCCATTAATATAAGCAAGTAGTATGCCAAACTAAAAACGTTGAAATTTGTAGAAAAATCAAAAAAAATGAGTCAAAAATTCATCAGTGATGAATTTTTGACTCATTGAGTTTTTTTGGCTGTCAAACCTCAAACCCATTCAAAATTCGGCTTGGATTCCCCATCCGGAAGCATCCTTCTCCGATTAATTTATGACTCACCGTCGTTGAGTCCGTATTGCTGAAGCTTTCTGACCACGGAAGACTGGCTTATGTTCAGGGCTTCTGCGATCTGACGCGTAGAATGATACCTTCTTTTGTATTCTCGTAATATGGATTCTTCTGCCTCGCTCAGGAACTCCTTAAGAGAGGACTTTTTATGCTCTGTCTTTTTATTCACACTTTCAACCGCGCCCTCTTCGCTGCCCGCCGCAGGCGGTATGGGTTTCTGCTCATTGTCTTCAGCTAAAGCAAGGATAACATCGCTAACGTCCACCATCTGTTTTTCCGTATTGATAATTATCCGCTGAATAAGGTTTTGCAATTCACGGACATTTCCTTTAAAGGGATGGTTTAAAAGATACTCCTTGGCCTGCTTTGTCAGCCTGATATCTGTATTGAATTCGTCATTGTATTTCTTTGTAAACCAGTTTATCAGAGGAATGATATCGTCTTTACGTTGTCTCAGCGGCAAAATCGTGATTGGAAATACGTTCAACCGGTAATAAAGGTCCTCTCTGAACAGCCCCTGTTCGATAAGCTTGGTAAGATTTCTATTTGTAGCGGCAATGATCCGCACGTCCACTTTGATGGGCACAATGCCCCCGACCCGTATAATTTCCTTTTCCTGAATTGCCCGAAGCAGCTTTGCCTGAAAGCTTAACGGCAGCTCTCCGATTTCATCCAAAAAAAGCGTTCCGTTTTGCGCCGCTTCCCACAAGCCCATTTTCCCCGTGGCACTTGCCCCTGTAAAGGATCCTTTTTCGTATCCGAACAATTCGGATTCCAGAAGGTTTTCCGGGATGGACGCACAATTGATTTTTATCAGCGGAAAGCTCTTTCTCGTGCTGTTTTGATGGATGATCTTTGCTATAATCTCTTTTCCGACGCCGGATTCTCCGTAGATCAGCACATTGGAGTTGTACTGGCATACCTTCAGGGCCTTTCGCAAGGCGATTTTTGACTCCTGACTCGCGAAAATATAGTTGTCATATTGCTCGAATCCTTCCCTCTGGAAATCATCTCTGCCTTGACCATAGACTTGGTCCTGCCGGATTATATTGATATTTTTATATTGCAGCAACTCCCGCAATTCGCGGTATTTCCGCACCAGGTTCAGGGTATAGTCCGAATGTCCCGCCAGATAGCCTGTATAAGGTATTATCGTGATCTCTTTGCCCATACCCTCCGCTGTCAGCGATGTAAGCTTGTAATCGCTGCTTAGGGTTGCAAAATAGATAATCCCTTTGTCTTTAACAAACAGGAGGCTGGCCATTTCCGTATTGGGGGAATTCACACAATTTATTACGATATCATATTTTTCAGTGTCGCTTTCCTCCAGCTTGTAAAAATACTCCGTGTTGGCTGCGTTAAGCAGAAGGATTTCATCAAAAATACCATATTTCGCAATCTCCTCTTTGCTTCGCTCACTTTTTACAATACCGGTCAGGCTGCCTGTCCCGGCCAGTTTATCCTTTGCCGCATAGGCGCAGAGCAGCCCGATCTTCCCGTTCGCTCCGATAATCAATACCCTCTGATTCTTTTTTACGATCCGATACGTCCTGAAAGGGGCGCCTGCTTCATCCAGAGTGTATATTACCAGTTTCAGAGGAAGGTCTTCCGGTTTTTTAATGATTGGAGAATTCGCAAAGAGTATGCATTTCCCGTCCACTTCCAGTTGCGCGTTCTTATAATCAATGGCCAGAATTCTATCGATTTTGATTGGCGTCAGCGACAAGGACGTAAGAGAAATGATTTCGTCATCGACCTTCAGGCCGTAATTGTTGGGATAGCTCTCACCCATTTGAACCACGCGCCCATATAGCATTCCCCCTGTTCCCGTCACGGGGTTGTGCAGCTTTCCCCGCTCTTTGATAATTTCGAGGATCCTGCTTTTAATGCGTTCTTCCTGGAATTCCGCCGCTTCCAGGATTTCATTGAAACTCACCAAATTTATATTGATGATTTTCACGTCGATTAATACCTCGCTGCTGCCCAAAACCATCGTATTATCTAACTTCCATGCGGGCTGAGGCAATGAGGCTTTCGGTTCTATCGAGCGGCTGATCCCAAATTTATCGGACAGCATTATGATCTCCACCGGTCCTTTCCGCAATAATATGTTACTGCCATCATTATACATCACTTATGTGCTCATATCAACGACTAACCGGTTCCGCCACAAACCACGGTGAAGAATCATAATCATATTTTAATAACCGGCCTATTTATCCTCAAGGCCCCTTTCCACCTCAAGCATTTTCCCCAGCGCCAGTTCCTCCCCGATCAGCACCATGCCGCATGAGGGGCATTTCATCAACTCTACTTCAAAGTTTGCGTTCAGATAGCGCACCTTTACCTTTTGAGGCAGCAGGCCTTTCTGACATTTCCCGCAGGTCCACGGAAAGTCCCTGCCCGGATCCTTTATTTCCATCTTACTCCTCCACGACTTCCATCCTGTGGCTGTAAACACTGTTTACCAGAACTTCGTGCCCCTTCTCCTCGTATCTGACCCAATAGGTTACATTGTCCAGTCTCAGCCTGGCAAGGAAATTAGAATTCTCGGAATTGAAGAAGCACTCTCCCTTCTTCCGCGCATTGTCAACTACCCGCAAAACGTCCTCGATGAGAATATGCCGCTTTTCCATGACCTCCATCACGGAGTCCGGTATCGTAAGTTTAAAATCTGCGTCTCTCATTGGTTCCAGATCCTGCTCCTCTTCCCATATTTCCCTTAACAGGCTTTGCTTGAGGCGGATTCTGTTTGCCCGCCGTTCGGACAGCGTCGGCTTTTTTCTTTGCGCGGCCTTTTCCAGGGATTCGCCCAGGATCAGATCCAGGATATGGTATGTCTTTTTTCCGCTCCCGGCAAAGAGTTCCCTGCACATGGCGCAGTATACAAGAAGGTCTTCCGGGCATTCGCGGATCCTGTCCCTGATGAAGTCGTCCGCCTGTTCGGGATTTGCAAAATATACCAGTCCTCCGTATCCGCAGCACTTCGTCTTCTCCCTGGTGTAAGCCGGTTCTTTTATGACGTAGCCCAAAGATTCTGCGAGAGTTCTGACGCTGTCATGGATATTCGGACTGTATCGCGTCGCGCACGCGTCATGGATGTTCAAAACAAGGCTTCCTCCGGCCTGGTCCGCTTTCCGGCCGGACAGACCGCTCTCGGCCAAGTTCGCTTTCCGGTCGGGCGGGCCGTCCTCTGCCAAGTCCGCTTTCCCGTCAGGCGAACCTCCGTCTTTGGCCGGCGTTTTCCCTTTAGGAAGGCCGTAACGGACAAACATCTCCCACAGGGATACCGTCTTTATTTCCGGCAGATATTTGCCGAATACCGCAGTACAGCTGGAACAGGCCAGAATGAAAACGGGCTTGCCGTATTCTTCCCACACCTGCCTGATTTTGCCGGTAACCTCCCGGATCAGGTCCTGTCTGCCCGCCCAGTCCGCAGGCGCCCCGCAGCAGCCCAGGAAAAGCCCTACGCCGCCGTCAACCTTCTCTTCTGCCCCTTTGGCGCCTTCGCCTTTTCCTTCTATCCCTACGGCTTTCATCCCGGCTTCAGGCTTCCTTTCGGCTCCGTCCTTCTCTTGGGCTTCAGGCTTCATCTCGGCTCCGGCCTTCTCTTGGGCTTCAGGCTTCACCTTAGCTTCGGCCTTCCCTACCGCTTCGACCAGGTACCGGTATATGTCTCCGATATATTCCGGATAGGAGGCGGAAAGCTGGCAGCCGGGATAGAACAGGTAGGCCGTCCTGCCGGAATCCTTAAAGGCTGCGCCGGCGGAATCCTTAGGGGTGGCACTCCCGGATTCTGCGACGGTCTCCCTCGGATACAGCGTTTCCGGCTGTCTCCGGACCATGAAGAACCTGTCGCCGATGGAGAAGAGCATATCCTTCAGCGCAAAGTCGTGGGCGGAAGGCGGCATGATCCCCTTTTGCGTCATGCTTTCCCTGGTTTCCTGGATCACGTCCTTCATGCTGATATCAAGAAAGCACTGTTCCTTGCACAGTCCGCAGAGCGTGCAGGAATTGATCATCTTATTGGCATAATGGGTGCCCATGATGATCCGTTCGTTCTGATTAATCTGCCTGATATACGCATTCGGCGGCATCTTGAACCTTTGCAGGTGGACACAGGCTTTTATGCACAGGTTGCACCGGCATTTATAACAACGGGCCGCCTCTCTTGCCGCTTCCTCTTCGGTATAAACGACCGACGATTTTTTTATTCTCTCCGCATAAACCTGGTTCTCTTCCCTGTATTCCAGCTGTGACCGGAATACGCCTTCCCTTTCTCTCGAAGCGGTAATGGAGACTTTGTCCAGATATCTGGCGATGGATATAGCGGCCCTTCTGCCGGAGCTTACGGAGTTTATCACCGACCAGCTGCGGTGTGCCAGCCTGCCTCCCGCGAAAACGGAAGCGCACCCAGTCTGAAAGGTTTCAGGATGGATATCCAATTCCTCTTCCCACTCTCCGGTTCCGATAAACACCGCGTCGTACTCCGAGGCAAGGGCCTCAAGACGTTTTCTGTCGACGGGGGAGTTGAGGTTGACAGTAATCCCGTTCTCCTCTACGATCCGGAGCTGCTCCAGAATCCGCTCCCTATTAAGGAGTTCTCCTTCATAGTCCCAAATTCTGCCGCCCAGCCGGTCCGACTTTTCATAAATCACGACCCGATAGCCCTTCCGGTCAAGGTCGCAGGCAGCGGTCAGCCCGCTCAGGCCCCCTCCGGCAATTGCCACTTTGCCCTTGTTCTTCGGTATGGGGATGTTTTTTTTCGGAAGAGAATAACCATATAAAGCCGCGGCTTTCTCCAGCTCCGAGATCCCTATCGCTCCTCCCGCATCCTGTCTGACGCAAACATCCTCGCACGGATGATCGCAGATCATGCCGATGACGCCTGCGAAAGGAATCCTTTTTTCCATAAGTTTATACGCGTTCTTGAAATTACCCTGTTCAGTTTCCGTCACAAACGCTTCCACGTCCAAATGAACAGGACAGGAGGCCGTACAGGCCGGCGGTTCGTCGTGAATGCACCGGTCCCCTGTTTCCAAAAGCTTATCCAGATCCATCCTTGTTCCCCCTGCGGCAAAAAATAGAAATATACGCGTCCGGGGCCGGGCCATCCTTTCGGGGATGACCCGGCGCCGGCGCTTAAACGGTCATGAGACAAATTTCAATATGTTACCGTCGTGACGGCTCTTTCCAAGAGTCATACGCCTTACTTACTGCTGTTGCTTCTTTAAGCCTTCCAGAACCCTTTCCGGATAGGCGGGCAATCTGGTAATCCGTACTCCGGTTGCGTTATAAATGGCGTTGATGATTGCCGCATGCGGCGCGGACAGCGGCATTTCCCCGACGCCGGCCACTCCGAAGGGCCCGTGAGGTCTTGGGGTCTCCTGATGAATGATGACCATATCGTCCGGCACGTCAAGCGGTTTCGGGAAGCCGCAGCCTGTAAGCGTCGTGTGCTTTTTCAGGTCCTCAAAGTCTTCGCTCAGCGCCAGGCCGATGCCCTGGGCAAGACCGCCGTAGATCTGTCCTTCAATGGCCAGCTTGTTGACGACGGTTCCGCAGTCGGATACTATGGTGAGCTTTTCCACCGTTGTCTTTCCGGTATCCGTATCCACCGCGACCTCCGCCATAAGCACGCCGTACATATAGACCGAGAACGGATCTCCCTGACCGGTTTCCACGTCGCAGGCGGTACACGGAGCCGACCATTTCCCCTCATACCGGAGAGGCAGGCCCTCGGCAACCATCTCGTCGTAGGTCCTGTAGGTGCCGTCCGGCTTTCTCATTGCGGCAAGCAGGCGTTCGCACCCGACCTTTATGGCGTTGCCCGTCACGACATTCTGGCGGCTTCCGCCGGAAGGCCCGCTGTTCGGCGTAAATTCCATGTCGTTTTTAAACAGCTTGATCTGTTCGGGCTTGAGCCCCAGAGGCCTCAGGTTTTCATAGGCATGGCTGAGGGACCCGATGTCGGCGCCCTGTCCGTGGTCCTCCCAGGAATCGCCCAGTATCACGCCGTCCGGCGTCAGCTCGATCCAGATCTCGGAGGTGTCCGGCCCGTCAAGGCCGCAGCCGTACATATTCAGAGAAACGCCTACGCCGTACTTGATGTTCCCGCCCTGCTGGTTTTTCTCCGCGGCCTTCTTTTTCGCCTCTTCATACAGCGGTCTCAGGGTCTCGATGGCCTTGGGGAACGCGATAACGTCGGGCTTGCATCCCGTCGGCGTCGTGGAGCCTTCCCGGTACACGTTTCTGTATCTCAGCTCCAGGGGATCCATTCCGATCTTTTCCGCAAGTATGTCGATGAGCGACTCGGAAGCGAACAGGCTCTGCGGTGATCCGTAAGCCCGGAACGCCGATCCCCAAGCGTGATTTGTGCATACCGTTCTGCCCGTCCCCCTGCTGTTGGGGATGTCGTAACCGGCTCCGATGAATTGGGTGCCCCGCATGGTCAGAAGATCGCCGAATTCACAGTAGGGGCCGTGGTCGACGGTCCAGTCCGCTTCCATGGCCTGGATCTTGCCGTTCTCGTCCGCTCCGAATTTCAGCTTGATGAAGAACGGAGAACGCTTGCCCGTGTATGTGATCTGCTGATACATGTTGAACTCCAGGAATACGGGTCTTCCCGTCACGAGGGCGGCCACTCCCAACAGCGCTTCATTGGTCGGGCTGAATTTATAACCGAAGGTCCCTCCCGCCGGGTTCTGTACGATGACATATTTATCGGGGTCGATGCCGATGCCCTCGGCGGTCATCAGATGATGGAAATGCATGGCGATACTCTTCGTATGAACGATGAGTTTTCCTTCCTCATCCATGTATGCGAAGCCAACGTCCGGCTCCAAAACGAGATGGGGCTGCCTGCCCACATAGAATTCTTCTTCAACCACATAGGGAAGGGTTTCCATCAGCGGTTTTGTATCCTCTCCCTTGACCCTGTGGGTTTCAAAGTATACGTTGGGAGTTCCGGGATGGATCTCCATCGCGTCTTCCGCCATAGCCTCGGGCGCGCTCATATATGCAGGAAGCTCTTCCAGCACGACCTTGACCTTTTTCGCGGCTTCTTCAGCCTGGGTAGGCGTATCCGCCAGCACCATGGCAAGCACGTCTCCGTACTGGAAGACCTTTGTGTCGTTTATGATCGGTCTTTCCTTGCCGTCTCCCTTATTCTGCGGGAATGCAAGACCGTTGATCCGGTTTGTACCGGGCACGTCCTTCGCCGTGATGACTTTGAAAACACCGGGCATTTTTTCTGCTTCGGAGGTATCGATGGAAATGATGTTGGCATGGGACACGGTTGCCTGCACCAGCTTGATATGTAAGGTATTTTCCGGGAGCTTCAGTCCTAGATCGGCGCCGAAATCCCATGTTCCCGTCACCTTTGCCAAGGCGGTGGGTCTCACATAAGGCGTTCCGAAGATGCTGTCTCCCTCTTTCAGCTTAAACCACAAATCTTCTTTCGTTATTTCTCCCCTGATCAGCCTTGCCGCATCCATTACGGCGTCCACCAGAGGCTTGTATCCCGTGCATCTGCATAGATTGTTGTTCTTCTGGAACCATTCCCTTACCTCCTGCCTTGTCGGATTCGGGTTCTGGGCCAGCAAAACCTTGGCGGAGATAATGAAGCCCGGAGTACAGAAACCGCATTGGGCGCCTCCGTGCACCATCCACGCAAGCTGCAGGGGGTGAAGGTTTTCCTGGGTGCCGACGCCTTCAATCGTTATGATGTTGGCCTCATCAGGAACCTTCTTCATTTTTACGATGCACGACTTGACCACCTTGCCGTCCATGATCACCGAGCAGGTCCCGCACTCGCCCTTTCCGCAGCCCACCTTTGTCCCGGTAAGGCACAGCTGCTTTCGAAGCAGTTGGGCAAGAGTGGACTCCGGATCGACGATAACCATCCGTTTTACTCCGTTGATCACTAAGTGTTTTCTGATCATGTGATTGCCTCCTTCACATAATAAAATAGATAGGATAGGAAGAATGGGGTGTTGCAGTGCCGGTTATAGTTGTCACAATTTTCGTGCAAATGCCGTGCCATCCTCAGAAGTGACAAAAATTGAACGTTCTACCGGACCCTTTATCAAAAAACTGTTCGAAAATCGATCGTTAGCCGGATGCAGAATTGCTCAATTTTTGAACACCCGGTGTAAACCGGCATTTTTTAACGTATTTCTGAAAGCCGGGCGCTGTTAACCGCTGGTAAGACAACGGAATCTGTGATATATTGAAATTGAAAAAACGGCTGCCGGCTGCGGTTAATGACTCGGCCCGAGCTCCGGTTTCAGCGACGGCTTTGCGACGGAAGAGAGAGGGACGCGCCATGTATCTGACGGTGGGAGAAATATCAAAAGTATTGGGAATTTCAACGGAAATGATCCGTTTCTACGTCAGGGAAGGAATCATCACCCCAAGGCAGAACGAAGAAAACGGCTACTGGGAATATTCATCTTCCGATGTGATGATCCTGTCGGACATTCTGTTTTACCGGGATCTTGACCTTCCTCTCAAGGATATCAGGAGGATCTTCGACGGGCTTAAAGTTGAGGAAATCGGCGATCTCATCAGAGAACGGAAGGCGGAAACCGTCAAGACCATAAAAAAATATCAGCGCATATTGGAAAAGCTTCAGGAGTGGGAGGAATGGTACCAGGATGAAATGGCGCTGATCGGAAAGTTCCGGATCGGAAAAATGCCCTCCGAGCTGAGAACGGTGGGATATCTCGACGAGAACGACCATATCGCGCTTTATTTGAAAAATGGTATCAAAATCAACCGGGAGGACTGGATTCACGCATCGCTATCCTTCTATTGCAATATATACGATAAAGAAATCCGCATGAAACGGTACCTGTCGGTGATTAAAACCCGGGAGACGGAAAAGAACAACGAGGGCAAAGACGTTGTCGAGGAGAGCGCGTCAAACTGCATCTACACCCAGGTCCATTACAGCGACAATGTGCTTGACATGATCACCCCGCTCGTGGAATATGCCAAGAAGGAAGGGTATGAATTGACCGGCGACATTTACGGGCGGGAGAATACCAATTACTTCGTCGGCGGAAAGCGCCTCGGGCTCTACCGGGTGTACGCCCCGCTCAAAGAAGGAGACCTCTCCGAGGAAACTGAACAGATTAAAAAATCAATGCCTCAGGCCCGTTGCTTGACATAAAAAACATATTGACCTCGGAGCGGCTCCGGGGTTTAATATTTTCTACGAGAAGGGGTTGGGGGGGCATCACGGTCGAAAGGAGTGGATTCCGCTTGAGGTACAATAAAAGGCTTCTGGAATACCTGGACGGAAAACAGGAAGAGATTATTAGCGCTTTATGTGAATTTGTAAAAATCGAAAGCATATCCGATAATCCGGAAAAAGTCGGCGAGGCCCTGGATTTTATTTTAAATTATGCCCGGGGTTTGGGCTTTGACGCCGAATCCTGTTTAGACGGCCAGGTGGGCGTCATTGAAGTCGGCGAGGGCGAGGAAGTGCTGGGGATCCTGGCCCATGTGGACGTGGTCGGTCCGGGGGATTTGGAAAAGTGGGATACGGAGCCTTTCGACCCCGTAATCAGGGACGGCCGGATCTATGGAAGGGGCACCCTGGACGACAAAGGGGCGATCATCGCATGCCTGTACGCGATGAAAGCGGTCTGTGAGCTGGGAAGGCCGCTGCGAAAAAAGGTCCGCCTGATCCTGGGAACCCAGGAGGAAACGGAATGGACGGATATGCGGGCCTATACGGCGGCTTACCCTCTCCCAGATTACGGTTTTACGCCGGACGGCGAGTTCCCGCTGTGCAATATTGAAAAGGGATGTCTGGATATCACGCTTTCCTTCCCCCTGGACGAACCGGAGGCGGGCGCAGACGGCGGGAAAGCAGGAAAATATCTGACCCGCATCGAGGCAGGGAGCACGCCCAATATCGTGCCGGGCCTCTGCACGGCGGAAATCACCGAATGCGCGGACGGAAACCCCGAAACCAGGAGCATAAGATTCCAGGGGAAGGCCGTTCATTCCTGCCAGCCGGAAAAAGGCGAAAATGCGATCTTTAAAGCGGCGGAACAGCTGAACGCCATGGGACTGGAAAACAACCGGCTTCTTGCTTTGCTGAACCTGATTTGCGAAAAGCTGGGAGATGTCTACGGCGGAAATCTTGGACTATACAGCGAAACCGAATATTATCGCGGAGAGTTTGTTCACAGGAACGTCTTTTCGCCGACGATCCTGAAGGTTGAAAACGGAAACGTCCTGTTGCACGTGAACGTGCGGTTTCCATACGGGGAGGATGAGAATCGGATCATCGGCACATTCAGGAGATTGGCGGAAAGCAACAGGGGAGAACTCATCCAGGTGTCCTCCCTGCCGGCTGTGTATGTCGGAAAGGACAGGCCGTTTCTCAAGGCCTTTGCGGAGGCTTACGATGAAGTAAGCGGCCGTATCAACGAATTCACCCTGGCCTACGGCGGCTCCTATGCGAAAGCGATGCCGAATATCGTTTCCTGGGGTCCGGTCTTTCCCGACGAAGAGGATACCTGCCACGAAGAAAACGAATATATCCGGATAAAGAGCCTGATGGACAATGCGAAAATTTTCGCTTCCGCGATCAGCAAGATCGTTCTGGACAACAAATCCTATAAGTAAAATGAAATAAGAGTAAAAAAGAAAGGAGAAACCATGGAAACATTTGGACTTTTATCGCTTATTCCGGTCATTGTGATCCTGGCGTTTGCGCTGATCACAAAAGACACATTCATTTCCTTGTTTCTTGGCGTCGCCGTCGGTTTTCTGATCGTTTCCAAAGGGCATCCGCTGGATGCGTTTAACGGCTTTGTAGACGGTCTTTATACCGTAATGACGGATTCCAATACGGCCTGGGTGCTGATGCTGTGCGGACTGTTCGGTTCCCTGATCATGCTGCTCAGGGAATCCGGAGGCGTTCTCGGTTTTTCGAACCTGGCCCACAAACTGCTGAAAACGAGAAAGGCATCCCTGATCGGCACATGGATTTTAGGCATTATTGTATTTGTCGATGATTATCTGAACTGTCTCGCGGTCGGCGCGGCTGTCAGGGATATCACGGACAAGAACAGGGTCTCAAGGGAAATGCTGGCCTATATCGTAAACTCCACCGGTGTAACCGTCTGCGCCATCATTCCGATCTCCACCTGGTCGGCCTTCATGAGCGCACAGATGGAAACGGCGGGAATGACGCAGGGGCTGAGCGCTGCGAGCGCGTATATGCACACGATCCCGTACGTATTTTACGGCTGGCTCGCGGTGATTGCCGTTCCGCTGTTCTGCCTGAACGTCCTGCCGTTGTTCGGACCCATGAAAACCGCCGAAAAAAGAGCCCTGGAGACCGGAGAGGTCTTTTCCGAAGCCTCAAAGGCTGCCCTCGTCGCTCTGCCGGATGAAGAAAGAAAATTCGAAGGGAAAACCTGCAGGGCCATTAATTTCATTGCCCCGATCCTGGTTGTCGCAGCGTTCACGGTGATTACGGAAGACATTCTCATCGCCCTTTTCGCCGCGATCGGGGTATGCCTCCTCATGTACATACCGCAAAGGCTGATGACGATTAAGGATTTTTTCAAGCATATTATGGGCGGGCTGGTGGATATGTTCCCGATGCTGGTCATCATCATCCTTTCCTATACCCTCATCGAAGTCAATAACCAACTGGGTCTGATCGATTATGTGGTGGGGATTGCCCTTGATACGGTGAATCCTTCCCTGCTGCCGGTTACGATCTTCGTGGTGATCGGACTGCTTTCTTTTGCCTCCGGAAGCTTCTGGGGCCTTGCCGCCATCGCGTTCCCCATCGTTGGACCGCTGGCCGAGGCGCTGGGAGTGAATCCGTTCCTGTGCGCCGGAGCTCTGATTTCCGCCGTCGCGTTCGGAGGACACATCTGCATGTACTCCGACACGGT